>Ga0334887_1004037_pt1 | contig 13750 bp, 6 predicted proteins | sample GraSluR1_MG_10_FD_207217 | JGI IMG/M metagenome (GOLD analysis project Ga0334887, IMG submission 207217) | Sludge microbial communities from methane-producing bioreactor in Wageningen University, Netherlands - Granular Sludge_18_07-R1 | ecosystem: Engineered > Bioreactor > Anaerobic >...
CGTAGATAATTACCGCGCAGTCGAAGCCCTTCCCCCCTCGGCGGAAGGCGCAGCATTTGCCGCAACGCTGGAGGGGCTGCTGGACGGGCGCGTGTGCTGCGTGCCGGTGGCCTGTGTCGAGCAGTCGAATGCGACGACGATCGGCCTGGGCGACGCTTTCGTGGGCGGCTTCCTGCCCGCGCTTCTGCCCGAATAGCTTCGCGCGGCAGTTGAATGGGGCGTTCGCGCTTGGACAATGCCCGCCCCATCAGGTACACTGGGCAAAATAGGCGCGGCGGACTGAACTGGCGACTGCGCCATCGACCGACCCCATACCCAATCTGGAGATTCACATGGCTGCGACGAACGATATTTTGGCAAAAGACCGAGCGCACATGCTCCATCCGCTGCACCATCCCAGCGCGCACCAGGCGCCGCTGATTTTCGAATCGGGGCATGGCGTGTGGATGCGCACCGTAGACGGCCGCGAGATGATCGACGGGCTGGCCGGGCTGTGGAACGTGCTGATGGGTCACGGCAACGTCGAGCTTGCCGACGCGGCCCGCGGCCAGATGGCTTCGCTGGCCTATTGTTCGAGCTATGTCGGCACCGGCAACATTCCGGCCATCGAGTTGGCCGACCGCATGGCGGGTTGGGCATATCCCAGCCTCAACACGACGTTCTTCACCTCAGGCGGCGCCGAGTCGAACGAGAGCGCGTTCAAGACCGTGCGCTACTACTGGCGTCGGTTGGGCAAGCCGGAGAAGATCAAGGTCATTGCCCGCGAGCAGGCCTATCACGGCATCACCCTGGCGACGATGAGCGCCACGGGCATGACCGGCTTTTGGCCGATGTTCGAGCCGCGCGTGCCCAACTTCCTGCACATCCCCGCGCCTAATCCGTATCGCTATTCCGGCGACGTCAAGCCCGGCGAGACGATCGGGCAGGCCGCGGCGCGGGCCTTGGAAGAGGCGATCCTGCGCGAAGGGCCTGAGACTGTCGGCGCCTTCATTGCCGAGCCGGTGCAGGGCGCAGGCGGCGTGATCGTGCCGCCGGAGGATTACTTCCCGTTAGTGCGGCAGATCTGCGACAAGTACGAGGTGCTGTTCATCGCCGACGAGGTCATCACCGGATTCGGGCGCACAGGCGACTGGTTCGGCCTGACGCGCTACGGCATCGAGCCGGACATCATGAGCTTTGCCAAGGGCGTGACCAGCGGCTATCTGCCCCTGGGCGGCATTCAGATCTCGGACAAGATTCGCGACGTGATCATGAACGCGCCGGCCAATGAGCGGTGGATGCACGCCTTCACCTACTCCGGGCATCCGACCTGCGCGGCGGTAGCGCTCAAGAATATCGAGCTGCTCGAACGCGTCGACGCTGCGGGCAACGCCGCTAGGATGGGCCAACGGCTGCTGGATGGGCTGCATGGCTTGGCCGAGGAGTTCCCCATCATCGGCGACGTACGAGGCCAGGGCTTGATCTGCGCCATCGAACTGGTGGCGGACCGCGAGACGCGCCAGCCTGCCGGTTTGGGCAACGACGTGCGCGAGGCTGCAATCGAGCGCGGCTTCCTCACGCGGGCTATCGGCGACATCGTCGCCTTCGCGCCGCCGCTGATCATCACCGCCGACGAGATCGACCAGTCGGTGCAGATGGTGGGCGAGGCCATCGCCGCGGTGCAGGCGCGACAGGCCTAGGCGGCGGGCGGCTATCGCCCTTGTCATGACCTATGACCCATGATCTGTATCTGTGACCGGGTGATCGGCTCCGGCCGGTCACCCGGTTTTCGTTAAGGCCCGCTTACGCGGCGATCTCGCCGTCTAGGGAGCTAGTGTGATGCGCCAAAACTACCCCATCCTCGAATTCGATCCGGCACGCGACGCCATCATCGATCCGGCCAAGTTGATCCAGCCGCACCCGGAGATGCCCGAACACGGCGTGATCACATTCTTTCAGGACGTGCTCGAAGATCTGGTCGCACAGGGGTTTGCCGTCGAGATCGCGTCGCTTAAGAGCGAGATGGGCGCGCACCCGATTTACGTCCATCGGGAGCAGGGACTTCGCGTGGCGCTCTTTCATCCCGGCGTGGGCGCGCCGCTAGCCGCAGGGTTGCTGGAAGAGGTGATAGCGCTCGGCTGTCGCAAGCTGATCGCCTGCGGCGGCGCCGGCGTGCTGGACCGGGAGATCGCCGCCGGGCATCTGGTTGTGCCCACATCGGCTGTGCGCGACGAAGGGACGTCGTATCACTATCTGCCGCCTGGCCGTGAGGCGACGCCGTCCGCCGCGGGCATAGCGGCTATCGAGGCGACGCTGCGCAGCCGGCGCGTGCCATACGTGTTAGCCAAAACCTGGACCACCGACGGCATCTACCGGGAGACGCGCGGCAAGATGGCGTTGCGCCGCGCCGAGGGCTGCGTCACCGTGGAGATGGAGGCTGCGGCGTTGTTTGCCGTGGCGCAGTTCCGCGGCGCGTATCTGGCGCAGATCCTCTACGGCGGCGATAACCTGGACGCGGACGAGTGGGACTCGCGCGATTGGCAGAACCGCAGCGACGTGCGCAAGATGTTGGTGCAACTGGCTGCCGAAGCGAGCCTTGCAATTGACGGCTTCGCCGGCGGGAGCTGAGAGGGGGCCCGCGGGCAGGCGCAAGGCCTGCCACTACGGGCATCAGGCGTTACCAGTTGGTGAACGATCCGTCTGCACGGCGCAAGTGCGGCAGCTCGGTCATCTGGAAGGGATGCTTCTGCGCAGCCTTGCGGTCGAACTCGATGCCCAGGCCTGGCCGCGTGGGCGCGAGCAGGCAGCCGTCGCGCCATTCCGGCTGCACGGGCACGACGTCGGTCAACACCTCGCCGGTCTTGCGCGGCTGCTCCTGTACGCCGAAGTTGGGCGTGGCGAGGTTGAGTTGCAGGCACGCCGCGGAGGAGACCGGCCCAAGGGGATTGTGTACCGCCAGCTTGATATAATGGGTTTCGCACCAACCGGCGATCTTGCGCGCCTCGGTGATGCCGCCGGCAATGCACAGGTCGACGCGGGCGTAGTCGATCCATTCCTCTTCGATTAGTTGGCGGAACTCCCACTTCGAGTTGAACTGCTCACCTGCGGCGAGGGGAACTTGGGTGCGCAGGCGCAGCGTCTTGAAGGAGTCCGGGTTTTCGGAGCGCAGCGGGTCTTCGATAAAGTAGGGGCGGGCGGCTTCGACTTCGCGGCACAGCCAAAGCGCGTCCGGCAGGTCTAGCCGGGTATGCACGTCGAAGGTCAGTTCAATGTCGTCGCCTACGGCCTCGCGCACAGCGTACATCTGCTTGATGGAGGCGAGCACAGCCGGCCGCGGCTCCAGGATTTCGCCGTCTTGGGGCAAGCCCCAGCGCACGAACTTCCAGCCTTCCTCTTTGGTCTGGAGGCAGGACTCAATCAGCGGTTCAACCTCGTAGGAATGGCCGGCGTTGTGGGGATAGCAGACAACCTTGTCGCGCACCTTGCCGCCTAGCAGGTCGTAAATGGGCACGCCGAGCGCCTTGCCCTTGATGTCCCACAAGGCGATGTCGATGGCGGAGATGGCTGCGGTGAGGATGCGCTGTGCGGGGAAGAATCCGCCGCGAAAGAGCATCTGCCAGATGTGTTCTGTATTCATCGCGTCCTGGCCGATGAGCAGCGGCTTGAAATGCTCGACTGCGCCGATCACCGCCAGTTCGCGGCCGGTGATGCCGGCCTCGCCTACGCCGTACAACCCCTCGTCCGTGTCCACCACGACAAAAAGGAAGTTGCGATATCCGCCCCATACCGGGTAGCATTCGATGTCTGTGATCTTCATCGAGGTCGTTCTCCATTCTGAGCAGCGCTGGGGCCGCCATGCGGCGGCTTGATTTGCGCGGAACCGGCGTTCCGTCGCCGTCGAACAAGATCGACGGCTGTATTTTATTCTACTGGAAAGCGACCCGATGAGAAAGAGCTTGCGTCGTGCGGGTGAGCCTGCACAGATATGAATAAACCAGCCCAGAGAGTCATAAAGAGGAAAGAAGCAAATGGAAAGACGTGTAGAGGACAACATCAACACTTACTCCAGGCCGTCGGAGTTGAGAATCACCGATCTGCGCGTGGCGAACCTTGCCGGCATCCCGATGCGCGCCACGATCATCCGCATCGATACGAATCAGGGCATTTCCGGCTACGGCGAGGTGCGCGACGGCGCCAGCATGACATATGCGCTCCTTCTCAAGAGCCGGTTGCTGGGCGAAAACCCATGCAACGTAGACAAGCTCTTCCGCAAGATCAAGCAGTTCGGCCACCATGCGCGGCAGGCCGGCGGCGTCTGCGGCATTGAGATGGCGCTGATGGACCTGGCGGGCAAGGCCTATGGCGCACCCGCCTACCAGCTTGCGGGCGGCAAGTTCCGCGACAAGATCCTCTGCTATTGTGACACGCCCACTACCCTGGACGGCACAGAGATGGGCAAGCGACTGAAGGAACGCATGGACCGCGGCTTCAAATTCCTCAAGATGGACGTGGGCATCGGGCTGCTCAAGGGCATACCCGATACCCTGATCGCGCTGCCCGACATGATCGAGTCGCGTCTGGTCATGCACCAGTTCACCGGCATCCAGATCACGGAAAAGGGCATCGACATCTTGACGGACTATGTGGACCAGGTGCGTTCTGTGGTCGGTTATGAGATTCCGCTGGCGGTCGATCACTTCGGCCACATCGGCGTCGAGTCGTGCATCCGCCTGGGCCGCGCGCTCGACAGGTTTACTCTGGCCTGGTACGAAGATATGATCCCGTGGCAATTTCCCGACCAGTGGTCCAAACTGACCGAGGCCGTGAACACCCCCACCTGTACGGGCGAGGATATCTATCTGAAAGAAGGCTTTCTGCCGCTATTGCAGAAGAACGCAGTGCGCATCATCCACCCCGACTTGGCGAGTTCGGGCGGAATTCTGGAAACCAAGAAGATCGGCGATCTGGCGCAGGAGTACGGCGTCGCCATGGCGATGCACATGGCCGGCTCGCCGATCTCCGCGCTGGCGAACGTCCATTGCGCTGCGGCCACCGAGAATTTCCTGGTATTGGAAAACCACTCGGTCGATTTGCCCGACTGGGACGGGTTAATCGAGGGGCTGCCCAACCCGTTGATCCAGGACGGCTATATCCAGGTTCCCGAAAGTCCCGGCCTCGGCTTCGGCGACGTTAACGAGGAAATGTTCCGCAAGTACCTGGACCCGCGCGCCCCAACGTATTTCGAATCGTCCGAAAAATGGGATGCCGAGTGGTCTTGGGATCGGCTGTGGAGCTAGGGCGGGCGTAAAGGGTCTACGAGACACACGCATACAACATGAGAGGGACGCCGAAGATCAGGCGTCCCTCTCATGTGTCTAGCCCTGACGATCCGAAGGATCATCTATGCATGCAAAGCGAATGCAAAGTCCTCTTGCCGAACTACCCGCTGACCAAAGGGATGAAGAGCGGGGCTTCATCGAGCGTCGCGCTGGGGGCGGGCGGTTCCGTTTCCGGGATAGTAGGCCCGGTGCAGATCACGCCCTCGCCTACAGGGTAGGGGCACGGGCGGATCAGCTTGACTTCTGTAATCGCCGGCTTGGTTTGAATCTCGGACGGGTCGAGTTCGACAAGTTCTTGTGGTCCAGGGCAGATGACGCCTTCATGGGCTTGTTCCATACAGTCACTGGCGCCTTCTGCGGCGTACGCCACAGGCGCAACGCTGAGGAACATAGCCGCCAAGAGGAACAGGGCCATCAACCTTGTGAAATGGACGATTGTGGAATGACTTGTCGTTCGCCGCTGCATTGTAACCTCCGTAACCGGTCTGCACGTCTGTCCATCCTAAGCGTAACATGGATTTTGCTGCGTAAACCCGTCACTGTCCTGTCAAAACCGGCGTCGCACTGGCCGCGTCATCCCCGGCTTTGCCGATCCAGCCGGGTTGCCGCAGAATGAACATGAGCAGGGTTGCCGGCGTGGCGTTGGCGAGCCTGCGCCGAATTCCCATGCGCACAAGAGAGGAAGACAACCCATGACGAACAACGCCAAGAGGCCGCTGCGTGTGGCAATTATAGGGACAGCGCGGCGTTCCGACTACCTATATGGCCCGCTGCTGTCGGGGATGCCCGATGAGGCGGAGTTAGTCGCTGTGTGGGGGCGGAGCGTCGACTCGGCGCGGCGGCTAGGCGAGAGCCTGGGCGCGCCGTGGTATACGGACCTGGACAAGCTGATCCGCGAGACCGCGCCCGAAATCGGCATTGTCTCTGTGGCCTATGACGCCAATGGCGAGGCGGGGTTGATGGCCGTGGAGCACGGGCTGCATGTGCTGCTGGAGACGCCCATTGCGCACAAGCTGTCCGAGGCTGACGCCATCATCCAGGCGGCGGTGCGCCGCAGCGTCAAGATCGAGGTGGCCGAGCAGTTTCACCGCCGCCCGTTGGAGGCGATCAAATTGGCGCTGATCCGCTCCGGCTTGTTCGGCCGCGTCTACACGTCGTTCAACGACTTCGCCGGCCACGGTTATCACGGCGTCAGCGTGATGCGCAGCTATCTCGGCTTCGACGCCGCGCCTGTGCGCGTGATCGGCGCGGTCAAGGAGTACGAACTGGCAAGCCACTGGTCTCGGCTGGCGGACGAGACTGCGCCGCGCCGCGAGACGCAGGAACACGGCATCGTCGAATATGAAGACGAGCGGCTGGGCATCTACCACTGGACCAACGTCGGCTACGATTCGCCGCTGCGTTGGTGGCGCAGCAGCCGCTTCCTGGCAGAGAAGGGCATGGGCATTGCCGTCGGCGTGGGGCTGGATGTGGAAGAGCGGCTGAGTTTGGTCGCTCCCGGCGGCGAGGCGCCTCGTTTCATCACGCTGGAACGGCGCTGGGAGCGCGTCGACGGCGGCGCGCTGATTGCGATGGTGGCGCATACGGGCGACCCCGACCTGCCCATCGTGCGCTGGGATAATCCCTTCCGGCCAGCCCAACAGGGGCATGGCGTGCAATGGCACGACGACGAAATCGGCGTGGCTGGCTGCATCCTCAGCCTGATCGACGCGGTGCGCAACGACGCCGCGCCCAGCTACGGCGCGCAACAGGCTCGGCTGGACCAGGAGTTGGTCGTCGCCATCCGCCAGTCGTCGCTTGCCGGCGGCGAGCCTATCGAATTGCCGCTGGACCCGGCGGCGCAGACTGTGTAGGGGGCTGAAAGAATTAGGGCAGGCACAAGGCCTGCCCCTACAGGTTAGCGCGGCGGGGGCATGGCAGCCGTCTCCACGCCCCCGTCTTCAGCCGGTGCAACGGTCGCCTCACTTGTCAGCGCCGTTAAGCTTGGGCGCTGCGCCTCGCCTTCCGTTTCGCCGCCCACGACCAGCGTCGTTTCAGCCTCGTTGTCCGTCTCGTCGCTCTCTTCGATGGCGCCGTCCGGGTCCACGATTACCCTGATGAGCCGCTCGCCGCTTTTATCCGTGGTGTCGTAGACTACGGACACTGTTTCGCCTTCGCCGGACTCGACGCTGGGGATCGTCTGGTCTTCGCCGATCGGTTCGGGTTCGTCAGCGGTGGCGTCGACGAAGCGCACGACGACGTTGCTCGCGTCCGCCTCGCCCGTGTTCGACACCGTAATCGTCACCGTCACCTGGTCGCCTGGCTGCGGCGCGGGCGGGTCGAAGGTGAACGTGTCGGAGATCACGGTTAGGTTGGGCAGTTCAACCGGGATCTCTTCCGGCGGCGATACGGTGAGGGACTTCTCCGCCTGGTTATCCGTTTCGTCCATCTCGTCGATCAGGCCGTTGGGGTCTACGACCACACGCAGCGTGCGCTCGCCCACCTTGCCCTCGGTGTCGAAGGCTACTTCGGCCCTGCCGCTGCCTCCGGCGGCGATGCCCGCGATCTTCTGGATAGAGCCGATGGGCGTTTCGCCGCCGTTGGTCACGTCGAGGAACTGCACCTCTACCGTGCCGGCGTCGAGCGCGCCCTGGTTCAATACCGTGGCGATGATCTTGACCTCTGTCCCTTCTGTGGGAGCCGGCGGGGTGAAGGCGATGTTGTCCGCCTTCATGACCAGATTGGGCGCGGGCGGCGGCGCGACGATGAGTCGGGCTACGGCGACGTTGTCGTTCTCGTCGGTTTCTTGGATCGTGTTGTTGGGGTCGACCGTGAATTGGATGCGCCGTTCGCCTTCCTTGCCGGTGCTGTCGTAGGCGACCTGGACCATGCCGCTCTCGCCGGGCAGAACGCTGTCCAACAGCCGCGGCTGGCCGATTACCTCCGGTTCGCCATCGGTGATGTCCGCCAGGACCACGACGACATCGGTTGCCGCAGCCGTGCCGTTGTTCAGCACGGTGGCGCGCACGGTCACTAGATCGCCCTCATTCGGATCCGGCGGATCGAACTCCACATTGCTGGAGAGGGCGACGAGATTGGGCGCGGGCGGCGGCGCCACGAACAGCGACTTCATGGCGACGTTGTCGGTCTCGTCCGACTCGGCGATGAAGTTGTTCGGGTCGATCGTGGCTTGAAGCGTGCGATCGCCCTGCTTGCCTGTCGTGTCGAACGAAAACTGTACCGTGGCGCTGGCGCCGGGGACCAGGCGGGCGATGGTCTGCGGCGCACCAACCGGTACGGCGCTGCCGCCGGTAACGTCCAACACCTGAACAACGATATCGCGCGCTTCCACCTGTCCGTGGTTGAACACGGCGACGCGCACGGCGACGCTTGCGCCCTCGGTCGGTGCAAGCGGGCTGAAGCCCATGTTGCTTGCCAGCGCCGTCAGGTTCGGTCGCGGGGCCGGGGAGATAGTCAGGGTGCGCTTGGCCGTGTTATCGCTGGTCTTCTCCTCTGGAATGAAGGCGTTCGGGTCAACCGTCACTTCGATCTCGCGTTCGCCCGTCTGGCCTGACGTATCGAAAAGCGCTTGGGCTACGGCGCTGCCGCCCGCGGGGATCGAGGGGATTACCTGCTGCGGGCCTATGGCCTTTTTGGTGTTTGTGGTGACTTCGCTGAACTGGACCTGTACACCGCTTGCGTCGGCGCTGCCCGTGTTGCGCACGACGGCGAAGATCGTCACGCTCTCGCCCTCCACCGGGGCCGGATCGCTGAAACTGATGTTGCCGGAGGTGATGGCGAGGTTGGCGATGGGCGGCTTGGCGACCGGCAGGGTGGCGGTTGCCTCGTTGTCGCTTTCGCTCGATTCGGGCACGCTGTTCGTCGGGTCGACGACGACCTGCACCTTACGGTCGCCGGCAGCTCCGCCCGTGAACGCGGCTACGTCATAGGTGACGCGCGCCACGGCGCTGCTGCCCGGCCCGATGGCTTCGAGCGTCTGCGGCTCGCCGATGAGGTTTGAGCCGCCGCCCGTCACATCGAGGAACTGCACCACCACTGACCGTGCGGCTGCGGTTCCGGCGTTGCGCACTGTGGCGTAAATTTCGACGGTGGATTGGTTGGTGACCTCGCTCGGGTCGAAGCCGATGCCTGTCGCCCGGATCACCAGGTTGGCGATGGGCGGCGGCTGCACGACAAGCGTCGCTACGGCGCGGTTGTCGTTCTCGTCCGATTCGCGCAAGAGGTTGTTCGGATCGGCGACGACCTGGATCTTGCGTTCGCCGGTGCGCCCTGCGGTGTTGTAGGCGATCTGCGCTACGCCGCTGGCGCCGGCCGGGATCGTGCTGATCACTTGGGTTTCGCCGATGGGCATGCTGCTGTTGCCGGTCGCATCGAAGAACTGTACGGCGACGTCGGTTGCGTCGTCGCCGCCGTTGTTCAAGATCGTGGCGGTGATTTGCACCTCGTCGCCCGGCTTGGCCGCGGCAGGGTTGAAGCCGATGTTTTGCTCGAGGGCGACGAGGTTGGGAAGCGGCGGCGGGGCCACCGTCACGGCTGCCGCCGCCTCGTTGTCGGCTTCGGAAGTCTCGACGATCGTCTGGTGCGGGTCGACCGCCACGCGAATGCGCCGCTCACCGCTCTTGCCGGTCGTATCGTACACAACCTGCGCCGTCGCGCTCTGCCCGGCGTCGATGCGTTCGAGGGTCTGCTTGAGGCCGATCGGTTCGGCGGCGCCGCCGGTGATGTCGACGAACTGCACCAGGACATCCTCGGCGGGCGCGCTGCCGTTGTTGACGATTGTCACGGTCAGCGTCACCGCATCGCCCTGCACCGGGTCCGCCGGATGGATGCCGATGTTGCCGTTCTGCACAACCAGATTGGGCGCGGGCTGCGACTTGACGACCAGCGTCGCCGCCGTGCGGTTATCGGTTTCGTCGCTCTCCGCCACGGCATTGCCTGGGTCGATCACGATGCGTAAGCGGCGTTCGCCGGTCTTGCCCGCCGTATCATAGAAGGTCTCAACGACCGCGGCGTCTCCGGCGGTCAGCGTCTCGATGCGCAGCATCTCACCAACGGGCAGGCTTTCGCCCTCGCTGGCGTCGAGAATCTGTACGAGCACGTTTTCGGCGGCGACATCCCCGCGGTTGTGGACGGTCACGGTGAGGCGCACCTTGTCGCCCTCCACCGGCTGCAGCGGGCTAAAGCCGATATCGCTCTCGCCCACGGTCAGGTTGGCCAGGGCTGCGGACGCCACGCGTAGCGTGGTCTGGGCTTCGTTGTCGGTCTCGTCGCTTTCCGGCACGAGGTTGTTGGAATCGACCAACACGAGGATGCGGCGTGCCCCGGCCTTGCCGCTCGTGTCATATACGGTCTGGGCTGCGGCGCTCTGCCCCGGCGCAATGGCGGCGATGGTTTGCTCCGCGCCGATGGGCGTGAAGGCGCCGTTGGTCACGTCGACGAACTGCACCAGTACATTGGCCGCATCAGTTGCGCCTGTGTTGAGGACTACGGCCGTCAATGTTACGACGTCGCCCTCGGCGGGTGCGGGCGGGGCGAAGACAATGTTGGCCGGCGTCATCGTCAAATTGGCCGCGCCCGGCGGCGCGATCCTCAGCGTGCGCGTGGCAGTGTTGTCTTCCTTATTGGATTCGGGCACGAAGTTGTTCGGATCGACCGACACTTGGATGGTGCGTTCGCCGGCGAGGCCGATCGTTTGATAGACGGTTTCGACAACGGCGCTTCCGCCTGCGGGGATGAGCCGCAGCCTCTGCTGTGCGCCGATAGGCGACAGGTCGCCGCCGGTGGCGTCGAAGAACTGGACGGCGACGTTTTCGGCATCCGCCGCGCCGGCGTTGAGGACGACGGCGCGCACTGTCACCGCTTCGCCCGCCACGGGATGCAGCGCGCCCGCGCCTTGGCGGCTTGCACTGGCAAAGCCGATGTTGGCGCTCGCCATCACCAGGTTGGCGATGGGCGCCGGCGCGATCGACAGCGTGACCGTGGCCTCGTTATCGGTCTCCGACGCCTCGGCGATGAAATTCTGCGGGTCCGCGGTCACGCGCAGCTTGCGGTCGCCGCTAAGGTTGGCCGTGGGATAAGCGACCTGCGCCATGCCGCTGGCCCCCGGCGGGATCAGGTCGATAATCTGTACTTCGCCTATGGGGAGCGAAGCGCTGTTGGTCACGTCGGTGAACTGGACGGCGACATTGGCCGCGGCCACAGCCCCGTCGTTGCGTATCGTGGCGCTGACGGTAACAACCTCGCCCGCCGTGGGTTTGGCCGGAGCCATGCCGACATCGTCGGTGCGGACGATCAGGTTGGGCAGCGGCGGCTTGACAAGTTCCAGCGTGGCCGTGGCCTCGTTGTCCTTTTCGTCGCTTTCGGGGACGGCGTTCTGCGGGTCGATCACAACCTTGATCCGGCGGTTCGCAGCCGGGCCGGACGTGTCATAGGTCACCGCGACGACGGCGCTCTGGCCGGGGGCCAGCGTGTCGATGGTCTGCGCTTCGTCGATTGGCGTGGAGGAGCCGCTTTCTGTTACGTCGACGAAGCGCACGAGGATGCCGTTCGCCGCTATTGCGCCGTTGTTGATCACTACGGCGCGCACCGACACTTGTTCGCCGGGCTGCGGCTTGGCTGGGACGAAGCTGATGTTGGCCTCACTCACCGTCAGGTTGGCCGCAGGCGGCGCCTGCACCATGAGCGTCCGGCTCGCTTCGTTATCCGACTCGTTCGCCTCTGCGATCAGGTTGAAGGGATCGACGACGACCTGGATCGTGCGCTCGCCCGTCATGCCGGCCGTCTCCAGGACGACTTCGGCCGTTCCATTGCTGCCGGCGGGAATGCCGGCGATGGTCTGCGGCGGGCCGATGGGCGTGGTCGCGGATTCGTCGTTTTGGCCCGCGGGGCCGGCATCCATGAACTGCACGCGCACCTCGTCCACGTCGACGGCGCCGTTGTTGACGACCAGCGCCGAGATCGTCACGCTGTCGCCGGTTTGCGGATTGGCGTTGCTGAATCCGATGTTCGCTTCCTGGATGAACAGGTTGGGCAGGTCCGGCCCTGCGCCGGGCAGGCTGGGCTTGGCGACGAGCACCTTGACGTCGTCCACATACCAGCCCTCGAAGTTGTTGAAGCGGTTGTCGATGGTGTCGAACCAGAAGCGCACCTGGATCGTGCTGCTCTCGCCCACGTAGGGCGTCAGGCTGACGGAGCGCTTCAGCCACAGGTCGTTCGTGCCGTGCGACTCGAATACGGTCTCCCAGGTCTCGCCTTCGTCCGCCGAGACCTGCACGCGCGTGCGGTCGTAGGTGACGCCCGCTTCCAACTCGCTCCACTCGTGGAAGGTGAGAAGCACGTCTTCGTTGGTGGAAAGGGCGATGGGGGGCGATGTCAGCATGCCGTTGTTGGCGCCGCCGGTGTCATAGGTGCGCGACTCCTCGTCGCCGTAGTACCAGGCATGCGTCGGGCTGTTGGCGCGGTGTTCGGACAGATGCCACAGTGCATCCTTGCCGGTGACGGTCCATTCGCCGGGGCCGCTCTCCATGTCGTCCTCGAACACGATTGTGCCGGCGCTGGTCTTGCCGGCGACGACGTTCGACAGGTCCGACTCGTTGCCTACGTTGTCCACCGCTTTGAGTGCAAAGTAGTAGGTTGTGTCCGGCTCCAACCCGGATACGACGAAGCGCTCTTGTTGGCCGGCCGGCTTGGGCTTGGGGGCGCCTGTTGCGCGTTCGGCGCTGTTCCAGTTGTCGGGGCTGATGGGCGTTGTCGAATAGCGAACGTCGTAGGCATTGGCCCGCCCGGCCAACCCGTCGTCGCCGACAGCAGTCCAGGTCAATTCCACCTGGGTGAGCAGGAACTTGACCGCAGACAGATCCGAGATGGCGGCGGGCGGGACTTCGTCCTCCTCCAGCGTGTTGAGCACGTTGAGGCGTCCGTTGGTCGCCGTGGACTTGCTCTCGTCGGTCAGCGGGTCGATGCCGGTAAGGATGCGCTGCTTGATCTGGACTGGCGTGAGCGACGGGAACTGGGCGGCGATCAGCGCGGCTGCGCCCGTCACATGCGGCGCGGCCATCGAGGTGCCGCCGATCTCGCCGTAGCCCGACGGGTCGCACAAGGCGCAATTGCCCGTGGGCACGGTGGAGAGGATGTCTACGCCCGGCGCAGCCAGATCGACCGTATCGCCGTAGTTGCTGAACCCGGCATAGAGATCGCTGTGGTCGGTGGCGGCGACAGAGATGATATTCTCCAGGTCGTAGGCGGCGGGGTAGTGTGGCGCGTCCGTACCGCCGTTGCCTGCCGCGCAGACATGGAGCGGTTGATTCGGGCCGGCCATCGCTTCTTCCAGCGCCTGGGAGGGTGCGCCGCCGCCCCAACTGTTGTTGGTGGCGATGATGTTTTGGCCCTGCTCGTTCTTTAGCTGGTGGATGTAGTTGAAACACTTGACCGCG
>Ga0334887_1004038_pt1 | contig 13749 bp, 15 predicted proteins | sample GraSluR1_MG_10_FD_207217 | JGI IMG/M metagenome (GOLD analysis project Ga0334887, IMG submission 207217) | Sludge microbial communities from methane-producing bioreactor in Wageningen University, Netherlands - Granular Sludge_18_07-R1 | ecosystem: Engineered > Bioreactor > Anaerobic >...
TGAATCGATTTAAGCTTATTATATAAGTCTAAAAATTGGTTATCGTCATAATTGTTTCCGTAAAGTTTCATTGAACTGAAAACGTGCAATTCAGCACTAGGAACTTCTTTTCGTATCCTCGGAAAAACATCCGCCAAAATGTCTAAGCCTCTAAACGGGGTTGATGAATAAAATAATTTGTTCGGGACTTTATCAATCTTGTTTTTAAACCTATCTAAATCAACACCATTCCTTAATATTTTAATTTTGTTGTTATCCAAAAAATTGAAAGCAGACTTGAAATCTTTAACGTGCCATTCAGACAAACAAATAACCAAGTCCAAATCATCATAGACTTCTTCCAAGTATCTATATGCAGGACTACTAGATATATCGTGTGCCCATAGACCTAACTTCTTAACATTGAAATCTTGTTTGAATTTTATTTGACGTAAAATGTCAGTATTGCGATTAATTATACAATAATCGGCATTAAGAGATTTCAAATCATTTAAACTCGATTTTATATTGTGATACGAAACGCCTTCGTAAACGCCCGGTTCTAAACAATCATTAAAAACGTGAACATTATAAAACTTAGATAGTTGATTAGTAATATTTATTATACAAGTCTCAGCACCGCCAACACCACGCTTGTCAAGTTCGTTACCATCAAACCTAGTTCCATCAACGAACACAATTGTTTTCTTTGTTTTGTCTAAATTAAGTAACTTGTTATGGTTATTTATGATATCAGCCCTGCCAATTGATTTAAGCTTAGTCCCAGTTATTTCCCTTACTGTTTCGGGGCTAGGATAAAACCTCTTATTTATCATATCATAGTGGTCGCATAAAACACCACCGTGACAATACGCCTGGAAACCTAACTTGTTAGCCATGTAAAATAAGTAATGGTCTTCGCCGATTGGGCATATGAGTTTTCTGCCATCATCAAATTCCATTACCCAATTTTCTTTGAAATATTGAATATTATTTTTATCAAACTCGTCAAAAACTTTCATATCTATTAACAAACATCCAGCACCACTCCCAGCAATGGGGAAAATTTCGTCTATCGGAAACTTAAACATTGGTCCGCCACCAAATTTTTCAAAAATTACTGGTGACGAGTTGTCTGATTTTGTCCAATACACCCCCGATATTAAAGGTTTATCGACACTTAATAATTTTATTATCGCATCTTCTGGGATAAAAGTATCATCGTCAATGAACATTAAATATCTAAACTTTTCGTTCTTGGCTCGTAACACGACTTCGTTCCGAGCGTCTGCCCAAGACCTGCCTTCAACTATAATATATTTCCAAAACATACCGATAGGGATATGTTTTTCAACACGTTTCATATGCATCATCCATTTGATGCTAATATTACCACGAGTTATAATACCAAGCCCAATACCTGCCCTATCATCTTGTGTTGTTACCATACTAAATCATCTCACCAATATAAAAACGCAAAGGAGGATTATCGAGAGCAACCAAATTAACACCGTCCTAAACGGCTGGTATTAGGCAAAGCCTCTTTTACACCCAGTAAATCTCCTTCGCATAATCGACAAAAAAAATAAAAAAAATTATATTTCGTCATAGACAAATGTCAATGTTTTCTGTTGAACCGCGCCAGCACTGGCACCAGAGCCTATTGACGCTTGAACAACTATGAAATCACTATCCCCTTCTGATTCCAAACTCCCTGAAAGGCTTCCGCCAATGCCTATATTTGCAGTTCCTGGTTCAGAAAATACTAATGCGTTAGATGCTTGTGCGTCTGCTGCATTTGTTGGGGTAGCATATGTAGATGTTCCAGCATAATCGCTAGTTGTCCCTGAAAAATTAATAACCTCTTCGGATACATAACCAGTCCCACTATTACTGCAATAGAATTTTAGATTTTCTATTCTAGTAAATGTTCCACTGAAATGTCCTCGTATCCACTTACTATAACTATAAGTTCCTGCGGTTATTGGATATGTTGATGGTGCTAAGTCCTTAGCATTAGTGCTACCTAAATTAAGATTTGTTGGAACACCAGTATCCCCTGCAGTTGCGTTATATTCTACAAAACTAAATGTTGCTGCCAATTTTATCTTCCTCCTGTTTTATTTAGAGTTATTGAATTAACCATAAAAGAATATATAGAACTTTAACTATTTAAACCTTTCGGTTTTAGAAAAGTTTAAATATGATGAAATAATTGGATAAGACCTAATAATCACAACCTAAAAAAATATCTATTAGAACATGCTTCTAGAATAGCTCTATTTTGCGTTTAGAAGCCCATACAGGCGATATTATTCTAAATAGGTATAAACACTAGGGTAAAATAATATGCTAAAATTGATAGGTCTATGCGTAAATTAGAGGTATTCGGTATAACGAAAGAATTATTTGGAATCTTCGGGTAAATATAATTTTCTGAGCAAAATCTTGCCCTGTCTATCTGTATCTTTCTCGATATCGTCATAACTGTGTTTGTCTTTTAAAGCATGAATTAATTCGTGGATTATTGTTTCACGTTTGTCAGTGTCACGCATAAATTTGTATATGCCAATTTCTTTGTTGTAGTAGTCGCAGTAGCCCTGAAGCAAATTGTCGAAAACTCTTGAAGTATCTAATTCGTAATGAATGATACTATAGTCTTTGAACAAATCTAGTATATTCTGTAATGTAAATATTTCGACAATTTTATCATCTTTTATAATTTGTTCTAATTTAGCTCTGCTTTTAGGTTTATTTTCCATCATGCCATCACAAATAACGATTTTTAGTAGTAATATAAAGTTTTTTAACTTCATCTACACCAGAATCAACCGAATTTAACAAAGTTATTGCATCGTCTCCAGCGGCTTTAGTTCCTAAGTTTGCATCTAATGTATCTACTTTAGTTTCTACGTCCGAAATATCTGAAGGAATGTTAGTCGAAGTATCTTCTAAAATTTCTTTAACATACGTCTTGTCATAATGAACCATTTTTATTCGCCTCTTCCTGTTATATAAGCTGTGACAGTTGCGTTTGAATGTGTTGAAGTAGTAACTCTCATATACGGATGGTGTGACATAATTTCCCAACTGTCTAATCCAGTGGCTGAAGTATATGTTTTACTATCGTATGTCCACCAAGTTGTTCCGTCCGGACTAACTTCTATAGTAACTGTCACCGCACCAGTATTAACTGAAACATTTACGTATACTGTTTTGTTCTTGTAGTCGCTAACATCAACTGAAGCACCGTCTGTATCAGAAGTCACAGCATTAAGATTCGTAACATTTAATTTCTGTGCTGCGTATGGGCTTATATCATACAATCTAACTGCATTATTTATCGAATCATAACCTGCAATAATTTGTTCTCTAAATTCGTTAATTTTTATTGCACCATAATCGTCAGCATCTATAGAATCTGAAGAATTTACTCCAAACATTAAAACACCTTTGTCTGAGGCAGGAGTAAAAGCTGAATCGTCTGTTTTAGGCAAATCATCTATTAATTGAATTGATGTTATTATAGTGTCTTGTTTAGCTGAAGTCGCAAAATCTTTTCCCTCAATTAAAGCCAAAGTTGTTTCTGTTGCAAAATCTTTGCCTTCGATTAAAGCTAAAGTAGTTTCTGTTGCAAAATCTTTGCCTTCAATCAAAGACAAAGTTGTTTCTGTTGCAAAATCTTTGCCTTCGATTAAAGCTAAAGTAGTTTCTGTTGCAAAATCTTTGCCTTCGATTAAAGCTAAAGTAGTTTCTGTTGCAAAATCTTTGCCTTCAATCAAAGCCAAAGTTGTTTCTGTTGCAAAATCTTTGCCTTCGATTAAAGCTAAAGTAGTTTCTGTTGCAAAATCTTTGCCTTCAATCAAAGACAAAGTTGTTTCTGTTGCAAAATCTTTGCCTTCGATTAAAGCTAAAGTAGTTTCTGTTGCAAAATCTTTGCCTTCAATCAAAGACAAAGTTGTTTCTGTTGCAAAATCTTTGCCCTCAATCAAAGCTAAAGTAGTTTCGGTTGCAAAATCTTTTCCCTCAATTAAAGCCAAAGTTGTTTCTGTTGCAAAATCTTTGCCTTCGATTAACGATAATCTATCAATTCCTCTGTATACTATTTCAAATTCATCTGTTGCTCCAGGAACTGGCGCTCCAGTTTCTTGTTTTGTCATGTCTAACACAATAGATGTGTTAGTAACAGTGGCGCCTTTAGTATTATATATCCAACCTTGTGTTTTATTCTCAACTGCTTGAATCATTTCTAAAGTTAATGTTCCGCCGACTACTGTTGTAGCTACAGAATCGAAAGCAATTGTGTCAGTATCGTCTCCAACGTTTGACGTAGTTACATAAAAGTCTGCACCAGTTGTAGTCTTCATTTCTGCATTAATATCCATTGAATCTACAGTTACAATTGCATCTACTGGTAATGGATTTGTAGTAGAAGCCATATTTATTCCGTCCTTACCAAGGACGAGAACTTTATCCGCATAATAAGAATAGTGACCTGTTTTCACAGGCTCGTTTTTTTCAGCCATGTTTATTACCTCATTTTTTGTCCGGATTAGGGTCTTATCCGGATATGTAAAAACTTATAATACAATATATAGAACTTCTAGTATTTAAACCTTTCGTTTCTTGAATATGCTTTTAATAAAATCAAGAAAAGAAAATTTATCTACTTCTAGTTTACTTCGAAGTTTTTCTTTAGTTTTTCTTTTTGCCATCTCTATTCTTCTCCAAACTAATTATCCTTAATACATCGTCACCAGAACCCAATTCGTTTGTTTCCTTTTTAGCTTTGTTTTTTTGTTCGTTCTTATCATCTAACAATAATGATTGATATAATGCCGTTAAATATTTTTCTTTTGAATTGGCGTGATTATATACTTCGCTTCGTTCTAGCGCATAACTCACAACCTTATCATAAAATTCTTTGTCGTTGATTAATTTGTCTATCAAACGCCTAGCGCCAGTAACATCGTATGGGTCTACTTTAGTGTATGGATAACAAACGTTAACAGATTGTGTTCGATTACTTCCAACAACAGCAACACCCATAGCAGCACAATCTACAACAGACCGATTATAACTATGATATGTGAATGGGTCATACACAATATAACTTTCTCGTAATTGGTTTGTGAAATCAAAGAAATTTGTGCCAGCATATACATAATCGTAAAGTGTCGTGGTTAACCAAATTTTTGGGTCTAAATTTTTATCAACGCCAATTAGTTGTGTGGTCAGTCCATGGTCCCTAACAGATAATGAAGGAATATATGCGTGCTTATCATATCTTCTCCAAATAGTAGATATTATATTTTTCTTTGGAATCTTTGGTAAATTTTTTAATCTTCCTATGTCCGCAGGATGTGGTATTATGTAACAGCGTCTCCCAGAAATTTCTGATATGGCGGTTGTTTGATAATATTCTGTTCCAAATATCATATCCGCATTTCTTATTTCTCGTCCAATTGTGTTAGGAGATTCAAATGATTTGTCCCACATTTCTGTGGTGTAATCGTTGTTTAAGACAATCTTTGTATTTTTATTGTCTTTTAATAAAGATTCGCGGATATCATTCACTAAATGAATATCTTGAGTGCTCATATTTATTTGGACAATGTCAAATTTATTGTAGTCTAAAATATCTCTTGGGTATTTAACATCGCCCTTGAAAACATTAACCCATTGATACAAACCAGTTCTTGCTAATTCTTCTTCTAACAACTGAAGATGGATATAACCAGTAACCAAAACATATTTAATATCTTTGCTTGGTTTGTTAAATATTTTTTGGCTTAACCATTCAATACGTTCCGATTGGTTTAATGAATTATAAGAATCATCGCCAAAATCAACAACCTTAGAATTTTCTGTAGAAACATCTACGCTTTCTTCATCTACGCTTTTGTCAACCATATAACTTCACCTTTTAATTTTCAAACTATACACTATGTCTTTTTCCATGTCTGCAAAATTTAATTGAACTTTATTGCACACATAGTCTATCAATCTATAATTATTCATTCTTTTTTCAACTCTATTTTTTCTAAACTTAAAAACGCAGTTATTGCATTGAAAATGTTTGGGTTCAATGCCCAAGATGGTAGCACGTTTTCTTCAAGTAACCCTTTAATAAAGTCATACTCACGTTCTTCAAATATTAGTTCGTTTGTTTTTTCTGCAACTTCTATTGCATCAGAAATGTTTTTAAATATCCGAAAATATTCGATTCCGCGTGGCATATTTTCTGATTTTAAGTTTGTAAGTAGTGTAATTAATACGTCTAAAATAGATTCTTTTACTTCTACCTGTTGTCCGTCTTTGTTTGGAGCCAATGATTTCCAAGGTTCTACTTTGATTTTTCTCATTTTATGTTTCACCTACTACGAATAATAAAAAAAATAAAAAATAAAAAAAAGTTAATTTATTTATGCGTCTGAAAAGACACCAATAACGATTGCATTGTCGTTTATGATGCTCATTTTATACCAAGCGTCAAGATAAATGTTATACATTCTCTCATCGTCCTTGGTTTCAACTTTTACTTTAGCTTTCTCTTTCCAAACAATAGCAGCAGCCGCACTTGGGTCAATCATATAGCAATAATGGACAGCAACTGTTTGTGTTGCACTTGTTACCAAAGTTGAGGTTTCAATTTTGATTCCTACATACTCTTCAATAACACCTTTCCTTACAACTTCAGGAGCACCAAACTCTGCCGCATTAGTAAATTGACTTGATTTCAATAGTTGCTTGAATTGGATTGGGTGTAAGATTAATACAGAATCGCCGGGTCTCTTACCGAAATCTTTCTGCATTAAAATTATCTTCATATCAACTATCTTATCGACAGTGATAACATCTCCAGCAGCTAGATTTGATGTTATTGCAGAATTGTCTGCAGTTGAACCACCAAATACTGAACCAGCATTAGATGTACCAATTGTAGCACCTTCAAGGCATGCATTCGCGTTTGTTTCAAGAGTCTCTAGATATTGTCGTACAAGTTGTTTGTGAGCCATTTCTACAATTGAAACTCTAGTAGCACTTGCAGTTTCGAATGATACACTACATCCCCCAAGTTTAACATCAGCAGAAGTTAGTGAAACGGTAATATTGTCTGCTGTATCAAACTTTGTCATTACTCTTGCAACACCTTCTTTACTTCCAGTCCTGCCTCCCATTAAATCTATATCTCCAATCTTTGGTATAATTAACGTTACATCGTTATTACCAACAAGGTCGGTAAACTCTAGGAAATATTTTGATAATACCCTATCAGGTTGTGCATCAAACACAATCTTTTCACTCCACGTACTTCCCATTATACTTCCTATTCCTGCTGTCTGTGAACCCCATGACGATGTACCAATCATGGTTACTCCTGCAGTTAATTGCTCTGGTTCTTTCATTGATACCATATTTATCTTTTCCTCCGTTTAGGTTTTGTTAATATTTTTATAACTCAAATTTTGATACTACTTTCGATTTCTCCGTCATTGTCTTACAGATGTTGGCGAAAAAATCTTTATTGGACATTTGCTTTGGCGAACTCGCTTTTAGTTTCTCTTCGGGTTTTGGTTCCTCTTCTACTTTGTCTGGAGTTTCTGCCGGTGTTTCCTCTGCCTTTACTGCACTAGAATTGGTTGTTACAGAAGGTTCTGGTGTGTTTTCGCTTAGCCTTTCAATGGCACTATCTACTATTTTTTCAAACTCTTCTAATACGTCCTCGTCTTTTACAGATAATTCTTCTACTGTCTTTTTTTGCCCAATTTTTGAAAATTTAGCACTTAACTGTTCTAGCCGTTGTGCGCGTTTTTCAGCATTAAGTTTTTCTTCTTCTTCCTTATACTTGGATAATTCAGAAGTTAATTTTTCACATTCTGCCTTAAGGTCAACATTTTCTTTTGATAGTTTTTCGCTTAAAGCACCAAGTTCCTTATTTTCTACATATAGTTTACTAATCTCTTCGCGAACTTCTTTTATCAAAGATAGTTCTTCCTTGGTTTTAGTAATCTCGTCTTTGACCTGTTCTTGAGAAAGGTCTTCGCTTTTCTCTTCAACTGGTTCTTTTTCTGGTTCTGACACGTCTTCCACTTTTGGTTCGACTTCTACAGAATCTTCGTTGTCTTCGGTTGGTTTGTCAACAACTTCTGAAACAGAATCTGATTCCTCTATAGGGGCTACTGTTTCTTCTTCTACTGGTTCGTCGATATCAACAATTTCTTCAGTCTCTACTTCTGAACCATCGTCTAATTTTTCCTTCTTTCTAATAATTTTTTTTATTATCTTTTTAGCAATTGAATCATCGTCGCCATCTTCTTTTTTCTTTTTAGATTTTGGCTTTTCCTGTTCTGGTTCTTCTTTCTTCACAGGTTCAACTGTTTCCGTTTCTTCAATTGTTTCATCGACTTTGTTATCCTCTACTTTATCAGGTTCCACAACCTTGTCTTCAGTAACCACTTCAGGCTCAACTTTAGCCTCTTCTTTTGTTTTCGCTTGATGTAATTTGGGATTTACATCCCTATATAGTTTTTCTTTATTTTCAGTTTCAGACATGTTTATCTCCTCAGAAGAATTGCTTTCTTTCTTTGTATACTCTTCAAGTATCCGTCTAGCTTTTTCAAGCAAGTCTTTTTTGATACTATCTGGAATATCGGTTTTTTCTTGTGCCAATCTACTTATGGCATTTCTCAAATGTGGCAAATCTACTTTGCCTCCCTTATCTTTATATGGGAATTTTCTTAAATCTCTTGGGACGGTATTCCCCTCCTTATCTTTTGTACCGCCCGGTCCAATATAGAGAAAAGCAGAATCTGGTAAATCATTAACGTGGGCAGTAGACCACGTTGCTAAAGTTTCTTTATTCTCCATAATTATTACCTCAAATTACCCAACCACTTATCGATTAAAAAATTAAAATAATCCGACCTAGTGTTTTTTATCATGCTTTCTTTCCCAACAAAACGTTTGGACAATATTGCGTTCGCCGCTTTAAATGCCCTAGTTTCTGCTTGTGACTTGTCATCGGTTTCTTTTAATACTTTATCGTAAACGCTATTAAACACATATCGCCACTGGCGTTGAACTTTATCTGTATATTTTTTTACATGTGGTGGTAGTTGTGCAACACTGTCGTATGGCATATTAAATGTCTACCTCTACCATTGCATCTTTACAAGCACCATCCCACACTAAAGATAGTTCTTTGTAAACTAGTTCCCTACCTTCAAGTCCGTTGTCACCATAGTCGCTTGTTGAATATATTGTAGCACTAACATCTGTGATTACACCATCCAATACGTTCCTAGCGTATTGTTCGGAATTCAAATGACCATACCAACGAATACCTTTAATTGATGGGTCATATTCTAGCTTATCAACCGCACCAATTATTGAACCAACTTCACTATCGCGATGGTCTAAACATAATGGAATTTTCTGGTTGATTGGATTAGATACTGATTTGATTAATTCGTCTTCAGTATAAAATTTCTTCTTGTGCCTTCCAACAGTTAAAAAAATACCCCTTACTTTTAATGGCATTTTTAAATCTGACGACAATGCCTCTGAAGATTCTAAAACAGAACTCATTTTCTCAACAGACGGTGTTAAATTCAACGTCTTGTAGTAGTCATCTAAAATATGTAATCGTTCTAGCTTTTCCAAATCCGTATATTTGAACCTAACAAGTCGCAAGTACTTATCAAGTTTTTTTATTAATAATTCTCTGTTATTCATAATATATCATCCAATTTATCAAATTTTGTATGATTTTTTAATCGTAGCACAACTTGTTTATGAAGTTGTTCTATGTCTTTCTTTGTTAAGTTTTTATTTTTATCGTTCGAATAAAACTTGTGTAATAAAGTATGAGCCAAAAAAACATCAGATTGAGATAATTTTTCTATATCTAAATCTTTGGTTATGAATAGCGTTGGTTTTTTACCCAATGCCAAATCTAGTTTTTCAATCAAATCTCTTAATTTTACTTCATTCATTTTTAATCACATAATTAGGAACTCACCGGAACAATGTCCGGTGAGTGCGTAGGTGAGATGTGTAACACAGCTAGCTGTGAATATAAATTACTTCGTTAGTGGATTGGTTTCGGAAAAATCATCTACAATTTGCTTTGACTTTTCTCCTGCCTGCGACCCCGGCGAATCTCCGGGATTGTTGTGCCAAGTTTCCATATCACTTTTTTTAACTGCATCAACAACACTATCTTCAACACCAAAATCCTTAGCTGTTCCAGTATTTTCAAAGCCAAGCATTGCCCTTGATTCTTCTCTAGTAATTACTCCATTGACATATAAATCAATTGCAGACTTCACATTTACTAGTGGGTCTTCACTGACATTTCCAAATACTAATTTTGGTGGTTCAAACCCTGCAAGTTTACCATATTTCTTAAATATTTTATTGAAAAAATCTTCCATATATAACTGATTACTTCTAATTAATCCATAAAAATGCCTTGATAATACTACCGATTCTGCCCTATTTCCAGAACTGCTTTCGCCAAGCAAAATACTTTTAGGAACACCAAATGTTGCAGTAACCGCATTCAAAAAATATTCCGAATAGTCACTAAAATTTTGTTGACCCGGAGACATCATTTTCAAATCCATACCTTCTGGTAAAAAGAGTTGGTCTTTACCAGTTATCCTACCAAGTATTGTTCCCCATTGAGCAATCTGTGAAGGAGATTTTGTGTTGCAAATGGCTACCCATAATGGGTTTGCTGTTTTAATCGCAGCTTCTGCGGCAGAATATTCCATATTCATAAGTCTAACAATTGTGTCGTATCCGGATTGAATTATTGAAATTCCATTAAACTCGTCTCCTAAAATATTGAACCTTAAATGTTCTATCCTATCAATTGGAATCTCCTTTTCTGACTCAGCCCCGTCTTTATCAACGTATGATTGAACATATGATACGGGGGTTCCATTAGAATCAACAATAACCTTTCCAGTCTTATCATCTTTCTTGAAATCTAATGTTAAAGGATGAACAACTTTCAAATATAAATATTTGTTTCTTTTTTCATTATAAATTGGTTCTAAATAACCATCACCAGAAATGTCTGTTACTGTTCCTAATTGCCAAAAGAAGTTTGTTCCACCACTATTTTGTATCAATTCAGAACACATAGTAACTCCTTTCTTATCATTTCCAACAATCTTATAGCCCTTAGACACCAACGTATCAGACCGTATATTTACTGCCCTAGATACGTATTGATTCGTTAGATAAAGGATAAATAATTTTCTAGGAGACTTTTTAACCCTATCAATACCTTCACCAGAATCGTGTTTAGTAGTACTTAATGCCAATGAACTTGGTTCTGTCTTTGGTTTAGTTGGAACTTCAGTTAATTGCTTGGCTAAGATTTCCCTAGATAAGTCAGAAAGTTCTTTAGCCAATTGTTCAGAACTAGAAATTGAATTAAGTTTAGATTTTCCTTTTTTAGCAGTGCTCATTGTTATCATACTCAACCTACTTTATTTAACAATTGTTTATATACAACTTCAAATATATAAACTTTTCGGTTTTTGCTACTATTTTTATCCTACTTACTCTGCGTTTGGCAAAATGGCACATGTAAAAAATACTTTTTACATGTGCGCGTGCCAAAATAAATACAGGACAAGTTATATTTTAGTTCATTGGGTTAACCCAATATATAACAAGATTACTTTGGGTTGGGCATATAATATATAAATATTTATTTTATTTTAATATTTATTTTAATATTTATACTAAATTTAGAATTACTACGTAATTCTAAATTTAGATAGAGTAAGTAAGTAATTAGTAAGTAGTAACTTACTAATTACTTACTTACTCTTTATTTAGCTCTATTAGTAATTATACTAATATGTATAAATATACAAATAAGTATAAAATAAATTTATATATATACGCTTCCAATAAGCGTATTGTTATATGAGTATAATCAATACTGTAATATATATATTGTGGCATAAAAATGTTTAAATATTTAAAGTTATATTATATTTATTAAGTGATTTAAATGGCAAAACAACATTTAGAAAATACAATAAAAGATATAGTGAAACAACTAGACGGCGTTTGGTATATGAAAATTCAAACATTCCCAAATGCACATAAACGAAACCCAGCAGATTTTATTGTATTATCTTCAAAAACCAAAGCACTCCTAGAGTGTAAAGAGTGTAAAAACCAAAGATTAGTATTTGAAAGATTAACCCAAACAGAAGACTTGAAAAAGTTTAAGTCTAAAGGAGATGATTTTTCTGCGTTTTACATAATTAGTTTTTGGCTTGGAAGAAAGGATAAGAGCGAGTATTATGTGGTTGATGTTGATGATATTGACACTAAAATTAAAAAAACTAGCAAAAAAAGCTTTAATCGAAACGATTTTAAAGAAAACTTTAATGTTTTGTCGTATACAGAGCTAGTGGAATATGTTTCAAACTTAATGAATAAATAAAAACGAAAGATTTATATAGTAGAAGTTATACTATAATAATTGTGGGTGGATTACCTATGGATGGATATACAATTAAATTAAAACCTAATTTGGAACGAAAATCAGATATGGTCAAAATGTGCCATTTGCTATATGGACGATTTGATAAAAAAATAACTAGAACTAAACACATCGGATATTATGCTCCGGGAATGTTGCACAATATAAGATATTTTAAAACTGGTAGAAGTGAAGTGTTTGTTACAACAATAGACGGAATAAATCAAGAAGAACTAAGAATTTATGGGGAAGTTGAAATAACACCAACGACACTAGACGTACAAGAAAGCAAACTAGAAACTGGGTTAGAACATTGGGAAAGACACGCTAGAAGAAAATATTTAATGTTTAGGGAACTCAAAAGGAAACACGTGAAGTCAATCACCCTACCCTAAAGGAAGAGGACTTCTTGGACACGAGGTTAAAAATGCCAGCAATAAAAGAATGTGACCCAACATCGCTTAAAGTCATTAAACTAGGGCTGCAAAACAGAATATTTAGTGAAATGACCAAACCACAGTTCTCAGTTAGACGATTAACTAGAGAACTTAATGCTGAAGGAATTAAAATAACCGCACAATCAATTAGAAAATTTATTAAAAAAACAGAACAAGCAAAAAATATATTGATTAGAGAAGATGTTAAAAACGCAAAAGATTTGTGCGAAATATCAATGAATTATAAAAAAGAACTTCAAGATATATTAATCGAAGTTAGAGAAGTTAAAAATCAAGCTAGAGACTCTAAAGATTATACAACATATAACCAGCTAGTTGGTAGAATTTTACAAGGGATAGAGCTTATAGCAAAACTTACTGGTGAAATAAAAAATAAAAGCACGGTGGATATTAATATTATTTATAGAGAATTGGACGATAAATTAGAAACTGAGATGTCGCACGTTAAACACATATTTACTGAGGAACCATCAATAATTGATGTTGAGGCAGAAATAGTAGAAGAAGATGCTGAATTGGCAAAAGAAAAAAATAGTAGTGGTGAGAATAAATGAAAAATATATTAGTGTTGGGATTAGGAGAAGTAGGTAAAAGCGTTGTTGATTTATATTCTTCATCTAAAGAATATATGGTAGTTGTTAATGATTTGGATGAAAAAAAGTATGCCAATGTGGTAAGTAGTGATGCTGGTATTTATACAGAAGACATGGTGCCTAACGACTTTGAAGTTGATGTACTGCACGTATGTATCCCATATTTTAATAAAGAACAGTTCATAGAACCAGTAATAGC
>Ga0334887_1004042_pt1 | contig 13731 bp, 18 predicted proteins | sample GraSluR1_MG_10_FD_207217 | JGI IMG/M metagenome (GOLD analysis project Ga0334887, IMG submission 207217) | Sludge microbial communities from methane-producing bioreactor in Wageningen University, Netherlands - Granular Sludge_18_07-R1 | ecosystem: Engineered > Bioreactor > Anaerobic >...
TTACGCTTGAGCATATTGAGGACTACATTGATACAGAAGACAATGTTCGGTTAACCACTGAATGCAGTAGAACTGCGTCAGGGGTAGCAAAAGTGGAGCTATCGCAGTCTACTGATTCAGATTGTTAAAGATAATGGCATAGTTGGACCGAAATTATCTGGTTTGCAGAAAGCGTGTCAAAGCAACAGAAATCAAAATGGAAGCCAAAGGACATGCGATTTGTCGCATTTCTTGATATCCTAGGATTCAAAGATCTTGTTCTAAGAAGTACCCATGACCATGTCTATAATCTTCTTCACCAGATTTCAATCACGAAGAAGAAATTGGAACACTTAATCAATGACGATGAAGAGTTCGAACTTTCGGGGGACGCAGGAATCAACATTGTCCGATTTTCTGATTCAATTGGGGTCTTCTCCAAAAAGGATGACTTAGACAATTTCAAGATGTTTTCTGAGAGCGTTAATTTTATTTTTGCCTCAGCGATCCTACAGAATATTCCATTGAAGGGTGGTATGGCATATGGAGAGATAACCCTGAATCAAACAGAACAGATATGTTTCGGCCAACCTATAATTGATGCCTATCTTATAGAAGAAGAAGTAGGATACTTCGGAGTTGTAGCACACAATAGCATCGATGCATACATTGATTTTCATTCAGAGATCCCTGACGCTTTGCTGTCATCACATTACTTTTCCGTTGCTACCCCACTGAAGACTGGATTGATCTATCACAGAAATGCACATTGGTTTAATACACTTGTACGACTTGAGAAGCCAAAAGATGGCAAATCATATGTTGAGAGTGTAGTAAGAAAGTTTAGAAACACCGTTAGTGGAACACCAAGGAGATATGTTGACAGGACTCTGGATGTCTTGAAGAATACTGAAATTGATAAGAATTTGTTAGCAGTATACAGCGACTAGGAAGTAAAAATCATCTTGAACCAACGCATGAACCAGACGCTTGTAAGGGAGTTGGTTAGGTTCACAGCGCTGGTTATGCGTATTGTTCACAAGGAATAGACGAAACACTGATGCTTAGCTTTGGGGGAATTGAGAGAAACCATGTCTAATAAGATTGACTTGTTTTACTATGGGGATGTGGGAAGCTACGATACAGGCAATCCGTATTTCGCTTTCAGGCGGAGCCTGGTTCCAGAAATCCTGTTTTTGATTGCGTCCTATGGTAAGTATGAGCTTTCTGCTAGTGAGATTTCCCGTAAGCTGGCTGTATCTCAAGAGGACATCGTTCCAGGTCTTGCGGGTATTGAGAAGCTGGGAATGGTTACAAAGCAGGATGAGAAGTATACAGTTGCATTCCCTGTGATACTGGAAAAAGATGTACCCATCATGAACAGGCTGAGTAACTCAATTGCTAAACCTCTAGCAAAAAAAATGGCGTCTCAAAGTAGAGAGATCGAGGAACTCGCTTCAGAACTCTCTTGTGCAGGTAAGTTCGACCTGCCAAGGATTCTATATCATGTGATTGGATGCGACTTCTTAGATGGTTCAGCGATGGTAGAGCTTGGGTACCGAAACCTGATTCGAACTAGCAAGAAGCAATATAACTCTCGAGATTACATCCTGTTTGGATATGAGGAAAACGATGTTGTTAGTGAAACGAATGATAGACTCCTTTGCAGTCGTAATCGAGCTGGACAGGGAACTATTGCATTCGTCAGCTTCGGGGATTGTAACGGCAATAGGAATGATCTTTTCAGGTTCATTAAACAGGCTACAACTAAACTTGGAAATGTCAGCACTAGTGAGGAACTGAACTGCTCCTATCTTCGTCTATATGAGAATCAAGTTAAGGACTTGTTAACCGCCTGCTCAGACCTTGTCTCCAAGATTCTTTCCTCTCCCTTAGCACTTTCTTCCTTAAACGCTGAGGAATCTGCAATTGCTGACTTCTTGAGAAAACTGAGTTACATCAGTGTTAATGCACAGGATTTGCTTGATATAACTGTTCCCGTTTTTCGAGAGTCTGATAATAGGATCATTCTTGATTTATCTAACTTCCTCATGGAACTGATTGAGGGTGAAATTGCTGAGGGTTTTAACAGAATCGGAGAGAAAGCATCTGATTTGTCCGCAGTCAGACATGGAATTGATGACAAGGAAATCGCTAACGATCTTTGGCATCATGTCTTAGGAAAGGTGAATGAGCTGCTTATCGGAGAAGGGATGATCGCGAATCCTAAGTTCCGATCAGGAGAAGGTCGATATCTCCAGGCTATTTATGCAGGAAGCGAAAAAGGATAGAAAGTCTCATAGTAACAGAATCGATTGTGAACCACAGCATGAACCAGACGCTTACAAGGATGTGAAGTCGATGTAACAGAGCTGGTTACGCTGATTGTTCTGCCTAAAAAGAAACGCGTATACCTTGGGAAGTCGCCTTGCAATCTATAACACAATGTGATATATTTTCTCATGGATAAGCTTGTAACCAAATGGTTCATGAGATGGGCAAGGAGAACTGATTTGTCCGACGTGGCACTCAAAGAAGCCCTTGTGAATCTTGAAAAAGGGCTGTCGGCCGCTGACCTTGGAAAGAGCCTTTACAAGGTCAGGGTGAAACGAGAAGGCCAGGGAAAACGCTCTGGGTACAGGACCATCGTGGTCTACAGAGAGAAGAAACGAGCAATCTTCCTGTATGGGTTTGCGAAGAATGAGAAGGAAAACTTGACCAGTAAAGAACTCGATTACTTCCAGAAACTGGGTAACGACCTTCTGAAGCTGAGTCGATCTAAAATAGAGATAGCAATCAAGGACAATGTATTGTTCGACTTGGAGGATGTAAAATGAGAAAGGCAATGAGAGAAGCAATCGGTGAGACTGTACAGGATATGCTTAACTCTGATCTGCCTGTCTCCTTCACAAAAAGGGATTTCGACGAACTCGGGATTGATTTTGCAGATGTAACAATAACTCCTGAAGAGATCCAGGCAATCAGGGCAAGAACTAAACTGAGTCAAGCTGTTTTCGCCAGGCTTCTCAATGTATCGCTCTCTTCAGTAAGACAGTGGGAGCAGGGCAAGAGAGAACCAAGTGGCTCAACCAAGGTACTCTTAGACCTACTGAATAAGTCTCCTCACATTCTTGATTACAGAATCATGGCCTGATATAATCTCATATCAAAGCAGAACCACTGAATGCAGCAGAACTGCAGCAGAGCATGAGAGTCGAGTTTTCACAGTCTGCTGATTCAGATTGTTATGTCTTCAAGAACGAATCCAAGATCTCAGGTCGATTCTAAGAAATGCCATCCAACTCAAGCTGATTCACAAAACCGATCAAGACTAATTCGCGATAGGTGCCGCGTGCAGTTTAAGACCAAGCGCATGTACAACTTTGAGAATGGTATCAAACCCAGGGGTACGATCACCTGATAGAGCTTTATACAGACTCTCTCGGGAAAGACCGGCATCACGAGCAACCTGGGTCATACCTTTTGCCCTAGCGATATTGCCGAGTGCTTTAGCAACAAATGCAGCATCTCCATCGGATTCCTCAATGCAAGCTTCAAGATAGGCAGCCATTTCCTCAGGTGTTGTGAGATACTCAGCTACATCGTAACGAGTTGTTTTTGTCTTACCCATTTATCCTTCTCCTATAGTTCACGTGCAAGGCGCAAAGCCCTTTCTATATCACGCTTCTGGGTTCTCTTATCTCCTCCTGCAAGAAGAACTATCAACTGTTTTCCCTGCCATGTATAGTACACCCTATATCCGGGGCCATACGTAATGCGCATTTCCGATACTCCTTCCCCGACAGGTTCTACATCTCCAGCATTTCCATCCGCTAGCCGGTCAATTCGAGCCTGAATTCGAGCCCGAGCACGAATGTCCCGAAGACCACGTATCCATTTGGTGAAGTAGTCGGTTTGGCGTATTTCTACCATGGCCAGAATGTAGCCAAAGGGCTACACATTGTCAAGGCATAATTGACACATACTGGGGGACATCTTGATTCCACACCAGTCGATCTCAATCAGAAACTGGGAAAATAGTAGTCGTCAGTAATCAGCAGATCTTTGAGCAGTACAACGCCTGCGAGGATTATCAGCAAGTACGAGTATACCGAGCAAACAGATTTACCCGGGCAAAAATGCTCACAGGTCATGCTGATTCATCATATTGTGCCTGAGAGGCCGGGTAATTATCATCTATCCAATAGGTAAGGTTAATCATCCGGGCAATCCCGGACATAACCATCGAATGCAGCAGAACTGCACCAATGGGTCAGAGTCAGACCTTCGGAGTCTGCTGATTCGAAGCGTTATGGCAAAGAATGGAATCCGCTAATATTGACAAAAGCCCATACGAATAGCAATATATACTCATGAGTAGGAAAACGGATTTCCAATGGGATCCAGAGAAAGACAAAGCAAATCAAGACAAACATGGTGTCTCATTCGTTCTGGCTCAATTTGCTTTTCTTGATCCCCAAAGGATAATCCTGGAAGATCTATCGCATAGTGCCGATGAGAACCGTTACTACTGCATAGGTCGAGTTGCCGAGGGTATCTTGACTGTTCGGTTCGTGTACCGAAACAAGCAGATCAGAATCTTCGGAGCAGGATATTGGCGAAAGGGCAAGAAGATATATGAAAAAGAAAATCGAATACACTGACGAACCTATGGGCAAGGTGAGGCGAGTCGAAGATTTCCTTCCTTCTCCAACTGAACTTGCATTGAAGGATGAGACAGTCAAGGTAACCATCTCATTAACAAAGAGAAGTATTGAATTCTTCAAGAAAGAAGCAGAAATGCACGATACTCAATACCAGAAGATGATCCGAACTCTCCTGGATGAGTATGCAAAGCATCATAACGAAGCCATAACCACTGCATGAACCAGGCGCTTGCAAGGCAATAGGTTATGTTTACAGCGCTGGTTACGCAGATTGTTAGCACACAGAAAGGGTTGACGAACAGTATCAATATTGGTACTATATTCAATGGCGAAGATTGATCAGCTTGTAGAAGCAATGCGGAGGAATCCCAAGGATGTTTCTTTCCTGGATTTGCTTTGTGTTTGTAGGCACTACTTCGGGGAACCGAGGCAATCGAAATCAAGCCATGTTGTTTTCAAGATGCCATGGCAAGGTGATCCGAGGGTTAACATCCAGAACAACAATGGTAGGGCAAAACTCTACCAGGTTAAGCAGGTTCTCTGCGCCATAGAGAGGTTGAGCGAGACAGATGTCACTGAAAAATGATCTTTACACATACAGGGTAACATGGTCTGAAGAAGACAAGGAGTATCTTGCACTTTGCACTGAATTCCCAAGCCTAAGTTGGCTCGCTGAAAGCCAGGAACTTGCACTTAAAGGCATCCGCGAACTGGTCTCAGATACCATCAAAGATATGAAAGCAAACAAAGAGTCAATACCAACTCCATTTTCTGTCAGGAAGTACAGTGGCAAATTCATGGTTCGAATTCCGCCGGAATTGCATAAAAGACTTGCTGAACTTGCGGCAGAGGAAGGTGTAAGTATCAATAGACTGGTAAGCGCAAGATTGGCAAAATAGAGGGGTGCTAACAACCAAATTCAGCAGAACTGCGCCAGTGGGTATTGAAACTCAGGAATTCGCACTCAGCTGATTTGGGATGTTTACCCTTGACGAAACCGAAGGTATGACCGATGGTATTACCAGAGGTGAAGCTATGAGAACTTCGAAAATCGCCATAAGCCTCAGCGAGACGATGCTGAAGCAACTGGATGATCTCGTATCGGAAGCACGGTATCCCAGCCGGAGCGGAGCCATTCAGGAAGCTGTACAAGACCTTTTGGAAAGAACATCAGGATCCCGACTGGCTCGCGAGTGCTCCAAGCTCGATCCCGAGCAGGAAGTGGCCATCGCTGAAGAAGGCATGAGCTATGAAAAAGGATCATGGCCGCAATACTGAGGGGCGATGTCATCTGGGCGGATCTGAACCCGAGCATCGGACATGAGCAGTCCGGACGCAGACCCGTCCTGATCCTGAGCAGCGATGTCTTCAACGACCGTTCTGGAACCGTAATCGCCGTTGCCATCACCAGTCAGGAACCACGAGCAGGCTTCCCTTTGACCTTAAGTCTGGAAAACGAGGACCTGCCTAAGAGATCCTGGGTCAAGATCAGCCAGATCAGAACCCTGTCAGTCCAGCGCATGGGAGATAAGATCACAAGGCTTTCTCCGGAGAATCTGGCCAGAGTGGTGGCTGGGCTGAATGAGATCATCGGGGGTTAACAATCGGGTTGCAGCCGACGTTGCTCCGCTGCGCTCCGCAACGCGGCTGAACCCGATTGTTGTCGTTAGAGAAATGCCTTGCGACCACTCGATGAGTTTTTCGGTGAAATGATCAACCCGAATGTCATGTTGATGCATCATGTGACTCGTCAATGAAATCAAACTGATCAGCTGTTCGTTACAAGCTTAATTTCCAGATGGCAACCCAGGGCATCAGCATACTTCTTCAGAGTGGAAAGCGATGGAGAATGCTTACCACTACTCAATGAAGATTCAAGCCTGGTAACTGCGGGAGCCTTTGTTCCCATACGCTCAGCGATCTCAGCTTGACTAAGCCCTGCATTCTGACGAGCTCGAAGTATTTCATGAAGCAAAGAGAATTCAGGTTCAAGAGCATCGTATGCTTCCTTTACCTTCTTATCTGCAAGGGCTCTTTCCTTCAGTTCAGAATGATTCATTGTTGAGCACCTCCTTCTTTCTCTTTCTGGCGATCTCTATCTCCTTCTTGGGTGTCTTCTGGGATTTCTTAACAAACGAATGGAGCATGATTATCTTCCTGCCAACCTTAGTACAGAAGAAGACTCTCGCAATCCCTTCATTCCCTTTCACCCGAAGCTCAAACAGTTCTTTCTCAATCTTCCTTGTATGTGGTAAACCAAGATTCGATCCAAACTCAGTCAACAGATCCGTAAGTCGCAGATACCAGGCCAGAAGTCCTGAAGGTAGCTTAAGAATCTCATTCTCGAGTTTCTGACTGTAATACTTGATTTCCCATCTCATACTATATACATAACAAATATGTTACTGCATGACAAGTCTTGCTGAATTGGAATCACTCCGATGAAGTCGAGTTGATTTGTTGGAACAGAAAACTACAGTCTATGCTTGACAATCGTCGCAACCACCTTGCCTGTTATCAAGATGGACACTATCATTTGAGAAGTGATTGCATAGGATAATGCAGGAATATTTTCGACAACAACTGAATGAACCTGCCACAGGCGTTAAGGAACAGGTTTCGGTTATGCCTGTGCAGGGTATTCAGAGCGTTGTCACTACAGAAGATGGTATGTCTTGCTTTCGTATGTATTCTAATGTCTTCTATAAGCACAGGATTGCATCCAGGCATGACAAAGACAATTACTCTCAGGCTCAATGAGGAAAGGTATCTGCGTTTCCGACAGATTGCAGAAGAAGACAACCGAACATTGTCGAATTTCATAGAAACTGCAGTCCTAAGGTACATAGAAGACCAGGGATATGCAGATGAGTATGAGATGTCCGAGATCAGGGCAAACGAAGATCTGAATGAAAGCCTGATCCGTGGCTTGAAGGATGCCGAAGCAGGAAAGGGTAAGTTTGCCTGATTTCAGAATGTTCCAGACCGACGAGTTTCTGAAGAAAATGAGCAGGCTACCGACTAATGAAGCTGAATTCCTTGAGAAGAAACTCAATGAGTATGTGTTTCCACAACTCCGGATTGAACCATTTCACGGGAGTAGCATCAAAAAACTAAGGAATTACACACCGGAGACATGGCGGTACAGAATCGGGAAATACAGATTGTTCTACGTTGTGAATCCCAGCGAGAAAATCATCTATCTGTTAACCATGGACTTGCGTAAAGACGCACATAGAACTTAGGTGACACATGTCAAAGGACATCCACTTTCCCGCACATGAAGAAGTGTCCCCAGTTCTTCATGGGGCGCATCATCTGAGCAAATCCCTTGATTCGATGGCTTGATTCATGTGTCTCAGGCGGCAGGATCCTCCGTCGATGTTCACTACATGACAGTGATGAAGGAGCCGGTCAAGAAGGGCTGTGGGGAGAACTTCATCACCGGCGAGCATCCCGACGACCCATGGCCTGAAAGAGGATCTCATCAGTTATGAGGATCGCTGCCCTAATGTACTTGCTCCGGGTCGTCACAACACTACTTTGGAACCTCGCCTTTCATGGGAAACTGCCGGCTACTCCCCGGTGATGAAAACCCTTTGTTCCACAGGTTTCACCGTACCCATCATCCGCAGGTACTCGGTTAGCACTTCAGCGTCGATGAAGCCGGTGTCCGTTGAGGGAATGCCCGCGAGGGATTCGTAGCCGTCGCCTCCTCCGGCAACGAAAGTGTTTGTCACTACCCGGTAAACAGCCGCTGAATCCACGGGGATGTATCCGTCCGGCGTCCGGGCTTCAAGCGTCAGCACCCTTTCCCCGGCGGGAGCGTTCCGAGCCGCCACATAACGGAGCCCGGCGACATAGGGAAACGATCCGTCGGAGCGCCCCGAGTCGAAGATGCCGGACAGAGCCTCCTCGATCACTGTCCGAATCTGGCCGCCGGTGGCCTCCATCACCACCAGGGTGTTCCCGAAGGGAAGCAGGCTGTAGACGGTTCCGATGCTGATGTCTCCCTCCTGAACACTGATCCGGACTCCGCCTGCATTCTGCAGGGCGATGTCGGCGCCGATGCCGAGCCGGTTCGCCTTCCACAGCATTGCGTCGCAGACAATCGGGGCGATGGCGCTGCCCTGGGGCCACTGACCACCGGGAACCCTGATGTTGGGAAGATCGGTCTCCGCCGTGGCCACATATTCGTTCTGGAAATCCTCCAGCGCCACGGTGTAACTGTGGACGATATCCGCCACCAGAAGGTCTTCGTTCATGTTCAGCACGCCCGGCGGGTCGCCGGTACCGGCCCCGGTAATGATTACCGGAGAACCGAGCCATCCCGACACCCGGCCTTCACCGTCGAAGTGAACCCTCAGCCTTCCCAGCACCTGCCCATGGAACCACGCGGTAACCACCAGCACGGGGTTTCCGTCGGGCCCAGTCACAACTTCGGGGTACTCCCCCTCCGGGGAAAGGCCCAGGTGCGAGAAATCTCCAAGAAGGGTGTGGGAGTGCCCCCCGACGATCACATCAACGCCCCGAAGGGAGGTGGCCAGTTGAATATCATTGGCGTAGCCGATATGGGAGAGAATGATGATCTTGTTCACGCCCTGTTCCTCCAGCTCAGCCACCGCTCTCTGGGCGGTCTCGAGGATGGGCAGCACGATCGTCTGCTCTGAGGGGCTGGACACATCGGCGAGTTCCACGGTTATCAGGCCGATTACCCCGATTCTCTCACCGCCGGTTTCAAGCACGATGTATGGCGCTATCCTTCCCCTGAGCAGAGAATCCGCCTCCACATCAATGTTGGCGCAGACCACCGGGAAAAGGATCTCATCGAGAAGAAAGGCCAGGCCTTCGCTGCCCCGGTCGAACTCGTGGTTGCCCAGGGCCATCACATCCGGCGCCATTGCGTTGTACACCGCCGCGTCGGCCCGGCCGCCGTAAACGGTGTAGAAAAGGGTGCCCTGGACCAGGTCGCCCGCATGGAGGAAGAGCACATTTTCATCCTCCCGCTTCGCCCGTCTGACCTCGGAGGCGATACGGGCCACTCCCCCGGCGGGAATCCGGACGGTGGAATCCATGGAATCCAGATAGACCGGCAGAGACACGGGAAGCAGGTTCGAGTGGGTGTCGTTGAGGTGAAGAATGTTGAGGGTGAACCCGTTTTCCGCCTGAAGCACGCCGAAGGCGGCCAGAACCACTGAAAAGAATGCGTTCCTGAATCTCATGTATCTCCCCCCCTGCCCTTTGCTGCGTTTCTACGGCGAAGTGTTCTAAATCTCCGGCCAGAACCGGTTCTCGAACCAGATGTCCTCCATGAGAGCCCTGTCCATCTGGGCCAGAAGCTCAAGATGACCGTGTTCCCAGTTCGCCAGCCAGTTGAACAGCTGCTTCTCGGGTTCCGATTCGGCTTCAACGGCCTTTTCCCTGTAGTACTTCTCCGCGGAGGCCTCCATGGCCATGGCGGCGGAAATGGCGGCGGCCTCGTATCCCGCGGCGCTTATCTCATTTCTGACTTTGTCGGTGATGATGCTCCCCGCGATCTCCGAAACTTCTCCCAGCGTGGTAACCGCGGCCAGGGTGCCGTTGCCGACCAGTGAAGAGTAATGCATGGCAAGAGCCTCCTCGTGCCGGGTCTCCTCCTCGGCCATGGATGAGAATACCTCCCTCACCCCCGGGCTTGCGGTGGAAGCCGCCACACTTGAATAGAAAGCCCTGCCCCGTCTTTCCAGCAGGATGGCTCCCTTTATTGCTTCGATTGCTCTGGCGCTCATGTTGATCTCCCTTCCTTTGCGGTTATTCTCGCGGTGTAGTGAACCGGGTCGCCCCAGTCATCCACCGCCACAACCCTTCCGGCGAGTTCGACCCTTCTTCTCAGGCAGTGAAGGCAGTCCTCCTTCTGCTCGTCGGTGCAGGGTTTGCCCTCGTATAGAAGATAGCTCTTCCTGTATTCTCCGGGAGTGAGGGAAGGCATCAGGATGTTCGCGCCGTAGGTGAGCCCCTGCTCCCTTCCGGTGGGGTCCAAGGCCTGAAGGGCGGTGGTGGCCGCTATGTTGGTGTTCACCGTTAGAAGCCTGGTCAGGGCTATCATTAGCAAAGACAGCCTCATCCTCTCCCCGGCGGGGAGTATTGCCTCTTTGCCCATGGGCGTGTCTCTGTGGGGAATGAACGGGCCCATGCCGAACATGTCGAAGTCGTGCCGGGAGTAGAACAGCAGGTCTTCCGCCAGCATCCCGGTGGTCTGGCCGGGCAGGCCGATCATTACCCCGGTACCCACGGCAAAACCTTCTTCCTTCAATACGCGCAGGCACTCCAACCGGCTTTCCAGAGTCTGCTCTCCGGGATGGATTCTCCTGAACAACCCCGGGTTGGTTGTTTCAATACGGAGCAGGTATCGGTGGGCTCCCGCTTCCCTGAACCGCCGGAACGAGGTTCGGGTTTGCTCTCCCACGCAAAGGGTTATGCCCAGTCCGCCGGGAAGCTTTTCGGAAACCGTTTCCCTTTTTATGCGCCGCACCGCTTCCTCCACGAAACTCACGAAATTCTCGTCGCTGCGCTCGCCGGACTGGAGAACAACCGATCCGTAGCCAGCTTCGGCGCACCATTTCGCCGCGTCGATTATCTGTTCGTGGCTGGCGGTGTACCGTTTCTGACTGGTGTTGTCTCGGCGGATGCCGCAATACAGGCAGTTCAGGGTGCAGATGTTGGAAAACTCGATGAGACCCCGGTAGTGAACCCTGTTCCCCAGAGTGGCCAGTGTGAGTTCCTCCGCCCGGCGCCTGACCGCCTCAATGGCCTCCGGACTCCGGGTTTCCAGAATCTCGGTGAGCTGTTCCTTCGAGTACCGGCTCATTGCATCCCCCGAAAGACGGACAAGGCGTCGGGAAACGGGCCCAGCGCCCTTTCAAAAATGCCCAGGCTGTAAGCGATGGTCAGCCCGTAGTTGGTGAAGGGAACCCCGGCGTCGGCCGCCTTCTGTATTCTCGCGAGTATGGCCCTGCGGTTGAACATGCAGCCGCCGCAGTGAATCACAAGGCGGTACTCCCGCAGGTCATCGGGGAAATCCGTACCCCGGTGAAAAGTGAAATCAAGTTTCCCCCCCACGAACTGGGTGAGCCAGCGGGGTATCTTTACCGTGCCAATGTCTTCCCCGATGGGGTGGTGGGTGCACGCCTCCGCCACCAGAACCCTGTCTCCGGGATGAAGGTCTTCTATGGTCATCGCCCCCCTGACCATGGAGGCCAGGTCACCCTGAAACCTTGCGAACAGAATCGAGAACGATGTGAGGGGAATGTCCGCCGGGGTGTCGCCTGCCACCTTCAGAAACGCCTGACTGTCTGTGACCACCAGGGCGGGTTTCTCCCGAAGGTTTCCCAGAGCCCTTCCAAGCTCCCGCTCCTTTACCACCAGGGCCATGGAATCGTTGTCCAGCAGGTCCCTGATTGTCTGAACCTGGGGCAGAATCAGCCTTCCCTTCGGCGCCTCCTTGTCAATGGGCACCACCAGCACCACGGTGCCGCCCGGTGGCACCAGATCCGACACTATGCCGGGAGCGTTGATGAAGTCCTCGGGCGCGGACCGGATCAGGGCTTCCCTGAGTTCGCCCAATCCCTCGCCGGTCAAAGCCGAAACCGATACCCAGGTGAGGTTCTTCTCGTCCATGATCCGCCCGAAGGATTCGCCGGGCGGGTTGTCATCCGCCTTGTTCCTGACCACCACCACAGGAATCCCCTTCTTCCGAAAACCCTCAGCCAGCTCCTCCTCGTGAGGCCCCCAAAGGTCACGGTCCGTGACTATGATCGCAAGATCCGTCCTTTCCTGAACCTTTCTCGTGCGCCTCACCCTCTGGGCTCCAAGCTCGCCTGGGTCATCCAGCCCGGCGGTATCCGTGAAAAGAACCGGCCCAAGGGGAAGAAGCTCCATGGCCTTCTTCACCGGGTCAGTGGTGGTTCCCGGTGTTTGGGAGACTATGGAAACCCCATGACCGGCCAGGGCGTTGATAATGCTGGACTTGCCGGCGTTCCGCCGGCCGAAGACGCTGATGTGAAGCCTGAGGGACTGGGGGGTTTTCACGGCTTCCTCCCTGGAACGCCCAGGCGGGTCACCGCTTCCGGGCTTGTAAGATGGTCGTACTCACTTTCGGTGATACCGGATTCCACCGCGGCCTGGCGGATGGATATGCCTTCCTTCATGGCTCTCTCCGCGATCTCCTGCGCCAGGGTGTATCCCGTGCGCTGGATCAGAGCGGTGACCGCGGCGGTTGAAGCGGTGGCGTGTCTTTCCAGTGTCAGGGGGTTCGCAGTGATACCGGGAACGCAATGGGTCGCCAGCTTTTCCCCGGCTTCGGCAAGCATCCTCTGGCTCTCCAGCAGGGTATGGGCGATCAGCGGCATGAAGGGGTTCAGTTCAAGGTTTCCCAGGGCGCAGGCGTGACACAGCGCCGAATGGTTTCCCATGGCCATCAGCCCCGCCTGAACCGCGGCCTCGGGTATCACAGGGTTCACCTTCCCGGGCATTATTGAGCTTCCGGCCTGCAGAGCAGGCAGACTGATCTCTCCCAGACCCGCGTCGGGGCCGGAAGAAAGCAGGCGGAGGTCGCAGGAAATCTTCACCAGATCAGCCCCGCAAACCGACAGCATTCCCGAAACTTCCGCGAAGGCATCGGTGTTCTGGGTGGCCTCGATGAGGTTCTCCGCCCGGGCGAAACCGATCCCGGTGCTTTTCTTCAGGTTCTCGGTGACCTGGAAGATGTACTCCCTGGGCGCGCCAAGGCCGGTGCCTATCGCGGTTCCGCCCAGGTTCACCACCCTGAGCCTCTCCTCGCATCTGCTGATCCGCCAGCGATCCCGGCTGACCGCTTCCGCCCAGGCGCCGAAGGATCTTCCCAGTGTGGTGAGCACCGCGTCGCGAAGCTGGGTTCTGCCCATTTTCACCAGGTGGCCGAACTCAACCTCCTTCTTCTGCAGGGCTTCCTGCAACGCCAGAAGGCTGTTCTCCAGTGCTCTCCCCCGGAAGATGGCGGCAACTCTCAGTGCCGTTGGAAAGGTGTCGTTGGTGGACTGGTGAAGGTTCACGTGATCCAGGGGATGGA
>Ga0334887_1004044_pt1 | contig 13728 bp, 9 predicted proteins | sample GraSluR1_MG_10_FD_207217 | JGI IMG/M metagenome (GOLD analysis project Ga0334887, IMG submission 207217) | Sludge microbial communities from methane-producing bioreactor in Wageningen University, Netherlands - Granular Sludge_18_07-R1 | ecosystem: Engineered > Bioreactor > Anaerobic >...
AGGGTGGAATTGAGAAGGCAAACAAGATAATGATCCCGTCAGTCTTCATACTTCTGGCGATCCTTCTTGTCCGTGTCCTCATGCTCCCCGGCGCATGGAAAGGCCTTGAATACATGTACCACGTAGACATGCTCGACTTTGCAAGGCCAAATGTATGGCTGGCAGCATTTACTCAGGCAGCGTGGTCATCCGGAGCAGGCTGGGGAATGTTCCACGTTTACTTCGTTTATGCGGCAAAGGACGAAGACATCATGCTCAACGCCTTCACCGCAACATTCGGAGATATGGTCGCAGCAATGCTTGCAGGTATGGTTGTACTTCCGGCAGTCTTCGCGCTTGCTCCCGATCCTATGGCAGTAATGAAATCAGGTGCGAACGGACTGACCTTTGTCAACCTGACAAACCTCTTTGCCCACACCACAGGCGGATTCCTGATGGCAGTCCTCTTCTTCATTGCGCTGTTCTCAGCAGCACTCAGCTCCGTAATCGCGATGGTCGAACTTGGATGCCGCAACCTTATGGACATGGGCTTCAGCCGTCCGAAGGCGACTGTATTTGTAACGGCTTTCTTCCTGATCGTCGGAAGCTGGTCGGCACTTGACAACGGAATTTTCGAAAATCAGGACATGGTCTGGGGAGTTGCGCTTCTGATGGTCGGACTCTTCTACTCGATCGCCGCTGTGAAGTTCGGTGTTGAAAAGCTTTGGAAGGAAGACATCGAACCCTGCTCAGACATGCATGTCAAATGGATGTGGACAATTATTAAGTTCTTCCCCATCGAATTCGCACTGGTCTGGGGCTGGTGGGTCTATCAGTCCATGACATGGTACCCGGGTGAATGGTTCAAATTCTGGCCGCTGCAGAAGTACGCTTACACTCCGGGATCCATGGTAGTGGAATGGACGATTCTTGCTGTGATCCTCTTCATCCTCAACGGAGCCATGGCGAAGAACCTTGTCCATGCCAACAAGCTGGATTAGCTCCGGCCTGAATGGAAAAAGGAGGAAATAAATATGTGGCAGCTTAACATGGCAGTATGTATAGCAGTTGGTTTCGGAGCTTTTGCATGGGCTCTTAAAAGGACGATGGATGCTGAAAAGAAAAAGAGAGGCTAGACTTTAAGCTCTTTCTAAGGCATTAAAAGATAATAAATAAGGGGGTGGCTTAATATTGCCGCCCCCTTATTTATGCAGAAGTTTTGGTATAGCCATCTTATTTATGTTGTCAGCTTGCTTTTATCATGTTTGGTGCTATAAGATATCTACTAAAGTTGATTGGAGCAAAGATTTGATTTATTTGAAAGGCGGAATAGCTTTGAAAATCGTTCTTGTCGGAGCCGGAGAAGTAGGTTACAACGTCGCCAAAGATCTTTCTGCCGATGGGCACGACATAATTGTAGTCGAGGATGACGAAGAGAGAGCCATTCGGGTCGAGAATGACCTTGATGTAATGGTCGTAAGGGGAAACGGAGCCAGGCCCAGTGTCCTTGAGAAAGCCGGGATCAGCGCAGAAAACGATGCTGTCTCCCTTCTTATAGCTTGCACTAATAAGGATGAAGTCAACATAATGGCATGCTGGATCGCCAAAAAAATGGGAGTTCCCCACGTCATAGCGAGAGCTGTCGGCCTTGAATTCACTGATAACGAGGGATGGGCAAAGGATCTCGGAATAGATATGCTTATCTCGCCGGAAAGGTCAGTAGCCAGAGAAATGGAAGAACTTCTTCAGGTGAGAGGGGCCTTGCATGCCGTAGAGATAGCAGGTGGTAAGGCGGGAATATACGTTTTCAGGATCGCAGAAGACTCAGTGATCAAAGAAATGCCCCTTTGCGAAGTAAGGAAAAAAAACCCAAACCTTATCACGCTTATTGTCTCGATTCAGAGGGATGGGAAAAGTTTTGTCCCTAAAGCTAAAGACGCTCTCCTACCCGGTGACATCTGCTATTCGATGTGCTACCGGGACCAGGTCCACGAACTTGAGTCGCTTTTTCAGCCCTCACTTTCGAAAAAACTGAGAAGGGTCTTCATAATAGGGGCAGGAAAAATTGGTTTCCAGACGGCAAAACGCCTGATAACAAGAACTCCCGGGATCGACATCTGCATTGTAGAAGAGGACAAAGCAAAGAGCGAGCGTATCGCAGCAGAACTCCCTGAAGTGCTTGTCATATGCGGAGACGGCGCAGATTCCGAACTCCTTCTTTCAGAAGGAGTAGACAAGGCGGATGGTTTTGTTGCAGCCACTGACCAGGACGAGACGAACCTGATGCTTGCAGTTCTTGGCAAAACACTGGGAGTTTCAAAGAGCATTGCAGTGGTAAAAAGGTCTAACTACATGGGAATGACAGAGCACATCCCTGTCGATTCTATAGTTAACAGGAACCAGACTCTTGCACAGGTCATAATACGCTATGTACGCTATCCCGGATCATCCAGAGTGCTCACAGTTTTTGAAGAGATCAGTTCCGAAGCACTTGAGCTGACACTTTCTGCTGAGTCTGAGTGTATTGGTAAGACTTTAATGGATCTCCATATGCCCTCCGGCTCGATAATAGGCCTTATCGAGAGAAATCAAGAACTCCTCATCCCAACGGGAAAAACGGAACTTAAAAAAGGAGACAAAATTGTCGTATTTGCATCTGCTGATACCATGCCGCAGGTAATGGAAACCCTTGGAGAATCAGTAAGGTGAAATTCAGGATAGTGGCAAGATTCCTTGCCGTTATAGTCTTTCTTATATCACTCTGCATGCTGATGCCGCTTGGGTGGGCTGTTAAAGACGGCAGCGGCGATATCAGGGCTTTTGCCGTTTCTATAGCGGCAGGCTGTATTTTTCCCCTTGTCCTGTTTTTGATAGGCTACAAGGCCAGGGCTAAGGATATGGGAACAAGAGAGGCATTTGCCGCCGTGGCACTTGCATGGATATTCGCATCTCTCCAGGGATGTCTGCCCTACATCGCGGGCGGCTACATCCCTTCATTCACAGATGCTTATTTTGAAGCTATGTCCGGATTCACCACTACAGGAGCAACAATACTGACCAATATCGAGATGAACCCCAGGGGCATCCTTATGTGGAGAGCGCAGACACAGTGGCTGGGGGGCATGGGTATAGTAGTACTTACTCTGGCTCTTCTGCCGATGCTGGGGATGAGTGTCACGCAGCTTTTCAAGGCTGAGGTCCCCGGTCCAGTGCTGGAAAAAATCAGTCCAAGGATACAGGATGCTGCGACGATGCTGTGGAGAGTATACATGGGGTTGACTGTTCTTGGCATAACAGTGCTGTTCTTCGGCGGCATGAGCTTTTATGAGTCTGTTTGCCATATATTCACGACTGTTTCCACAGGAGGCTTTTCACCAAGAAACGCCAGTATTGCTGCTTATAATTCAGCATACTTTGACTGGGTGCTTACCATAATAATGTTTTTATCAGGAGCAAACTTCAACCTGCATCTTCTTGCATTAAAAAAGAAGAGCCTAAACCCATACAAGGATCCGGAGTTTCTTTTTTACGTTAAGACGGCTTTTGCGGCGACTTTTGCCATATCCTTATACCTTTACATGCAGGGTTTTTCCCACACGGTCACGCACGCTCTTCGCTACGGTGCTTTCCAGGTGGTTAGCATAATGACCACTACCGGATATGTAACAGCGGATTATTCTCTTTGGCCTCCATTCACCCAGGTACTGCTCTTATCCCTGATGTTCATCGGAGGATGCGCGGGTTCCACTGCGGGATCCATCAAATGCATACGCATTCAGGTAATTTTCAGGCAGATCGCTGCTGAAATAAAAAGATTTATCCATCCTCATGCCGCAGTTACTGTCAGGGTGGGGAACCAGAAGATAGAAAACAAGATGGTCGCCTCTGTTGCGACATTTGTAGTTTTATATGTGCTAATTTTTGTCTTTTCTTCCATTGCGGTATCTGCCACAGGACAGGACCTGATAACATCTTTCAGTGCTGTCGCGACGACACTCGGCAATGTAGGTCCGGGATTTGGGGCTGTAGGCCCTGTTAATAACTTTGCTTCCCAGCATGACGTCGCGAAGTGGATATATTCATTTTGCATGCTTTGCGGAAGGCTTGAGCTGTACACGATCCTCGTACTCTTTTCAAGGGACACCTGGCATAGATAACTATCGGTCTTCCTTTATCTTCCCCACTCCGTCCACTGATATCCACATAGATAACCACACAATATGTAGTGTTTGGTGGATAAGATTCTATTGCATATAGTGTTTTGCCACTTACATATATATATTTTTATGTTATTATAATTATTGTCGTCAGATAATTTGACGGAATTTTTTGCCCTTAAAATTAAAGGGAGGTTTTATGTCATTATGTTGCAGAAACCGGAATTCAATAAGCCAGCAAGAGAGATACTCAATGACCGCTACCTGTGGAAGGACGATTTCGGAAATCCATCTGAAACGCCTGAGCAGATGCTTTTGCGTGTTGCAATGCACGTCGCGTCTGCTGAGAAAACGACCCCGCTTCAGTACGTATGGGCCGATGAATACTATGATTTGATGGCGAAACTTCTATTCCTGCCCAACAGTCCCACCATCATGAACGCAGGGCGTCCGGCCCCACATGGCCAGCTTGCCGCCTGTTTTGTCATAGGGATCGAGGATTCTATGGAAAGCATATGCGAGGCTATAAGGAAACAGATGCTGATCCACAAGAGCGGCGGAGGGACAGGCTTCAATTTTTCAAACCTGCGCAGCAGCGGGGCGAAAGTGAACAGCACGAACGGACGGGCATCGGGGCCGATCTCTTTTATGAGCCTTTTTGACAAGGCAACTGAAACCGTCCAGCAGGGCGGGATGCGCAGGGGTGCCAACATGGGCATCCTCAACGTTGACCACGCGGATATACGTGACTTCATACACTGCAAGGATAAAGACGGAACGATCGCGAATTTCAACATTTCAGTAGGTGTTTTTGACAGTTTTATGGAGAAGGCTGAGGCTGACCCTGAAGGAGCTGAAGCCCTGCTTCTTGACGAAATTGCGGAGACCGCCTGGAGGACAGGAGACCCCGGAATAATATTCCTGGATGCCATTAACAGAGGAAATACGACACCGGATCTGGGTCCTCTTACCAGCACCAACCCCTGCGGCGAATCACCCCTTTACCCCAACGAGGCCTGCAACCTGGGGTCGATAAACCTGGCCAGAATGGTTACCAAAGGCAAGTTCGATTTTGAACTTTTGAAGAAGACTGCAGCAGTTGCCACAAGGTTCCTTGACAGCGTGATAGACGTAAACCACTACCCTCTTCCAGAGATATCGGAAGCTGTCAGGCATACTCGCAAGATAGGACTTGGGGTAATGGGCTGGGCCGACCTTCTTTTCCAGATGAGGATCCCTTATGACAGCGACCGGGCGGTAGAACTTGCAGAAAAGATAATGTCCGTGATCAAAGAGACGGCCCACGAAACATCAGTTGAACTCGGCAAGGAAAAGGGCATACCGGGAGCACTTGAACATCTTGGACGCCGCAATGCTACCCTTACATGCATCGCTCCGACAGGAACGATAGCCCTTCTTGCAGACTGTTCTTCGGGGATCGAACCCCTGTTTGCGCTGGAGCACACCCGAGTACGCACACAGATTGACGGGACAAAGGTGATCATGAAACAGGTGAACAGCCATTATGCAGAGGCGCTCAAAGAGGAACTGCCGGAAAATGTAATAAAATCTGTTTTTGTTACGTCCCATGATGTCGCCCCGCTTTCCCATGTCCGCACCCAGGGGGTATTTCAGAAGTACACAGACCTTGCGGTCTCAAAAACGGTCAACCTTCCACACGAGAGCACAAAAAAGGACGTTCTCGATTCTTATGTTACAGCATGGAAACTGGGATGCAAGGGGATAACGATATACCGTGACGGATCAAAGTCAATGCAGGTGCTCTACAGGAAGGAAGAGGACAAGAAACTCCAGCCGGAAACCGATGACAGGATAGCCGATGATTCTTTCGATAAAGTCCCTGTTGCCGTGCCTGCGGCAAAGCCGCTAAAGCTTCTTCTAAAGAGAAGACAGGACTGACAGGGACATTGATCTGATTCGACCCTAAAATTGAGATGGAAGACCGAAGGATAATTCTTCGGTCTTTTTTATTGTTCCAAGGCATAGCGGGTCAGATGTTCATCGGAAGAAATGGTCAGACATCAATGATCCTTCCGACATCCTTCATGTTAGAATTGCCTGGAATTAACGTACTATTCAAAATATGACCCAAATTACGAAAATTATATTGACGTTTTATCAAAATGTGTATATATATGTAACAGGCACCGCTAGCTGAAAACGGTGCAACGTGAAAATATTACAGAAGAATCGCCGTTAGCCTTAAGAACAAAGGCTCTTAAGCTGCAGGCCATCCAAGTTTAACGAGAAAAACCTGTCTGGAGCAGGGGATAAATGATTAATAGAAGTTAATTCATCAAGTCTTTCTTAATAATTTAAAGTTTAAAAGAATAACTGGCAATAAACATAAAAATCTGTATTTTCAGATAATATAATACAAATGCGAAATCCCGATACTTTTACAGCCCCTGCTCTGCCGGTAGAATTCAAAAAATGCACAAAGAAATAGGTTTAATATTTCCCCAAAAAGATTTTTGTCAAATTTAAACACTTACATTTAAGGGTTATATAAGGTTTTTATAAGGAATAATGGGGAGGTGAGACAGGCTTATCGATCCGGGAAACATAATATTTCAAAGATTTTGTGAAAGGGCAGGAACAGAGTTGAAGAATCAAAAAGGAGTGGATGGAAGTGCTGAAGTTGGTCAGAAAAGGAGTATATTTGCTCCGCGGAAACCTCTTGGTAGAAGAGGCGGAAAATATCAACATGGATGAGATAAACGACCGCTTGACAAACGCAGGCCTTGATCCAATTGGAAGTGTCCTGCCTGACAAAAGAAAAGCTTCAAACGGAACCATTGCCTGCCGGATCCTGCAGGAGCACAATGCAGATAAGACAGGTGAAAAATTAAAGATCCATTTTGATGCGCTGGCATCACATGACATTACCTATGTGGGAATAATTGAGACAGCAATAGCCAGCGGCATGAAAAAATTTCCGATACCCTATGTGCTGACAAACTGCCATAACAGCCTTTGTGCCGTTGGCGGGACAATAAACGAGGATGACCATGTCTATGGACTCTCCGCAGCAAAAAAGTTTGGGGGGGATTTTGTTCCTCCGCATATGGCTGTTATCCACTCATATGTGCGGGAGATGATGACAGGATGCGGCAGGATGATCCTTGGTTCTGACAGCCATACAAGGTATGGTGCGCTCGGAACGATGGGGATAGGTGAGGGAGGACCGGAGCTTGTTAAACAGCTTTTGAGTCATACTTATGATTTCCCTCGCGCAGAGGTCGTAGCTGTTTATCTACAAGGTTCACCGCGCCCCGGCGTAGGTCCGCAGGATGTCGCCCTTGCTTTGATTGGGGCGGTTTTCAAAGATGGTTTTGTTAAAAACAAAGTTCTGGAATTCGTTGGCCCGGGCGTCAGCAGCCTGCCTGTGGAGTTCCGGAACGGGATAGATGTAATGACAACTGAAACGGCCTGCCTCTCTTCTATATGGAGGACTGATGGCCATGTGAAAAAATATTATGAGATACACGGAAGGCCCGCCGATTACACGCAGCTTGATCCGGGTGAAGCTGCGTGGTATGACGGAGCCGTAGTGATCGATCTTGATAAAGTCAAGCCAATGATCGCTCTGCCCTTCCACCCCAGCAACGTTTATACGATAGATGCCCTGAACGAAAATGCCGGGGATATACTGGAAAAGGTAGAGAAAGAAGCCTCAGGGCAGATCGAGAATCCCAATCTTACTCTATCCCTCAAGGATAAGATCCGCAGTGGACGCCTGTTTGTCGATCATGGCGTAATTGCCGGATGTGCCGGGGGAACACCGGACAACATAGTTGCGGCAGCGCAGATACTTAAGGCAGGCAAATCAGGTATAGGCGAGTTTTCGCTGAGCGTATATCCTGGCAGCCAGCCGATAAAGATGGAGCTTGTGGAAAACGGCACCCTTTACGACCTGATGTCTGTGGGAGCGACTGTAAGAACAGCCTTCTGCGGTCCATGTTTCGGAGCATGTGATACTCCTGCCAACAACGGACTCAGCATCAGGCATACTACCAGGAATTTCCCTAATCGGGAGGGTTCAAAACCGGACGGCGGGCAGCTTGCTTCTGTGGCCCTGATGGATGCCAGGTCGATAGCGGCTACTGCTGCGAATGGCGGGATCCTTACCTCAGCTGAGCAATATGGGGAATTCCTCCATGAAGTCGAATATACATTCCGGAAAGAGATATATGACAAAAAGGTCTATCGCGGATTTGGAAAGCCTCAGTCGGAAAGGGAGCTCGTATATGGTCCTAATATCCGTCCGTGGCCCAGAGTCTATCCCCTGGCAGAAAATCTGATGCTCAGCGTAGCCTCGGTAATTACCGATCCTGTTACGACCACGGATGAACTTATTCCGTCAGGTGAGACGTCATCTCTTCGCTCCAATCCGATGAAACTGGCTGAATACGCTCTTTCACGCAAGGATCCGGGATATGTAGGCAGGGCAAAAGCGGTCCAGGCACTTGAAAACACGCGCAGGAAGACGGCTGATGCAGGATCCAGGGAGATACCGTTTGACCTTAAATCCGTGCTTGCACTGACTAAAACAAACGATCCCCTAAAAAATACAGGAATAGGCAGCACGATATTCGCTGTAAAACCGGGGGACGGTTCTGCCCGTGAACAGGCGGCATCTTCTCAGAAAGTACTCGGAGGCCAGGCAAACATTGCAGAAGAGTATGCAACCAAAAGATACAGGAGCAATCTCATCAACTGGGGGATGATACCCTTTATCATCGCTCGGCAGGACAGGGAAAAACTTTCCGTAGGAGACTGGATATTCATACCCGGGATCCGCAGTGCGGTCATGGAAGGCCAAGATCAGATCGATGCTGTCGTGATACACGGAGCTTCAATGACGGAGATCACGCTTAAAATGCCGGGCCTCACCAGGGAGGACAGGGAGATCATCCTTGCAGGATGCCTCATGAATCATTACTCGCTGCAGAATGATCTTCAGAGTGAAATAAACAGAAAAAAAGCAGTTATCAAATACATTTAGGAATAGCAAGAGAAGGGTGGGAATGATATGAAAATTGGAATGAAGACACCGTTGGTAGAGATGGACGGTGATGAGATGACCAGGGTCATCTGGGGAAAAATAAAAGAGATCCTGCTTGAACCTTATATAGACCTGAAAACAGAATACTACGACCTGGGACTTAAGAAACGTGATGAAACCGACGACATGATAACCGTAGAGGCCGCTGAGGCGACAAAAATATACGGCGTAGCGGTCAAATGCGCCACGATAACGCCCAACCAGCAGAGGGTCGAAGAATATGGACTTAAACAGATGTGGAAAAGCCCAAATGGAACGATAAGGGCCATACTTGACGGGACTGTCTTCAGGTCTCCGATATTTCTGGACTGTATCAGCCCCACTGTAAGAACATGGAAGAAGCCGATCACGATCGCACGTCATGCTTACGGCGATATTTACAAGGACGTTGAGATGGTCATCGATACTCCGGGGCGGGTCTATATGACATTTGAACCCGCAGACGGCGATGCCTTGAAAGCCCAAAAAGAGCTGGTCCATGACTTTACGGGCGGAGGTGTCGTTATGGGTATGCATAACCTTGACAGGTCAATAAGAAGCTTTGCGCGTTCATGCTTTAAATATGCCCTGGCGACGAAACAGCCTCTTTGGTTTTCAACCAAGGACACCATCTCAAAAAAGTATGACCACCGCTTTAAGGATATTTTCCAGGAAATATTCGATGCAGAATTCAAGGCGGATTTTGAAAAATGCGGGATAGAATATTTTTACACCCTTATCGATGACGCAGTAGCAAGAGTGATACGTTCTGAGGGGGGATTCATCTGGGCCTGCAAAAACTACGATGGAGATGTTATGTCAGACATGGTAGCGACTGCATTCGGAAGTCTTGCAATGATGACATCGGTACTTGTCTCCCCGGATGGCGTATTCGAATATGAAGCGGCCCATGGCACAGTCACCCGCCATTATTACAAATATCTAAAGGGTGAAGCGACATCTACCAACCCCATGGCGACGATCTTCGCATGGTCGGGCGCTCTCCGGAAGCGCGGAGAGCTTGACGGGATCAAGGAACTCCAATCCTTTGCCGACAAGCTTGAAAGAGCTTCAACAGAGACGATAGAAGCAGGAATAATGACCAAGGATATTGCATCCATAGCTGATGTATACGACAAAAAGGTAGTTACAACGGAAGAATTCCTCCGAGCGGTAGCCGAAAGACTTCAATAAGGTAATATAATCAATGGAGGAGGGGTAAATTCCCCTCCTCCTTCAACTAAGAATGAAAGGTGATGGGCATATTGATATTGCTTAAGACCGCCAGCGCCGGGACGTTGGAATCATCCGACTGCCTGGTGACGGTGTCACCGGCTGAAAAACTCAAACTGGAATATAAAGGGGCAAACAGCGAAGTTTTTGCTGAAAGGACGATGGCTCTTGTTGAGAACGTTTCAAAAAGATACAGCCTCAGCGGAGCTGAAATATCGATCCAGGATCAGGGTGCCCTTGAGATAACGATAAAGGCTCGGCTCGAAACAGCTCTGATGCGTGCAGTAAAGGGAGTGACGAAAGAATGAAGCTCTGCCGTTCAATGCTTTATATTCCCGGTGACTCCCCCGGTATGATACAGCATGCTCCTGTTTTCGGAGCTGACAGCATACTGCTTGACCTTGAAGATGCAGTGGCTCTCACGGAGAAGGATGCAGCAAGGAAAATGGTTGCCTGCTATTTACAGGATTATGATTTTAAGGATCTCATTGTAACTGTCAGGGTAAACGGAGCGGATACGGAATTTTTTGATTACGACCTGAAGGAGATCATCCCATGTTCGCCGGCTGCCATCAGGATCCCGAAATGCAATGGCCCCGCAGATGTTCTGGCAGCGGACAAAAAAATTGAAGAAATAGAAAAAGCGAATTCCATTCCTGTCGGAAAAGTGAAGATACATGCGATGATCGAAACAGCAGTAGGTGTCGAGAACGCATTCTTCATAGCATCCGCATGCCCTCGGGTCCAGGCCCTTACCCTCGGTGGACAGGACCTTACGGCAGATATGGGTGTCCAGAAAACTAAAGAGGGCTGGGAACTTTTTTATGCGAGAAGCAGAGTCGTAGTCGCAGCACGTGCTGCCTGTGTTGATGTATATGACACGGTGTGGGCAGACATCAGTGATAAAGAAGGATTGCTAAAAGAATGCAGGTCGATAGTGGGCCTTGGATTTACCGGCAAGGCGGCCATACATCCTGATCAGATAGAAACGATACACCAGGCTTTCATGCCGGACGAAAAAGAATTCAGAAAAGCGATTCGTATAATGGAAGCCGCGGAAAATGCGAAAAAAGAGGGCAAAGGCGTCATCTCTGTTGACGGCAAAATGGTAGATGCCCCTGTTGTGGCAAGAGCCCGTCATCTTTTGGAGCTTGCCGATCTCTATGGTTTTGAAAGGAGCGGATCGTAATGGATATGACTCTGAATTCCCTGGGCAGAAAAGTTCCTCTGGAGCTTCCCGGAGTCGGATCTTTCGCTCCATATAAGTCACCATTTGCCATGCTCGGTCAGCCCGGTGCATTTGCGGGGACTCAGATGCAGCTGCGCCGTCCGGCGCCTGCAAGGAGCAAGGTGATTGAAAATATTGAAAAGGCTGTGGAGCTCTCAGGGCTGAAAGACGGTATGACGATATCGTTCCACCACCATCTGAGAAACGGTGATGCTGTGATACCCATGGTCCTTGATATCCTGCGAAAAATGGGTTTTAAAGGTCTTACCCTTGCTCCAAGCTCGATACCGGATGCCCACGACTGTATTGCTGACTATATCCGCAGCGGCCTGATAAACCGCCTTTATACTTCTGGAGTCCGCGGAGAACTCGGGAAGCTTCTATCCGGCGGTGAGCTGGAAATACCCGTTGTGATCCGCAGCCATGGTGGACGGGCCAGGGCTATAGAGGAAGGATCGATATCTATAGATGTCGCATTCCTTGCAGCTCCTGCCTGCGATCCACTTGGCAATATCACAGGCAGCACAGGGCCTTCCGCATGCGGTTCCCTTGGCTATGCGATAACTGATGCCGGATATGCGCGGAATGTCGTTGCGATAACGGACAACCTTGTAGAATATCCGCTTAATCCCAGGATCTCTATCCCACAGTACCTGGTAGACAGCATAGTTTGTGTTCAAAGTCTGGGAGATCCAAAAAAGATCGCGACAGGAGCCGCAAGGATAACAAGGAATCCTGTTGACCTGAAGATCGCCAAAGATTCTTTCAGGCTGATGAAGGCTTCAGGAATATTAGAGCCCGGTTTCTCTTTTCAGATGGGAGTGGGCGGAGCAAGCCTGGCTGTGGCAAAATATCTCGGGGAATATATGAAGGGAAAAGGTCTCCGCGGCAGCTTCGGACTTGGCGGAGTGGGCGGATATATGGCGGGGATGCTTGAGGAGGGCCTTTTTGACGCAGTCTTTGATGTCCAGAGTTTTGATTCAACTGTTACGAGTTCGATGCAGGAAAATCCAAAACACATCGAAATAGATGCCTCTTGGTATGCCAGCCCCTTTAATGCAGGGTGCATAGTAAATAACCTGGACTGTGTCATCCTGGCAGCTCTTGAGGTCGATACAGATTTTAATGTAAACGTACTCACAGGACATGACGGAGTCCTCAGAGGCGCATCCGGCGGACATCAGGATACTGCTGCGGGGGCAAAACTTTCTATAGTGGTCGCTCCTTCTTTCAGGGGAGGCGTTCCCTCAATAAAGGACAAAGTAACAACGGTAACGACACCCGGTGAGACAGTTGATGCCATCGTAACAGAGAGGGGGATCTGCATTAACCCCCGCAGGGAAGATCTTCTGGAGTCTGCTTTAAAATCAGGCCTCCCTGTTGCCGATATCACTGCATTGAAGAAGGAAGTCGAAAAACTCACAGGCATCCCGCGTCCGGCTGAATTTAATTACGATAAAGTTGCGGCAGTAGTTGAATATCGGGACGGGACCCTTATTGATACTGTATATTGCAGAAAATAGGCAGGTAGCCATATTAAAAGCAGCGGACCGGGAGTGAAACCTCGGTCCGTTTTTTATGCCGTGAGGGGAATTATATCTTCCTCTCCGATACTCACAGTTATGAGCTGACCTTCCGAGATGGGGCGGGTGTCGGAATTTGGAAGATCCATCCTTATGTATGAAAGATCCTCCTTTTTATCGCAATTTACGGGAAGCAGGATCACGGAAGTAAAAAAGACATCCCGACTGATTTTCGTAATACGGCACTGTAGTATGTTATTGCCGTTTTTACAGCCTGGAACAATGTGATGAGACCTGACACCTACATAGCGGATATCTTCATTTGTCTCTTTGCAGGTCAGCTCGGCCTTCCAGTCAATGGCATGCACTCTCTTTTCGTTTATCCTGACTATCCTGGAATAGTTCCTGCACCCCGACAACATGGCTGCGGAGAAAGAGGAAGGAGCATTGAAAAGCTCTTCGGCTGTGCAGACCTTTTCAGAGCGTCCTTCGTTGATCACGCATATTTTTCTGCACATCCTGAAGACCTCATCCCTGTTA
>Ga0334887_1004059_pt1 | contig 13690 bp, 11 predicted proteins | sample GraSluR1_MG_10_FD_207217 | JGI IMG/M metagenome (GOLD analysis project Ga0334887, IMG submission 207217) | Sludge microbial communities from methane-producing bioreactor in Wageningen University, Netherlands - Granular Sludge_18_07-R1 | ecosystem: Engineered > Bioreactor > Anaerobic >...
GCCCCTGGGCACGGCCGGGGACGCCCGCAGTGGCCCTCGGCTTCGTCGCCCACCAGGTGCTGGTCGCCTGGGCGATGTGGTTCAACCCGCTGACCTGTCTGTACTCCTTCGTCGGGTCGATGGATGCGCCCCGCTACTTCCGCGGCCGAGGGGTCGTCCTCCTCCTCTTGAGCAGCGCCGCGCTGACGTCGGTCGGTCAGGTCGGCGGATTCGCCGGAGTGGTCGGCCTTCCCGCGCTGTACGCCTGCGTGCTGGCGATCAACGTCGCCATCCCGCTGGTTCTGTGGCATCTGGAAAAGGAGCGGCGGCGTCAGGCGGCTGCCCGCGACCGGGCCGTGACCAACCTGGTCCGGGCCCACCGGGACAACGCAGTCCTGCAGTCGCGCCTCGTGGAGCAGGCCCGTGCGGCTGGGGTGAGCGAGGAGCGGGCCCGACTCTCCCGGGAGATCCACGACACGGTGGCCCAAGGTCTGGTGGCGGTGATCCGTCAGCTCGAGGCGCTGGGAGACCTCGACGAAGCGGCGCGCCATCGCGTGGCCCTGGCCGAGGGCGCGGCCCGCGAATGTCTGGTGGATGCGCGCCGAGCGGTCGCCGCTCTCGCCCCGGTGAGGCTGCACGAGGCCGACCTGGTGGAGGCGCTGTCCGATCTGGGACGCGGCTGGTCCCGGCAGAACCGGATCCCGATCGAGTTCGACGCGGACGCGGCCCCCGACCCCATCCCGCACCCCGACGTGCTGCTTCGGGTTGCCCAGGAGGCCCTCTCCAACGTCGCGCGCCATGCCGATGCCGGCTCGGTCTCCATGACCCTGTCGGGTAGCGCCGCAAGGGTCGAGTTGACCGTACGTGACGACGGGGTGGGATTCGACCCCGGAGGGGTGCGCCACGGGTGGGGGCTGGACGGGATGGCCGAGCGCCTGGCGCAAGTCGGCGGCAGCATCCGGGTCGCGTCGGCACCGGGTGCCGGGACGACGGTGACGGCGCAGGTCTCCCCATGAGCGAGCCGGGTCCGGGGACCGGGGACGGTGCAGTGATCCGCGTCCTCATTGCCGACGATCACCCCGTGGTCCGCGACGGGCTGGAGGGGATGCTCTGCCAGGAACCTGATCTCGACGTGGTCGCCCAGGCCGACGGCGGACGCGTGGCGGTCTCCCTGACCCTGCGCCACGACCCGGATGTGGTGCTGATGGATCTGCGGATGCCCGCGGGTGACGGGCTCGAGGCGATCCGCACGCTGCGGGCCGCCCATCCGCGACGTCCCCGGATCCTCGTCCTGACGACCTACGACACCGACCGCGACGTCCGCGCGGCGCTGAACGCCGGCGCGGACGGCTACCTGCTCAAGGACGTCGGCCGGGAGGATCTGATCCGGGCGATCCGGGACCTGGCCGCCGGACGTCCGGTGCTGACCGGGCAGGCGCTCGCCGCCCTGACGGGCCGCGGTTCAGAGACCGAGCTGACCGTCCGGGAGGCGGAGGTCCTGGCCCTGGTGGCCGAGGGGAGGACGAACCGGGCCGTCGCCCACCGGCTGGGGATCGGCGAGGCGACCGTCAAGACCCATCTGGCACACGTCTACGAGAAGCTGCGGGTGGCCGACCGGGCCTCGGCGGTGCGGACCGCCTGGGAGCGCGGGCTGGTGTGACCCTGATCTCCCCGGCACGTGTCGGGCGGGCCCGCCGTCGCGGACGAATACGGGCTCTGTAGGATAGCGGTCCGGAGGTCACCGATGACGCAAAGGACCGTGAAGCAACCGCGTCCGGACAGAGTCGCACCGATGAGCGTTCAGGTCGGTCCACCGACCGGGGGGTGGGACGCCATACGCCCGCCCCGGCGCCGGCATGCGGTTCCTGCCTGGGTGCTGAAGGTGACGCTGGCCGTCACCGGCGTGATCTGGGCGCTGTTCGTCGCCGTTCACCTGTTCGGCAACCTGAAGGTGTTCCAGGGTCCCGCGGCGTTCGACGCATACGCCGCGTGGCTGCGTGTCGTGCTCTACCCGCTGCTGCCTCACGAGGGGGTGCTGTGGGCGCTGCGCGTGGTGCTGGTGGTGGCGCTGATCCTGCATGTGGCCTGCGCAGCCGCCGTGTGGGCGCGTGGCAGGCGGGCGCGCGGCCGGCACCGGGCCAGGATCCACGGAGGGCGATCGTGGGCAACCTGGTCGATGCCGATCACGGGCCTGATCATCCTCGCCTTCGTCGTCGTGCACGTGATGGACCTGACCCTCGGACTGGGGGTCGCCAGTGCGTCGTTCCGGCCCGCGGTCGACGGGCAGCCGCAGGCGTACGAGAACCTCGTGGCCAGCTTCCAGCGGCCCGTGATGGCGCTGTTCTACGTCGCGACGATGATCCTGCTCGCCCTGCACATCGGCACCGGCTCCTTCACGACGGCCTCCGATCTCGGGGCGATGGGGCGGCGGCTGCGCGCCACCGTCACCGTCGTGGGAGGGCTCCTGGCCGTGGCCATCCTGCTCGGCAACTCGGCCATCCCGATCCTCGTCCTGGTTGGTGTCCTGTCATGAGCATCCGTCGTCTCACCCGTTTCATCGAGGACCGCCGCCGGTCGCGCCCGGCAGTCACACCGCCACCCGGCGACAAGGCGCCCGGCCCGCGCCAGGCCCCGCCCGACACCTTCACGCCCCCGCCCAGCCACGTCCCGGGCGTACGCCTGGGACGGATCGTCGACGGCAAGGTCCCCGACGGGGACCCGGCCACCGCCTGGGAGCGGCGCCGCTCGTCCTACCGGCTGGTCAGCCCGCTGAACACGAAGAAGTTCACCGTCGTGGTCGTCGGCACCGGCCTCGCCGGGTCCGGCGCGGCCACCGCGCTGGGCGAACTCGGCTATGCCGTGCACGCCTTCACCTACCACGACGCGGCGCGCCGGGCGCACTCGGTCGCCGCCCAGGGCGGCATCAACGCGGCCCGCGCCCGCAAGGTCGACGGGGACTCGCTGCACCGCTTCGTCGTCGACACCGTCAAAGGCGGGGACTTCCGCTCCCGGGAGGCGGAGGCCTACCGGCTCGGCGCCGAATCGGTCCGCGTCATCGACCACATGAACGCCATCGGCGCACCCTTCGCCCGCGAGTACGGCGGCACCCTGGCCACCCGCTCCTTCGGCGGTGTGCAGGTGTCCCGGACCTACTACACCCGGGGCCAGACCGGCCAGCAGCTCGAGGTGGCCGCGGCGCAGGCGCTGCAGCGCCAGGTCGCCCGCGGCACCGTCACCCTGCACAGCCGTACGGAACTGCTCGACTTCATCATCGACGACGGGGTGTGCCGCGGCATCGTGGTGCGTGACCTGGTCACCGGCCAGATCTGGGCCCAGCCGGCGCACGCGGTGATCCTGGCCACCGGGGGCTACGGGTCGGTCTACTTCCACTCGACGCTGGCGCTCAAGAGCAACGCCTCGGCCTCCTGGCGTGCCGTACGCCGCGGCGCACACCTGGCCAACCCTTCCCTCGTGCAGTTCCACCCCACTGCCTTGCCGATCTCCACCCACTGGCAGTCCAAGACGATCCTGATGTCGGAGTCGCTGCGCAATGACGGCCGCATCTGGGTGCCGAAGAAGCCGGGCGACGACCGGGCACCCGGCGAGATCCCCGAAACGGAACGCGACTACTACCTGGAGCGCCGCTACCCGGCGTTCGGCAACCTCACCCCCCGCGACGTCGCGTCCAGGGCCGCCAAGGAGCGGATCGACAGCGGCCACGGGGTCGGGCCGCTGCACAACTCGGTCTACCTGGACTTCGCCGATGCCCTGGCCCGCCACGGTCGGGAGACCATCGCCGAGCGCTACGGCAACCTGTTCACGATGTACCAGCGCTCCACCGGGGAGGACCCCTACCAGGTGCCGATGCGCATCGCGCCGGGCGCCCACTTCACCATGGGCGGCCTGTGGTCCGACTTCGACCAGATGACCTCCGTCCCCGGCCTGTTCGTCGGCGGAGAGGTGGGCTGGAGCTACCACGGCGCCAACCGGCTCGGCGCGAACTCGCTGCTGTCGGCCTGCGTCGACGGGTGGTTCACCCTGCCGTTCTCGGTGCCCAACTACCTCAGCCCGCTGCTCGGCACCCCGCTGCCCGGGGCCGAGGACGCCTGCGTCCGCGACGCGGTGGCCCGGGCGAGCGCCCGGACCGAGGCCCTGTTGGCCGTTGGCGGGCACCGCGCGGCCTCCCACTTCCACCGCAGGCTCGGCGAGATCATGTACGCGGGCTGCGGCGTCAGCCGGTCGCGGGAGTCGCTGACCACCGCGATCGAACAGATCCGCGGGCTGCGGGCGGAGTTCTGGTCCGACGTGGCGGTGCCCGGACACGGCCGGCAGCTCAACACCGCCCTGGAACGGACCGGTCGCGTCGCCGATTTCCTGGAGCTGGCCGAGCTCATGTGCGTCGACGCCCTGGACCGCGAGGAGTCCTGCGGCGCGCAATTCCGCACCGAGTACCAGCAGGACGGCGAGGCCCGGCGCAACGACGCGGACTGGGCGTTCTGCTCGGCCTGGGACGTCGCCGGCCCCGATCAGGGTGCGCCGGCCGGCGCCACCCACGATCTGAGCTTCACCCGGAATGCCGAGCCGCTGAGCTTCCGGGCCGTACCTCTGGCGACGAGGAGCTACAAGTGAGATTCACTCTCCAGGTGTGGCGCCAGGCGGGCCCGGACGCCCCCGGCGCCTTCGAGAGCTACCAGGTCGACGGGTTGGAGCCCCACCTGTCGATCCTCGAGATGCTCGACGCGCTCAACGAGCGGCTGATCGACGAGGGACGCGAACCCGTCGCGTTCGAGTCGGACTGTCGCGAGGGCGTGTGCGGCTGCTGCGGACTGACGGTCAACGGCGTCGCGCACGGACCCGAGGACAACGTGCCGAGCTGCCTGCAGAGGCTGGTCGACCTGCCCGACGGCGGGACCGTACGCCTCGAGCCGCTGCGCTCGGCCGCCTTCCCGGTCGTTCGGGACCTCGTCGTGGAGCGTTCCTCACTCGACGGGCTGATCCGCGCCGGGGGCTACGTGTCGATCAACGCCGGCACCGCGCCGGACGCCGACAGCGTGCCCGTGAAGGAGGAGGTCGCCGAGAAGGCGCTGGATTTCGCGGCGTGCATCGGCTGCGGCGCCTGCGTCGCCGCCTGCCCGAACGGCTCCGCCCAGCTGTACGCGGGCGCCAAGCTGGCCCACCTGGCGATGCTTCCGCTGCCGAGCGAGGAACGCGCCCGGCGGGGTCGTGCGCTGGTGGCCGAGCTCGATGAGCTGTTCGGCCCCTGCTCCTCCTACGGAGAATGCGTGCGGGCCTGCCCCGCGGGGATCCCCTTCTCCGCCATCGCTGCGGTGAACCGGGAGCGGATCCTGGCCGGCGGCCGCCGGCGGCTGTGAGACGTGCCGCCCGTGCGAGAATGACGCCGGTGTCGGGCGGATAGGAGAGGGGCACAGCATGGCGCTGCGGGGAATCGCGTCGGCCCGGCCGGTGGAGCGCGCCGACGAACAGCGGGCCCGCGGCAAGGCCGCCCGCGCCGCCATCCCCTTCGAGTCACTCGGGACCTTCCTCCCGATCGAGCGGAGCGCCGCGGCGATCCTCGCGGCGCAGGAGTCGGACCGCCTCGCGCATCTGCGGCCCTTGCGCCGGGAGCGGATGTCGGCGAGCCCGTTCACGTTCTACCGCGGCAGCGCGGCGGTGATGGCCCATGACCTGGCCGGCCAGGACCACACGGAGACCCACCTGGTGGTCTGTGGCGACGCCCACCTGAGCAATTTCGGGCTGTTCGCCTCCCCCGAGCGGCAGTTGATGTTCGACCTCAACGACTTCGACGAGGCCGCACCGGGCCCATGGGAGTGGGATGTGAAGCGGCTGGTCACCAGCGTGGTGCTGGCGGCCGAGGAGAACGGGCTGTCGGATCGCGCGATCCGTACGGCGGCCGTCCTCACCGCCGAGACCTGCCGGACCGGGCTGCGCCGGCTCCTCGGCTCCTCCCATCTGGACCGCTACTACGCCTCCACCTCACTGGAGCGGATGAGCGGGCTGCTGCCCGAGGCGCTGCGCCCGGCGCTCGAGAAGGCGGTGGTCAAGGCGCGCAAGCGCACCTCGGCCCGGGCGATCGAGCGGTTCATGAGCGTCGACAAGCAGGGGCGGGACCGGTTCGTCGAGTCCCCTCCGATCCTCACCCACGTGCCGCACCTGACCGAGGAGACGATCCAGCGCCTCTTCGACGAGTACCGACTGAGCGTACGTCCCGACATCGCCCTGCTGCTGGGCCAGTACGCGCTGACCGACGTGGCGCTGCGGGTGGTCGGCGTGGGAAGCGTCGGCACCCGCTGCTACCTGCTCGCGCTGACCGGTAGCGACGGCAGCCACCTGCTGCTCCAGATCAAGCAGGCCGACGCCTCGGTGGTCGCGCAGAACTGCCACCCGCACCCCGGTGCCCCGACGCTCGTGGCAGACGGCGGCGACCAGGGGCGGCGGGTGGTGGCCTGCCAGGAGATCCTCCAGTCGGCCAGTGACCCCTTCCTCAGCCACGTCGCCAACGAGGGGCGCCATTTCTACGTCCGCCAGTTCCGCGACATGAAGGGGTCGATCGACGTGTCGCGCCTGCGTGCCGACGAGCTGACCGCCTATGGCGAGGTGTGCGCCGCCATCCTGGCGCGAGCACATGCCCAGAGCCCCGCCGCGCCGTGGGTGGGCGGCTACCTGGGTAAGTCCGGCGGGGCGGACGAGGCCTTCGCCGCGTGGTCGGTCGCCTACGCCGCCCAGGTGCACCGCGACTACGAGGCCTATGTGGCCACGCCACCGGCCGGCGCGGGCGGGCCCGGGACACGGTGACCGGCGTCCTGCCGGTCGACCGGCCACGACGCCGGGACTGACGACCGACGTCGTGGCCCGCTCCCCCCGGACATGCCCGGACGGGAGGCTTCGGAGCCCGGGTATCGTCGGGGCCACATCACTCGGGAGCAGGGAAGGCAGGACCCGTCATGACCGATCCCCGGACGCCGGGACAGGACAACGACCGTGGGGCGCGGCTGGTCGCCTCCGGCTATCGCCGCTACCGGGGCGAGGATGCCGACGTGTACTTCAGCCGCGATATCTGCCAGCACTCGGGCAACTGCGTACGCGGGTTGCCCGAGGTCTTCGACCGGAACCGGCGCCCGTGGATCCTGACCGACAATGCCCCGGCCGACAGGCTCGAGGCGCTCATCGGGACCTGCCCCAGCGGGGCGCTGCAGTTCGTCGCCCGCGACTGAGGCCCCCCAGGCCGGCCGGTTCCCTGGACCAGGGCACTGGCCGTGGGCTTGACCATCTTCGTCCCGGATCAGGGCCGTCGCCCCGTGGTCCGGCGTGCGGTCGCCACGGCGACCCGACCGCCCCCCATTTGCACGGAATTCCGGAGAAGATGGGATACTGGGAGGCATGTCGCACACTGACGGGGACCCTGCCGAGGAACGGCTCGCCGCCATCGAGGAACGGATGGCGGCGCTCGAGGCACGCCTGGCCCCGACGGCCCCCGACCGGCTCTGGGCGCTGAACGGCCTGCGGGAACGCCTCGCCGAACTCCCGGGCGCCGCCACCGGCACCGGGATGCGGCCCGCGGAACGGTCCGGCGCGGAGGGAACCTCGGCAGGATCCGAGGCGCCGGATCCCTCCGGGGAGATCATCTACGCCGGACGTGCGGTCTTCGCCGGGGCGCCGTACGAATGGCAGTACGGGCACGCCGTGGCGGACCTGTCCGACCCGGCACCCGAGCAGGTCGAACGCCCGGCGGCCGCCCTGGCCGCGCTCGGCTCGCCGGTCCGGTTGCGGCTGCTGCTCGAGGTGCTCCGGGGGACCCACGCCACCGCCGATCTGGTCGCTCTCGACGGGGTCGGCACGTCCGGTCAGGTCTACCACCACCTGGGCCGGCTCGTCGACGCCGGATGGCTGCGACATCGCCGACGCGGGCAGATGGAGGTGCCGGCGGAGCGGGTGGTCCCGCTGCTCGTGGCCCTCGCCGCCACCCGGTGAGGCGGCCGCGGCATGCTCGACAGACCTACAGTTTTACGTAATACTGGAGGTATGAGTCAGGACACACCACGCGGCGCCACCGCCGGCCGCCTGCTGCGAGGAGGTGCGGCCATCCTCAGCGTGCTCGTCGCCCTCGCCGCCGGCCTGGGGCTCCGACCCACCCCCTCCCGTCTCCCCGCGGAAGCCCAGGGCGATCAAGCCCTCGCGGAGGTGGCCCGCACGACGTTCGGCGATCAGGGACGGGCACTGGCGGTCGCCGTCGTCGACCGGTCGGGAGCCCGCAGCGCGACGATCGGGGCCGGACCGCACGACCGCTTCGAGGTCGGTTCGATCAGCAAGGGGCTCACCGGGATGCTGCTGGAGATCGCCATCCAGCGGGGGGAGGTAACCGCCGAGAGTCGGGTCGGCAAGTTCGTCGACCTCGGCGCCTCACCCGTGGGACAGGTCACGCTGGCCCAGTTGGCCACGCACACCTCCGGGCTGCCACCGATCCCGCCGTCGGGGCGGCAGTTCGCCCGGTCGTTGTGGTGGCAGATCAGTGGGGCGTCGCCGTACGGCACCTCGACCGAGGACTTCCTCCGCGACGTCGCGCGGGCACCCCTCGACTCACCGCCGGGCACCTACTCCAACTGCGGCTTCCAGTTGCTGGGCCTGGCGCTGGGCCGAGCCGCCGGGACGCCCTACCCGCAGCTGCTGCGCGAACGTGTCCTCGATCCGCTCGGCATGCACGACACCACCGTGCCGCTGACGGCCGCCGACCTCGACGATCTCGACCTGCCGGGCGACAGCGCCATCGGGACCTCCGACGGGCCCTGGCTCGGTGAGCCGGTCGCGCCGGCGGGAGGGGCCCGATCGAGTGCCCACGACATGACGATCCTGCTGCAGGCGCTGCTGGACGGCAGCGCCCCCGGCGTGACCGCGATGCGGCCCCGGGTGAGCGCCGACGGGCAGTCGACCGGCTGTGCCTGGGTCACCAGCCCCGACCCCGAGCGGGGCCCCGTCGTCTGGCACAACGGGATCACGGCCGGGTTCACCTCGATGATCGCCCTGGATACCCAGGCCGGCCGCGGGGTGGTGGTGCTGGCGGCCAGGAGTGAGGGCGTCGAGGCGCCCGCCCTGGACATCCTGCGGAACCCGCAGGTGTGGCCATGAGCGCCGCATCTATCGGCTCGACGGCGCTCGCCGTCATCGCCCTTGCCGCGGTCGTCTCGGCCCTGCTGCGGGCCTGGGGTCCGGCCCGGCTGCGCGCCCGGGACCGCCTCGGCCTCGTCGGCGCGCTCGCCGATGCGCTGGCCGCACTGCTGGCCCAGCGCACGCTGACGATGGATCCGGCGCCGGGAGCCGGCTGGCCGTGGGTGGCCGCCCTGGTCGTCACGGGGATCGCGGCGTCGGGTCTCATCCTGCGCTGGGACTCGCTGCCCGTGCACGCACCCCGGCCCGGCGCGCGCCCCCGGCCCGTGTCGGCCTGGTGCTCGACGGGGGCGAGCGTGCTGCTGGCCGCGTCCCTCGCCGTGGTCGGTCGGTAGTTTCCACCGGTCGGCGCCGTCGGGACATGTGGTGGCCCTGACCGGGCGAGCTCAGCGCTCGAGGTCGACCTGCCGCAGCGGATCTCCCCCGTCGATATACAGCCGTCCGGCCGGGGTCAGAGCAGCTGCGATCCGCGCCCGGGCCCGTACCCCCGCCTGCGGATGCCGGCCGTCCAGGGCGCCCACGCGGATGGCGAAGGCCAAGTCGAAGGGGGCCTCCCCGGGGAGCAGGTCGAAGTCCTCGGCGGCCACCCGGCGGACGTCGAGGCGTCCGGAGGCGATCTCGGCGGCCGCGTTGGCCCGGATCTGGGCGACCCCGGCGGCCGAACGGTCGATGACCAGGATGTGCCCGTCGCCGATGCGGCGGGCCACCTCCCGGGCCGCCGCCCCGGGCGCCCCGCCGATCTCCAGAACCCGCAGGCCCGGTCGGAGCGGCAACGCCTCCACCACGGCCCGCAGCCGTGCCGACAGCGGGCTCATCGCCGTTGCTCCTCACCTCGCCGGCCGGCGGCTCCCACGGCCGCCCGGCCGGAGGCGGGACTGCGCATGAGCCCGTCGGGCCGTAGGAAGGTGACGCTCACGACTCTCGGCCCCGCTCACATCAGCTTGGTCGACTCGGCGGCCTGCACGAACCGCTCGTTGATCGAGATGAGCGGCTTGCGCAGCACCAGGCCCAGCAGCAGCATCGGTGGGATGAACAGCGCCAGGTACCCCAGGGCGATCCAGTAGTCGTGGCCGTAGATACCGGCGATCGCCCCGCGGAAGGCGGTGATGGCGTGGGTCGCGGGCAGGAACGGGCTGATGTTCTGGAACCACTGCGGCAGCATCTGCAACGGGTAGGAACCCCCGGCGCCGGAGATCTGCATCACCAGCAACAGCACCATCAGCGCCTTACCCGCGCTGCCGAAAGTCACCACACAGGTGTAGACGATCAGGGTGAACACGAGGCCCGCCAGCCAGCCGGTCAGCACGAACAGCATGGGATGAACGGCCTGCACGCCGATGAACAGCACATTCCCCAGGCACACGAGCGTGCTCTGCAGGAAGCCGACGAGGACGAAGATGCCGTAGCGGCCCAGGTACTTCTGGTAGGGCTTGAGGCCTGTCCGTCCGGGCACCCAGTCGTCGGGCACCTCGACGCTGATCGCGACCGACATCAGCAGCGCCCCGACCCACAGCGCCAGGGTGGTGTAGAGGGGGGCCATCGCGCTGCCGAAATTGGCGACGGGGAAGACCGCGACCGTCCGCACCCCCACCGGGTGGGCCAGGGAGGCGGCCAGCGCGTCCGGGTCGGAACCGATCGCCTGACGCAGGGCCGACAGGTCACCGCTGTCCGCGGCCTTCGAGAGGGCGTCCTCCGTGTCGGCCAGCTTGTCCGCCGCCTCCTCCAGCGACCGTGACATCGCCACGGTCGCATCCTTCGCGGCGGCCAGCCGGTCGATCACCGACTCCGAGGAGCCCGACAGATCGTCGCCGGCGGCCGACAGGTCGCGGTCGATGCTCGACAGCGTGGCGGCGGCCGAATCCAGCGTGGTGGACAACTCCTCCAGGTCGGGCTTGAGGGTGTTCTGGTACTGGTCCCTGAGCTGTTCGATGCTGCGTGTCGCCTCGTCGATCAGGTCCGCGATCTCCTGGCGGTCCGCCTGCACCTGCCGGTCGGCCGCCCTGACGTTGTCCGCGGCCTCGTGCAGCCGGTCCCGGACGGCCACCTGGTGGGCGATCGCGGTGTCCAGCGCCTCGTCGACGGCGTCCAGGTCGGGTCTGTGGTCCTCCGGGAGCTGCCCGCGGACCTCCTCGTCCAGCGTGCGCTTCAGGTTCTGGTACTCGTCGATCTGGGTCTGGACGCGTTGCTGCACCGACTCGATCGCCTCGGCCCGGTCGGTGGCCGACACGTTCACGGCGGCGTACACGTCGTCGATCCGGTCCCCCGCCTCCCGGTAGCCCTGCGCACTCTGGTCGACCGCCCCCGACAGTGATGCGGCGGACGTGTCGAGGGTGTCCTTGACCGAACGGGCGGCGCCCACCGAGCCCTCGACGGCCTGCCCGGTGTCGCGCAGCGACTGGGCCGAGTCACCGGCCAACCGGGCCGAGCTGCGCACCAGGGACTCGCTGGAGTTCAGCAGGGTGGTGAACATGGCCGCCGTACGGGAGGCGTCGCGCAGTTGGATCTCCGCCTGTCCGACGTGGGACTCCAGCCGGGCCAGGACGGCCCGGGAATCCGACCGGTCCATGGAGTCCGACAGCGAGGTGACGATGTTGAGGGCCACGTCGGACAGGGTCTCGGTGAACGACTCGTTGATCCGCACGGACACCTCGTCGGCGCCCTGGCCGGTGATCTTCGGCGCGAGCGCGTTCTTCTTCTCGTTCGTGTAGTACGTGATCGACGTACGGGTCGCGTCGTCGGCGTAGAACGTCATCATGTTGCGGCTGAAATCGGGGGGCATGACGATCGCCGCGTAGTACGCGCCCGATCTCGTCCCGTCGACGGCATCGGCCTCGGTGGTGACCACCCAGTTCAGGTCGCGGTTGGCGCGCAGCACGGACAGCACCTGGTCGCCGATGTTGATCTTCATGGGAACCAGGTCGCTCTTGTAGCCCTGGTCCGTGTTGGCGACCGCCACGCTCAGGTTCTTGGTGTTCCCGAACGGGTCCCAACTGGCCAGGACGTTGAACCAGGTGAACAGCGACGGCAGCACCGTCAGGCCCACGATCACGATCACCGCCACGACGTTGCTCGTGGCGCGCTTCACATCCTTCCGCAGGATCTGCCAGATGCCCCTCATGACCCGTCCCCGCCCGACTCGTGCCGGCCTGTCCCGGGCCCGGCGTCCCGCCCGCCGGGACTTCCCCCGTCTCCCTGTCGGGCGAAACTGCTGTCAGGGCCGGCCTCGTCATCGGATGCGCGCCGCGGGACACCGCCGGGCCGTACACCGCCTCCCTTTCCGTGCTTCCCGCGCACGCCCAAGCGCGCCACCGTGCTGCGGGCGAGGAGCAGGTGCAGCAGGTCGTCCTGGCCCATGTCGCCGACCGCCAGCTGTCGACCGATGCTGTCGCGGACGTACTCGACGACGACCAGGAAGCCGACGATCAGCAGGGTCCAGGCCACCCACATCCCCAGCACGACCGCCTTGGCGGCCGAGCTCAGCGACGACACCATGCCGAGCACCACCGGCACGATCAGGCCGGCGATCAGCGCGCCGCGCAGCAGCCGTGGATAGTTGCGGGTGAAGGACGCGGCGCGCCGCTCCAACCCCTGGCGGTACTCCTCCTTGTCGGCGAGGGCGTGCAGGACCTGGGTGAGGCGATACCCCCCGCCGGTGTTCTGCGCACGCTCGCCGACGAGCAGGCCCGTGCTGCGGATCTGCGTACTGAACATCTCGTGCAGATTTCCCAGGCCTCGCCGCAGGCCGAGCCCCAGGATGAACGCCAGGGTCACGAAGATCCCCAGCCTCGCCAGGTAGTGCCAGTAGTGCGCGTCGTAGAACCCGGCGATCGTCTCACGCAGGGCGTTGATCCCGTACGTGAAGGGGAAGAGCGGGTAGAGCGCCCGGAAGAACGGCGGCATCATCTCGATCGGGTACAGCCCCGACGCGCCGGGGATCTGCACGATCACCAGTACGACGCACAGGCCCTTGCCGACGTGGCCGAACGACAGCGCCAACGCATAGATGATGCTCAGGTAGGTGAGCGCCACGACGACGGCCGTCGCGACGAACGCGGCCGTGCTGACCATCTGCACGCCGATGACGATGTTGCCGGCGGAGACCACCAGTGCCTGGGCGATGCTGATCCCGGCCAGGAGCAGCCAGCGACCCAGGTAGGCCTGTCCGAGCGTGAGTCCCTCGACCCCCTCCCGGTCGACCTCGAGCTTGACCAGGACCACCTGCATGAAGGCGCCGATCCACAGTGACAGGTTCGTGAACAGGGCCGCCATCGCCGACCCGTACGTGCCCACGGGAAACACGACCTGCTGGTCCACGTCCACCGGGGAGGCCATGAAGTCCGCGATCTGTTCGGCATCCAGCCCGGTCAACGTCTTCAGCTCGTCCCATGCCGCCGAGGTGCTCAGAGCGACGAGGTCGGTGCGGACCGTATCAAGATCCTTGTCCAGCGTGTCCAGGGAGGCCGAGACCCGGTCCAGGGCCCGGGAGGTGTCCACCAGCTGCGTGTCCAGGTCCCCGAGGAGGCTCTGTGCC
>Ga0334887_1004061_pt1 | contig 13686 bp, 9 predicted proteins | sample GraSluR1_MG_10_FD_207217 | JGI IMG/M metagenome (GOLD analysis project Ga0334887, IMG submission 207217) | Sludge microbial communities from methane-producing bioreactor in Wageningen University, Netherlands - Granular Sludge_18_07-R1 | ecosystem: Engineered > Bioreactor > Anaerobic >...
AATTTATGCCAAAATATGCACTTCTAAGGCTTCAAAACCTGAAACTTCATCCGCAACCCTTATTAATCAAAATGATTTTCGCTATCTAAAACTATGTTGATTTACGTGGAAGAGCGATCGGAATACGAATAGTGAGGTGCGTTCATCTGCCATTAATAGATGAGATATTCGAAGACGACATAGAGGACGTCTCCGTCGTTGAATTGGAGGAGAGCTACATCAGGTCGTCCTGGAAGAAGACTCTGATCATCCTAGCCCTCTTGGGGGCGGTGGCCGCCCTGGCCGTAGCGGCGATCACTGTAGGAGCAGCCTCTTCCTTCGGTACGATGGAGGCTCTGGGGACGCTCCTCTCCAGGTTCTTGCCTGTGGAGGAGCCCTCTTCCTTCGTCCAGCTGATCGTCCTTCAGCTGAGGCTTCCGAGGATTTTGATGGCGATCATAACCGGCATCAGCCTCGGAGTCGCCGGCGCTGTGATGCAGGGGGTCTTGAGAAACCCCCTAGTGTCGCCCTACACCCTGGGCCTCTCCTCGGGCGCCGCCTGTGGGGCCGCCATAGCTATCGTCCTCGGAGTCGGCGTATTCGGCCAGGGCCGGTATCTCATCATAATGAACGCCTTCGTCTTCAGCCTTCTGACCATGGCCCTGGTTTATGGGATATCCAGAATGCGGGGAACCTCTGTGGAGATCCTCATCTTGACCGGGGTGGCGATGAGCTACCTCTTCTCTGCGATCATATCATCCTTGAAGTACTTCTCGGATAACGAGGCCTTGAGGGAGGTCGTCTTCTGGCTGATGGGGGGGCTTTATGCGACCAAATGGGAGAACGTCGTCTTTCTGGCGCCGATAGTACTCTCCCTCACCTTGCTTTTGATTCGGTACTCCTGGGATCTGAACGCCATGAGCGCCGGGGAAGAGGTGGCTTCGAGCCTGGGAATCAACGTCAGAAGGGTCAGGATAGTATGTCTCGCCCTGGCCTCGATCCTGACGGCGAGCGTCATAGCCTTCACCGGCATAATAGGTTTCATAGGGCTCGTCTCGCCTCACATCTGCAGGCTTCTTCTGGGTAGCGACCATCGCTACCTCATCCCAGCATCGGGGCTTACAGGCGCCCTTGTCCTCCTCGTCTCCGATACCGCCTGCAGGACGATGGTCCAGCCCACCGAGATCCCCGTGGGGATCCTAACCTCCTTCATAGGGGTTCCCTTCTTTCTTTATCTCCTCATCAAAAGGAAGAGGCGGTGGTGGCAGTGAAGCTTGCGATCAGCGACCTCTCCTTCGGCTACAACGGCAGTGCCACCCTCGAAGATGTATTCCTGGAGGTCGGGACTGGCGAGATGGTGAGCCTGGTGGGCCCCAACGGCGCCGGGAAGAGCACCCTCATCAAGTGCATCGATCGGATCCTCAAGCCCCAGAAGGGGACTATGCTCATCGACGGGAAGGAGGCATCGCGGATGGCATCCAAAGACTACTCCAGGATGATGGGTTACGTCCCTCAGAGCACAACGGAGGTATTTCCGTACACCGTATTCGATATAGTCCTGATGGGCAGGAGGCCTCACATAGGATGGAGGGTATCCCGGAGGGATGTGAGGGTGGTGGCCAGGACCCTGAAGTTCATGGGGATAGAGGAGTTTGCCGGCAGGTATTTTGACGAGCTATCCGGAGGGGAGAAGCAGAAGATCGCCATGGCTCGGGCGATTGTTCAGGAGCCCGAGATCCTTCTCTTGGACGAGCCCACCAGCAACCTGGACATAAAACATCAGCTGGAGGTGATGAGGACGGTTCGACTCCTCGTCCAGAAAGGGGGGATATCGGCGATCATGGCCATGCACGACCTGAACCTCGCATCGAGGTTTTCAGATAAGATCGTGATGCTTAAGGACGGAAGGGTCTTTGAGACGGGGCGTCCCGAGTCGGTCCTGATCCCAGAGAACATCGAGAAGGTCTACGGAGTGAGGGCCGAAGTAATAAGAGACAGCAAAGGAAGGCCCTACGTGATGCCCATAGATCCGATCTGAGATTTTGTTCATAAAAATTAATAAATCAGGGCTCGTCGGACGGCCAGGGTGGCGTACAAGCTGAATCGAGCCCTGAGAAAAAGAAGTTTTAGTCGGCTGTTGTTTCCGTCTCGTGGGCCTCTGCCTCTTCAGATCCTCCCATGGACATGGTCACCGTCTGTCCCTGCTCCAGGACGAATTTCTCCACGGTGACCTCCGCGGGCTCGCCATCGACCGTGAACATCCACCAGGTTCCCTCTTCGTCGTAGTTGGAGATCACGCCGTCGATCCCGACGACCAGGGTCCCCCACTCCATATCCTCGGTGACGACCTCAGTAGTCTCGTTGAGGAGGTCTAGAGCCGTAGATCCCTCCATCATCTCAGCGTGTTCAGCCATGTCGATGACGCCGTCTCCCTCATAGTCAACCTCCAGTACGACGGTTATGGTGCCCTCCTCGGCGCCGGCGATGGACATGGTGACGACGTCGCCGTCTGCCAGGACGTAGGCGTCCACCGCTACGTTGGCCTGCTCGCCGTTGACGTCAAAGGCCCACCAGGTACCTTCCACCACCCAGTTGGCCGTCACGCCGTCGATCCCGACCACCAGGGCGCCCCAGTCCATCATAACGACCTCCACGTCTGCGGCCGCTTCAAGCAGGTCGTAGGCTGTGGAGCCCTCAGTCATCGTCTTATCGGTCGTCATATCCACCACGCCGTCTCCCTCGTAGTCGATCTCCAACGTCGCGGAGATCTCCTCGGCCGCCGCGGCGAAGACAAGCAAAAACGCCATGGCAGCCACCAAAAATGCGCTTCTTCTAAGGTTCACGAATTCCCATCTCCTTATGTTGAGACTTTTAACAAGTAAATTTGACTTAAATCTATTTAGATTTTTTGGAACTCGGCTTTTAGCCACCACCACAATAAATCAAGTTTATTTTACCTAAATCCAATAAAACTTATATAATATGCCGCACCTTTCGCAGATACCGGAAGCCGAGGACGAGTCGGACTTTTGGACCACAGTCGGTCGGTGTGCCGACTGCTGGATCGTGAGATTGAGAAATGTGAAAGGTGATATCATGGCAGAAGAGAGCAGGAAGGCGATTAAGCTGAGTGATCTTAACAAGTTCCTCTCCGAGGGAGAGATCCGCTCCCTTGAGGGGCTCTCCATAGAGGGCGATATCGAGATAGAGGTGGACGTCGGCGGAGCGGACTTGGGACCCATCCTTATGGCGGGTTTCGGCCAGGAGATAGTCAAGATGGCGACCCAGCTTCTCAACTTCTCCAAAGCTATGGGATACCCGGCCGACAACCTACTCATGCCGCCAAAAAGGTAACCCGTACTTGAGCTATAACGGTCGTATTCAAAGGGCAGAGAGGAGATCGCGGCGGGATTCGCGCCAAATAAAATCGGCAGCCTTTTCAAAAAGGGGCGGATCAGACCTCCCAGGCCGCGAGAACCCTCTCCAGATTTATAGAGTCTCTCCTTCCTTCGTTTTCGAGGACCAGAACGCCGTCAGCGCTTCCTACGACCCTGTCTCGCAGCCGCTCGTTTCCTCTTCCGCCGAAGTAGACCTCTACGTCCTTGTTGTAGAGGTGTTCCGATATGAACTTGTCCATCATGGGATTATCCCCTCCTAAAAGGCTTTTCTTGAATGAAACGACCCCAAGAGTGATAAAACTTGCGGTATAGCCTCTAATTGGGTTTAAAATTAGAAAAAAGCGTTTTTAACTTAAATAAGCTTTATCATATAAAGTTGAGTTTGGTCAAATTAACTGATTAAAAATTCTATCGCCCTCTCACCTAGCAATAAGCTCTTTCACGTCCTATGGGTGCCAACTCATCCGGCCCAGAGATAAAATCAAATTAATTTGTCTTAATTCAACCAAAACTTATTTAACTGGGTACTGATATGGCGTGATATGCCGGTGCTTCCTTCAGACCTCCTGAAGAACCAGAAGCTTGGACGGCAATAACCCCATAGACCGAAATAAGCAAAATAGCCCCGGAGCACTGCCGGTGACCGGTTCGCTCTCCTCCTGGAATGCGATCCATCGTGCGAGGGGCTTCCTCAACCGGTTGGGCAGGTCTCGCCCAAGCCTTGATCTGACGGCCCCTGCGAATGCGCACAACTCTCCCGCCGCGGCTGGCCAGCGCGGGATCTTCCCGACCGCCATTTTTGGAGTCATCCCTCGGACCAGTTTCGTCTCCAGAGCTGCAACTCCTTCAGGCGAAGGGATCGAAACCTTTAAATCAACTTAATTTACCTAAAATTAGACTAAATTGAGTTATGGATGTGTGACGATCTCCGTTGGTGCAATTGTGGTGGTCGAGTTGAAATGAACGAAGTTGCTAAAAGTACTATCTTCCTCTCAGTTCTGATATCGTCCCTCGTCGTCGACGTAGAGGCGTCGGATTGGCCTCAGTTCCAGGGGGATGCGACCAACTCAGGTCTTACCGAAGACGAGGTCCCAGAAAACCCCCGGATTCTCTGGTATTTCGACCTGGTCAGGGTCGACGTCCCGCCGATTGTTGTGGGTGGGTCAGTATATGTTCTCGCCGGAAACGGCACCCTCTGTTCCCTCGACAAGAAGACCGGCGGCATCGGATGGACGGCTCAGATGGACGGTTGGGTCTTCCAGACCTCGACCCCCGCCCTCTCTGGAGATAGGATCTTTGCGGCCACAGACTCGGGGTATCTGGCAGCCTTCGACGCTCGGACCGGCGAAGAGGTCTGGACCCATCACCTCACCGACAAGAGGTTCGAGGCGCCCATCACCTGCTTTGACGGGCTGATATACCTCGGCGAGGGGAGCGGTTATGGTAGAGGAGCTAAGCGCTACTTCTGCTTCGACGAAGAAGGAAACGAGGTCTGGAACCTCTCGCAGGATACCACCGGCTACATGTGGTGCGGCGCCGCCGTCGCCGGGGATTATCTCGTCTATGGAAGAAACGACGGCTGCCTTCTCAGCGTCCATCGAAAGACCGGCGACCTTGCAGACATCCTGAACCTCTCCGACGCCTCGAGGATCGATTTTGCGGTGTCAGACCCCGGCCGCATCCGGGCGTCGGTCACCTACATCGGGGGATCCGTCCGCGCAACGTCCGAGTTCTCGGCCAAGAGGGGGTATGCCTGGAAGGTCGGATTTGACGAGGACGATGGGACCTTCGAAGACAGGGGCTGGAGCTCTTCCGTGGGGTTCAGCACCTCAACTCCCGCCATCCTGGACGGCAGGGTATACCTCGGCGTCGGGGAGCACGGCTATCCCGGGGCTCTGACCTGTCTCGACGACGCCACCGGCGATCTGATCTGGACGTACCCCGTCGAGGCGGGAGTGAAGTCCTCGCCGGTGATCTCTTCGGTGGGAGAATATCCACGGATCGTCTTCACCACTGCCAAGGTCAACGGCTCTTTATATTGCGTCGAGGATGCCGGAATCGAGCCTCGCCTCGTCTGGCGGTTCGACCCGCCGGACGACGGCTATATCCTGGCGGGAGCCGCGGTCTCGGACGGGCGGGTCTACTTCGGAACCGAGAAGGGCGTTCTTTACTGCCTCTCCGATGCCCGGTCTGATCCGTTCGAAAATGCGACCCCGGATATGAAAATGGAGGAGGATCCCCATGATAAAAATTAAGCTATTATCAGAATTTGTTGCGGTCATCCTGATCTTTTCGGCATTGACCGTGGCCGCGCTCTGCAGCGAATCGGACGATGTAGATCCTGAGGACGGCGATGGTGCAGAGTGGCACCAGTTCCACCTCGACCCCCAGCATCTTGGCGCATCTTCCTCCACGGCGCCGAGGACGAACGAGACCGCCTGGACGAGGGAGATCAGCGCCCAGGCCGGATCATCGGTTTCGGTGGCTGAAGGCCGGGTCTTCGTCAACTGCGTCGACAAGATCGTCGCCCTGGACCAGTATACAGGAGAGACCCTATGGACCGTGCCCTTCAAGAGGAACGAGGACGTCTGCTGTTCCTGGTTCACCCCCGTCTACCACGACGGCAGGCTCTACTTCTCAGGGATGGAGACCGTCTGTCTCAACGCCACCACCGGAGAAGAGATCTGGAGCTTCGCTCATCCTTCGGGACGGGGCGCCGTAGACGCAAGCCCTGTCGTGGCGGACGGGAAGGTCGTCGCCAGCGACTGGGACGGCCACCATTACTACTGCCTCGATGAGGCCTCCGGCAGAGAGATCTGGAACTTCTCTGTCGAGGGGTCTGCCCAGTCCACCCCCGCCGTCGCCGACGGCAAGGCGGTCTTCGGGGCCTGGGAGTGGGGGCTCGGTGGATACATCTGCTGCGCTGATCTCGAAGATGGCACCGAGATCTGGTCTATCCAGACGGAGAACTCTCCCTGCGGATCAGCGGCCATCATCGACGGCACCGTCTACATGACCACCTACAACTTCAACGGGAACGGCGACCTCCTCGCCCTCTCCTTATCGAATGGGTCGATCCTCTGGAGAAAGGAGATCTCGCCGACCGACTCGACCCCCGCCATCTCTGGAGGGAAGGTATACGTCTGCGGAGGGGTGGAGGGCTTCAGCCACTCCAAGACCTACTGCTTCGACGCCGCCACCGGCGACCTCATCTGGGAGACGGACGAGGCCGAGAAGATCGGTGACTGGAGGTGCTCGCTGGCCCTCGCCGACGGCCTCGTCTTCGCCGGCCGGCCCGACTTCGACGACTTCGGCGGAACCGTAGCCCTCGACGCCGTCACCGGCGAGCTGGTCTGGAGCCATCCCGGGGGCGGGTCCTCACCGGCCGTCGCCGGAGGGATGGTCTTCACCCTCGGAAAAGGAAAGGTCTACGCCTTCGGCGGTGAGGCCGAGACAGACGGGTCCGGAACGGAGGAGATGATCCTGTGATCCGAAGGCTCGGCTCCCTCCTGATCATCCTCATCCTCGCCTCAGCTATCTCGCCGACCTTCGGGGACCATCCGACCTTTCGGGGGGACGCCCAGAGGACCGGAAACGTCAGCGGGATCGGCCCCGCAACCCCCGAGATCCTCTGGAGCGAGAAGGTGACCGCCAGGGGATACGTTGGGGGGAGCGCTTCAGTATCTGGGGAGAGGATTTACGTCTCCTCCTGGCCGGACATGAGCTACCAGGGCGAGCAGGCCCTCGGCTGCCTGAACGCCGGGGACGGATCAGTCCTCTGGCGAAACCCCATCGGTGGAAAGGGCGGAGCTTCGACCCCCGCCGTCAGTGGCGGCCTCGTCTTTGTAGGCTCCTGGTACGGCGATCTCTACTGCCTGGACGCCGCCACCGGCCAGACAGTCTGGAACCGGACGGTCGAGAGGGACCCTCAATGGTGGGGGGTTGGATCTTCGCCTCTGGTCATCGATGAGATGATATTTGTCGCCACCTTCTCAGATGGGACTCTGCACGTCCTGAACCTCGGAGGAGACGAGCTCTGGAACGTTTCAACCGGAAAGATCGATCCTTATACGTCGCCTGCCGGAGATAAAGGGAGAGTCTACTTTGCGGGAGGGGACCCTGCCCTCTATTGTGTGGACGCCTCCTCTTTTGAGCTCCTCTGGAAGCGCCCTGTAGATGCTCCCATAACCTCAACTCCCGCCATAAAAGACGGCAAAGTCTACTTCGCAACGAGGGAGGAACTCCATGCCTTGGACGCGTACACGGGCGAAGAGATCTGGAGCGCGCCCCTCAAGGGCACCACGTCGTCCCCGGCCATATCCTTCGGCCGGGTTTACATAGGGACCGACGATGGACAGCTGGCATGCCTCAACGCATCGTACGGCTCTCTCATCTGGAGCGCTGAGGTCGATAGCTCTGTCAGGTCCTCGCCCCTCGTCGCAGGAGATCGGGTCTATTTCGGAACTCACAAAGGCGCAGTTTATGCCCTGAATACATCGGACGGCTCGGAGGTCTGGACCTACGACACCGGAGCCTACCTGATGTCCTCCCCCTCTTTCTCCGACGGCGTACTCTACATCGGCTCCGACGACGGCTGCCTGTACGCCTTCGGGGAGGAGGCTTTCAAGGTCATCTTCGAGGGCGAGGTCCTCCTCGGCGACGGCAGATTCAACGCGACCGCTGAGGTTATCAACGTCTATCCTGTAGATGAGAGGACCGCCCTGGGGGCACTGATGAAGGCCTCCGAGATCGGCGGATTCAACATTACCATCGACGACTCTTTCGAAAGTGACTACGGCCTTCTGGTGGGATCGATCGACGGCATCGAGCCGGGGGCCGGAGAGGTCTGGATCTACTGGGTGAACTATCCAGACGAGCCGATCCCCTCCGTGGGCCCGGACCGCTTTCCCCTGGAGGAGGGCGACGTGGTGTTTTTCTACCTCGGAGATAGGAACAAAAGCCCCGAGGAGTCTCTCAGGGTAGAGATAACGACAGGATGGGAGTGAAGGAGCTTGTTCGTTCACCTACGGTGCAGAAGATCGAGGGGAAGAGAAAGGAGCTGGATGAGGATCTCTGCCCTTATATTGCTCATCCTCTTGACGACCGTCCCAGCCCTGGGAGACTTCGGCCCGCAACCCTCTGAAGGAGAGGCGAAAGAAGAGCCCTCTGATCTGATCTGGGAGGGCGAGGTCGTCCTCACCGGGGGAGAGGTCAACATAACAGGCAGCATCGGCGATCACTCCATCGCCGAAAGGTCGGCCCTTGGAGCCCTCATCAAGGCCTCAGAAGCTGGCGGTTTTGAGCTTGTGATGGACTTGTCCCTATGGGCGATCCGCGGTCCTGTAGTGGAGTCGATCGGAGGCGTGGACGCCGCGGAGAACAGATCTTGGAGGTTCGTGGTCAACTATCCCGAGGCCTCCGTTCCAGTCGTCGGTACCGATCAGTTCCTCCTCAATGACGGAGACAACCTCACCTTCTACCTGGGCGATCGGCACGCTCTACCTTTCGAATCCCCCCGGGTGGATATAACGGCAAAGGTCCTCTCTAAGAGGCCTGAGGCCCTCTTCATCGCTGCAGAGAACCACGCAGTGATCGAAGAATCATCGAAAGACGCGGTCCTGAACGTCACCCTCGCGTTCATGGAGTCGGCTCCCTCGAACTTCTCGGGCTACGACCTGATATTCCTGGAGATGGTGGGAAGCGATGGCGCTGCAAAGCTATTGCCCCTGCTGGAGTCGCCTAAGGAGGCGGGCGTTCCCTTGATCTCGATCCACTCGGAGGGGTACGACGACCTTCTCGGAAACGTCAACCTCGGGGACCATCCCGACATCGAGGACTACTGGAACTACGGCGGCCTCGAGAACATGAAAGGGCTCTATGCATACCTCGCAAGAACCTTCTTCGGGCTGGACGTCCCTGTGAATGAGCCCTTTGCGACCCCCAAGGCCTACATCTGCCATCCGGATTCGCCTAACCTCTTCTTGAACACCACATCTTTCCTCCAGTGGTATCGGAACCATTCTGGCCACAGGTACGACGAGGGGGATCCGACGATAGGGGTGATGAACCTGGCCGACGATCCCGTGACCTCATCGATGAGAAGTGCTATCGTCAGGGCTCTGGAGTCGAAGGGGGCCAACGTCATCGACATCGGATTTGAGAACACTACCACCATGAAGGATCTCTTCATCATGAACGGATCGACGATCGTAGATGTCGTGATCCTCACAAAGCCCTTCAGGCTGAACTATGGCGACCCCGAAGAGGGGATCGAGGCTCTCAAGGAGCTGAACGTCCCCGTCCTCAACGCCATTAAGCTATGGTACCAGACGCCGGAGGAGTGGAGGAAAAGCACCGGCCTTTACCCCACAGAGATCTACTTCAAGATCGCAATGCCCGAGATGGACGCGGTCATTGAGCCGATAATGATAGCAGGAAGGACCGAGAAGGGAACCTTCGATCCCGTCCCAGGCCAGATCGAATGGCTGGCGGAAAGGGCCATCGCCTGGGCAGAGCTCGGCGGTAAGCCAAACCCCGAGAAGAAGGCGGCGATCATATACTACAACCACGGCGGTGGAAAGGACAACCTGGGAGCAACTTACATCAACGTCCCTCGGAGCCTGCAGGTGATCCTCGACGGGCTGAACGACTCCGGCTACCTGGTGGAGGGAACGGTACCCGACGAGCGAAACCTAGTCGACCTGATGGCCCATGAGGGGACGAACGTAGGCACCTGGGCTCCAGGGGAGTTGGAGTCGATGGTCGAGGCGGGGAACGCGACCCTCATCCCGGTGGACGACTACCTGGAGTGGTTTTACGATATTGATCCCGCAAAACAGATGGAAGTGACGAAGATGTGGGGTCCACCCCCAGGAGAGATCATGGTCTATGAGAACGAGACCGGAAAGTACTTCGTCATCCCGAAGCTGTCATTTGGAAACATCATACTCGTGCCCCAGCCGACGAGGGGGTGGCTTCAGAACAGCACCGTCCTCTACCACAATAAGGACATACCGCCTCATCATCAGTACATCGCCTTCTACCTCTGGCTCAGGATGGGTTTCGATGCCGACTTCATCGTCCATCTCGGTAAACACGGCACCCAGGAGTGGACCCCCGGCAAGGAGAGCGGGATATCAGGCGACGAGTGCTGGCCTGGGATCCTGATCCAGGACCTTCCGGTCATCTACCCCTACATCGTCGACAACATCGCCGAGGGGTCTCAGGCGAAGAGGAGGGGATCCGCCGTCATCGTCACGCACCTCACCCCCCCCATCGTCGCCACCGGCCTCTACGGCAACTTCACAAACCTCGCTGAGACCGCCTTCGCGTACCTCCAGGTCGAGAACGCCTCGGTGAAGCAGAAATATGGCGAGGAGATACTCCTCCAGTGCAGAGAGCTTCACCTGGATGAGGACCTGGGGGTGGACCTGGAAGAGATCTCCTCAGATCCGCAGGCCTTCGACGAGTTCGTCGAAGAGGTCTCTCACTACATCTACGACCTGAAGAACGAGTTCATGCCCTACGGGCTTCACACCTTCGGCAGGCCTCCGGAAGGGGCGCCCCTCGTCGAGATGGTCGAGTCGATGCTCGGCCGACCCTTCAAGGAGGAGGTGGCCCTGACTATCGGATATAAGGACTACCCCAACCCCTCTCGCCTCGACAAGGAGGGGGAGCTGCAGGTCCTCTCGCTCTCTCTATTATCCGAGGTCATCCTCGACGGAAGATCTCCCCAGGAGGCGGTGACGAGGGCCAGATCGAACCTCTCGGAGGAGGGATCGTCGCTTATCTCATCGGAGAACCTGACCCTCCAACTGGAGAGGGGACTCCTTTACGCCGATGGCCTTTCGTCCTCTGCCGAAGAGATCCCCCGGTTCGTCAACGCTTCAAAGTCCGGGTACACTCCGCCGTCCCCCGCCGACGATCCGATAAGGGACCCCGAGGTTCTTCCGACGGGGAGAAACTTCCACTCCATAAGCCCGAGGATGGTCCCCACCCCCGCGGCCTGGGCGGTGGGGTCGGCCCTGGCGGAGGATCTCATCGAGGTCTACCGTGAGGAGCATAACGGGACTTATCCCCGGAAGATCGCCGTCGTCCTCTGGGCCTGGGCCATGACCGACCACGGCATCGTCGAGGCCGAGATCCTGAGGCTGGTGGGAGCAGAGCTGGTCTGGGACACCTACGGCGGCGTCTCCGACGTCCGGCTGACGCCCTTATCGGAGCTGGGAAGGCCCCGGATCGACGTGGTGGTCGTCCCCTCGGGGCTCCACCGGGACCTATTCCCCGAGAAGATCCAGCTGATCGATCGGGCGATCCGCCTCGCCGCCAACGACTCGGCCGCCGATTACCCAAACTACGTCAGGGAGAACTCCGATAGGGTCAGGTCAGACCTTCTGGTGACGGGAAACTATTCCGAGGAGGATGCCGACTACCTCTCCGCCAGCAGGATCTTTCTTGAGGCCGCCGGAACCTACGGCCCTAATCTCGAGGGGCCGGTATCCGCCAGCGACACCTGGGAGGACGATTCGAAGCTCGGGAACCTCTTCATCGACAGGATGTCCTACATCTACGGCGACGACGTCTGGGGGAGCAAGACCTCTGCAGGTAAGAGCTACGAAGCGGTTCAGACCGACCTCTACCGGCGAAACCTGGCGGAGGTGGAGGCGGCGGTCCACCACACCAACTCAAACCTCTATGGCTTCGCCGACAACGACGACGTCTACCAGTACCTGGGCGGAATAGCTCTGGCCGTCAGGACCGTCACCGGGGAGACCCCATCCCTTTACGTCACCGACGCCAGGGACAAGAGCCGGGAAGGGAAAGTCGAGCCGCTCAAGGGCTTCTTTTATAGAGAGCTGCGGTCCCGCTACTACAACCCCAAGTGGATCGAGGGGATGATGGACGAAGGCTACTCGGGGGCGAGGGAGATGGATAAGTTCGTCGAGCACCTCTGGGGCTGGGATGTCACCGTCCCCGAGCTGGTGACTGAGACGATGTGGAAGGAGGTCCACGAGATATACGTCAACGACCGGTACGATATGGGACTCAGGGATTATTTCGACGAAAATAACCCCTGGGCGCGCCAGGTGATAACGGCGAGGATGCTGGAGGCGGCGAGGAAGGAGTACTGGGACCCCTCCGAGGATGTGAAGATGGAGCTGGCGGAGGAGTTCGCCGAATCGGAGGCCGAGTACGGCGTCGCCTGCTGCCACCACACCTGCGGAAATCTCCTGCTGCGGGAGTACATGGAGGGGATCCTCACAGGGACAGAGCCAATGGTGTCGCCGACGGTCACGGCGGGGAGGGGCGGTTCCTCCAGGCATCCGTACCCCCAGGAGTGGTCCACGTCCAGCGCCGCCAACGAGACCCTCCCCGGCGGCATAGGATCTGACTATTCGAGAGATCCGGAGGCTGCCACTGAACCGACGGAGCCGGGGACGGTGGCGGTGACGGGGATGGTGATGGAGAGCCTCCCAGAGGAAGGAGGAGCCCCCTCCATATCCGGGGCGCCCCTCATGGGGATCGTCCTCGTCCTCTTCATCCTTCTGGCCATCGGGGCGGGGTACAGGAGGGGAAAGTAGCGCAGCTCTTCTGAGTCCCGTTTTGTTACCTACTTGGGCAAAGACCCTCAGATCGAAGATCTGGGGCTTTTGCCCTCCATCATTTCGATCGTCGCGGCCTTAGCAAAGTTTAAATAAAGTAAAGTTACTCAAACTCAAAATCACTTGTTTGGTGATGCTGATGTCCCGTTGGATCTTGGATCTGTCATTGCTGCTTGCGGCCCTTTTGGTCGGCGCGCCCTCAGCCTCGCTGGCGCTGGCGCAGTTGGATGACCTAACGGCTGAGAGCCCTGAAAAGAACTTCACAGAAAAGAACAAATTTTTGTTCGTATTGGGAACCGATTTTAACGAGCTTTCTCTAAAAAATGCGGCTTCAGACCCCTCGATAACCTCAGAGCTGAACATCGCCGTATTCGCCAGAAACGACACCCACCCAGACGAGATGAACTTCTCGGATTATGCTGTTGTCTTCATCGAGTCCCAGGATGAGGCCCTCGCGAACGGATGGAATGCGAGCATAAACGAATCCAAGCTCATCGGAGTTCGTTTCATCGGATATAACCTTTCCACGAACATTACCTTCCCCGACGTCGATCTATCCTCGGCCAACTACACCGAGATCGAAAGGTACTGGGTCCAGGGCGGAGAGGCAAACATGGCGAATATGCTCAGGCTCATGGGGCGGGAGTTCCTCGGACTCTGGGCCGGGGTTGTAGTCCCCGAACCAGAGATCGTCCAGCCAAAGACCC
>Ga0334887_1004063_pt1 | contig 13678 bp, 10 predicted proteins | sample GraSluR1_MG_10_FD_207217 | JGI IMG/M metagenome (GOLD analysis project Ga0334887, IMG submission 207217) | Sludge microbial communities from methane-producing bioreactor in Wageningen University, Netherlands - Granular Sludge_18_07-R1 | ecosystem: Engineered > Bioreactor > Anaerobic >...
CAACCCCGCTTGTCGAATGGCGGGCAAAATGCGAATCATGGCAATCTTGATGATATCAGCAGCCGTGCCCTGGATGGGGGCATTAATGGCTTCTCGTTCTTCACGGTTCTTCAAGTTGACATTGCTGTGCGCTTTTAAGTTGGGGAAGTAGCGCCTTCGTCCCAGCAGGGTTTCCACATATCCCTGGTTGGCAGCCAGTTGACGAATGTCATCCAGGTATTGTTTTACACGCGGGAACATCTTGAAATAGGCTTTGACAAAATTCTCAGCCTCTGCCAGGGTGAGATCGGTGGTACGGGTGAGCCCAAAGGCGCTCATGCCGTAAATTAGCCCAAAATTGATGGCTTTGGCATGGCGGCGCTGGTCTTTGGTCACCTGGTCAATGGGCAAATTGAGGATAGCGGCAGCCGTGGCGGCGTGAATATCCTGCCCGGCACGGAAGGCATCCAGCATTGCCTGGTCTTGCGACATGTGGGCTACAACCCGCAGCTCAATTTGAGAATAATCAACCGACACCAGGGTCATGCCGGGAGCGGCGACAAATCCTTTGCGCACCTGCCGCCCCAGGTCAGTGCGGGTGGGAATGTTTTGCAAGTTGGGATTGGACGAGGTGAGCCGCCCGGTGACAGAACCGGTCTGGTTGAAAGAGGTGTGCACCCGGCCGGTTTGCGGATTGATTTGCAGCGGCAGGGCATCGACATAGGTTGATTTGATTTTTGCCAATTCACGGTATTCCAGGATGGCATCGACCACCGGGTGCTGGTGTTGAATTTCTTCCAGGATGTTTGCGGCGGTGGAAAAATGACCGCTGGAGGTGCGCTTGCGCTGGTCGGGCGGTTTCAAGCCCAGTTTTTCAAACAGCACCTGCGAAAGCTGCTGGGTTGAGTTGAGATTGAAGCTGTACCCCACATCCTGGTAGATGCGCGTGGTGATCTGTTCCATGCGCTGGCTCAATTCGCCAGACATCTGTTTGAAAAATGCCTGGTCGAGGCTGATGCCGTTGCGTTCCATCTCGACCAGAACCGGCATTAAGGGCATTTCCACTTCTTGAAACAGGCTCACGGCATTCAGTTCGTCCATGCGCTTTTGCAGCACCGGCATCAAACGCAGCGTGGCGTCGGCGTCGGCGGCGGCATAGGGCGCGGCATCTTCAATGGACACCTGCGCCATGCTGATTTGCGATTTGCCTTTGCCGATCAGTTCTTCAATATGCGTCATATTCAAGGCCAGATAGCGGTCAGCCATGTCTTTGAGGCCCAGGTTGTGCGAAGCCGGGTCAACCAGCCATTCGGCAATCATGGTGTCGAAGGTGCAAGAAACCGGGCGCAGGCCGTGCTGGTTTAATACCAGCAAGTCATACTTCAGGTTGTGCCCGATGATTTGTTTTTGTGGGTCTTCCAGCGCGGGGCGCAGGGCGGCTATCACCTGCTCCAGTGACACCTGTTCACCGCTGCGGTGACCAATGGGAATATAATAACCCTGGCCTTCTTCCACTGACAGTGAAATTCCCACCAGGTCAGCCTGCAGGGGGTCGGTGGATGTGGTTTCGGTGTCAATGGCAATGACGGCTGCCTTTGCCAGGCGGTCGGCAAGCTGCTGCAACCCGGGCAGGGTGGTGACTGTCTGTACATCAAGCTGATAGGGCGCCGGGATGCCCACGCGTTTAACTGGTTCGCCAAACAGTGAAAGTTGACCTGACGTGGGGGCAACGGGTCCGCGCTGCAGGTTGGCCAGGCGCTTGATGAGCGTGCGAAATTCCAGTTCCTGGAACAGGGTTTCCACGGCGGGCAGATCCAGGCGGCTGGTGTTGGCGCTTTCCAGGTCCAGCGTGATGGGGACATCGGTACGAATGGCGGCCAGTTTGTAGCTGAGCTGCGCGGCTTCGCGGCCTTCTTCCAGGCGGGTGCGCACCCGCGCGGGAAGCTGGTCGAGATGCGCATAAATATCGTCCAGGTGATCATATTCTTGAAGCAGCGAAACGGCGGTTTTTTCGCCAACGCCGCGCACACCGGGAATGTTGTCTGAGGTGTCGCCTGCCAGGGCTTTAAAATCGATGACCTGGTCGGGGCGCACGCCCAGGTAGGCGACCACATCGGGGTGAGTGTAGTCTTTTGAATCGGCAAGCTGTTTGCCGGGCAGGTTGACAATGATGCGGTCTTCAACCAACTGCAGCAGGTCGCGGTCGCCGGTGATGATTTTGACGCCAAAGCCCTGCTGCAGGGCGGCATGCGCCACACTTCCCAGCACATCATCGGCTTCAAAGCCTTCCATCTCCAGGCGTGGAATCTTGAACGTGTCAACCAGTTGACGAATGCGTGTCATTTGCTGGCTGAGATCATCAGGCATTTTCTCGCGCGTGGCTTTATATTCGGGAAACAATGTATCGCGGAAGGTTTTGCCGGTATCAAATGCCACTGCCAGGTATTCGGGGCGGTCATTTTCCAGCAAACGCAGCAAAACGCTGGCAAAACCATAAACGCCGGCGGTTAATTCACCGCTGCTGGTGGAAAGCCTGGCAGCGTTGGAGGCTGCGATGGCGTAATAGGTGCGATATGCCAGAGCGTGCCCGTCGATCAGAAAAAGTGTAGGTGGCATGATGATCTTTCTATTTACCGATCAGGATGTTGAAGCAGATGGTTTGCGGCGGCGCGCCTGTTGAATGAGATCATCAATGGCTTTTTGGCTGGGCGCATGCCCGCCGCGCACGGTCAGTGAGGTGGGCGCCCAGAAATTAATCTGTGAACGTACCTTGCCCAGTTGCGGTATGGCTTCGACCATCTTCTGGGATGTGTATTCACGGATGCGGTTTACCAGGCTGCCGGTGGACACAGTGGGGGGAACCACGATACTCCACAGCATATATTCGGGCTGAATGTTGAGGTTGGTCATCTGCCAGCCAAAACTGGTGCACAATTCAGGCATCCAGCGTTCCAGGTGTTTGGAAGCATCACCAGTCAATGGATATTCGGGCTGTGCGGGAACCAGTACGCAGGAATACGTCTGATCGTCTTGTGCAGATTTCGCCCGGGCGTTGAGATTATCATTCCCATTGCCGCCCGGGTTCTCCGGGTTGGCATTTGAAACGGAATCATAAGCCGCTGAATCGGTTTCCATTTCCCACGGGAAAATAATGTTGTCGATGATGGGATTGGGGGTTTCAGCTTCCTGGAGCGCTTCGGGTTTTGCTTCAACCATTTCTGGTTCAGCTTCCACAGTGGCGGCGTCCGGTTCGGTTTCCCATTTAGTCGGCAGCGGTTCTTCTTCGATTTCCCCGGCGGGGTGGAGAATAGCCCAATCGGGAAGTTCCAATTCCAACGGCTCTCCACCAATTTTTAAGATCACAGGTTCACCTGCCACTGGTTCAAGCGGTTGTTCAACAATTTCGGAAATATCTTGCTGCTCAACCGCCGCCGCGTTCATTTCAGAGATTTCCGCTTCAGACTGTTCTACCCGGTCATTAACAGGCAAAGCTGTGGGTTGTTCAACCGCTTCGGCCGAAACAGCCCGTGGAACTGCCCAGTCGGGCAATTCGATGCTTTCTTCCAAAACAATTGGCTGTTCGGTCAGCGCTTCATCCGTTGTGATTTCATCGGTAGAAGATGCGGCTTCCGTTTGAGGCGGCGGCATCATGGATAAGAAATCAGCCAGCGCAGATCGAGTTTCAACCTGTTCATTGAGTTCTTCAACAGGTTCTTCAGCGCCTGGCAGTGGTTCACCCAGCAGCCTGCGCCGCAAGCTGCCTGTCAGGGTGTTGGCGCGGCTGATGGGCGTGTTGGCATCATATAACACAACCAGGAAACACTGGTCGGTTAAATTGACCGCGTAAAGCAGGGTTTCAAGAGGCGGGTTTCCAATATTCAAAAAGTGAGCCAACCCGCTTTGCCGATTGTGATCAACATGATGGCGCAAAATCGCGGCAATTTGTTTACCGTCTTCTGTATTCAACTCGCCGCTGTACGCATACACCCCGGCGGCATCGCAAACCAGGCAGGCAAAAGCGTTCACTTCCTGCTGCAAAGCATCCAGGTATTCCGGCTCGAGATGAATCTCTTTTAGAGCCGCAGGCATCGACAACGCCAGATCGAGCGGCGCAGGGGGCAGTTCGGGCTCCAGCGGGGGGATTGACTCGAGTGAAATGGCGTCACTTTCTTCAACCGCGGTCAATTCCGGCTCAATCAGCGGTGCGGGTGCGGCTGGTTCTTCAGCCGCTTCAGCTTCAGGGATGATTTCATCCGGCTCTTCTGCCGGCTCTTCTGCAGCAGTCGGAGTGACCAGTTCAGTCAGCGGGAGAATTTGAGCCGGTTTGTTTTCAAATAGCGTGGACAATGGTTCGCTTTGCCAGGTCGCAGGTTCAGTCTCAGGCACGCTTTCAACCGGCTCCACGACCGGCTCAGAATCAGGTGTTTCTACATGAACAAAGTCTTCAGGCGGTTCCTCTTCGTAAAGAAAATCATCCAGGAACATCGCCTCAAATTCATCCAGCCCAGTGTTTTCATCCACCGATTCTGCAGTGGGTTGTGTGACGATCTCTTCCAGCGGCAGGGCCCCGGGTTGATCGGTGTTCCAGTTGGTTGGCTGGGTGTCTTCAATATCGTCTTTTAGGAATGATTCGAGCAGATTATCTTCAAAAAGACCCTCGGGTTCCAATGGTTGATCGCTGACCGGAGCGGGCTCTTTTTCTACTTCTTCAACCGGCTCCAGGATTTCTTCGGCTGCGCCGATGAGTCTTTCTATCTGTACCAGGACATCCTCAATGAAAAACGGGCGGGTGACATATCCGTCGGGATAGAGACCGGCCAATGAAGGGTGCTGCGGGTTGTTTTGCGGTGGAATGACCAGGTAACGCAAGCCGGATTGTTTTTCCAGCAGGTTTTGAACAAACAGGCTGATTTCTTTTTCGATCAGGTCGGTGTCCAGGATAACAAGGTCGATCCACACCGAATTCATGATCTCCCAGACGGCGCCAGGGCTGCGCGCCATGCGGACATCATATTGACTGCTTTCTTCCAGACTCAGGCGTAAGAGCTCACCCAGGTCGGTATTCGGGGAGGCGATCAGAATACTTTTGGACACGTTAAAAGTTTATCACGGTGAACCAAGGGAGGCAAGTACAGCCCTGGCTGCAAGAAGATTTGTTAAGAGGTTGTTAGATGGCATACCGCAAATGAATATTTTATATTTATACTAACAATAATGTAAGTTTTGATCAATTGGCTCTTGAACCTTTTTTCAATATATGCTATCCTTAGGTTGGCTCTCCTGCCGGTTGCCCCCCTCAATCGGCGGGGGAGTCACTTGTTAAGCAATTGTTAAAGAAAATTATTTGCATATTCTTTTTGTTTATGCTAATATTAGACAATAATTATCCATTTTGGAGATACTGTCATGGTTAAATGTATCTGTCTAAGGCGGGGACTAAACTTGCTGCCTTAGGTGTTGCCGAAGAAAGCGCTGAAGAAACCAGCGGCCAACTGCCTCAGGGCGGCGGAATAGTACCCCGCAGAATAAATTTTGCGAGATGGACTATTCGCTGCGAGCGATAGTTGGTCGTTTTCTTTTAAGAATTTCCTTAAAGGATGTGAAATGATGAAAATTGCAAAAGATATCACCGAATTGATTGGCAATACCCCGCTGGTGCGGTTAAATCGATTGAATATCGGTAGCCAGGCCGAAATCGTTGTGAAACTGGAGTTTTTCAACCCTGCTCACAGTGTGAAAGACCGCATTGCCAGTGCCATGCTGGATGCTGCCGAGCAACAGGGCAAATTGACCTGCGATTCGATCATTGTTGAACCAACCAGCGGCAACACCGGCATTGGCCTGGCTATGGTTTGCGCGGCGCGCGGTTACCGCTGCGTGATTGTGATGCCCGAAACCATGAGCCGCGAGCGGCGCATGCTGCTGCGCGCATATGGCGCTGAATTGATTTTGACGCCCGGCAGCGAAGGCATTGGTGGCGCGATCAAGAAGGCTGAAGAACTGGTGGCATCCGATGCGCGTTATTACATGCCGCAGCAATTTGAAAACCCGGCCAATTCTGAAATCCACCGCCGCACCACTGCCGAAGAAATCTGGCGAGACACTGACGGAAAGGTGGACGCCCTGGTGGCGGGCGTGGGCACCGGCGGCACCATCACCGGCATTGGCGAGGCGCTTAAAGCGCGGCGACCCGATATGCGCATCATCGCGGTTGAACCGGCGGCCTCGCCGGTGTTATCCGGCGGACAGCGCGGCCCGCATCCCCTGCAGGGAATTGGAGCCGGGTTTGTGCCGCAGATCCTCAATACCCGTATATATGATGAGATTATCCAGGTGAGCGGTGAAAATGCGTTTCAAACAGCACGCGAGATGGCTCAAAAAGAGGGGCTGCTGGTGGGCATTTCGTCTGGCGCAGCAACCTGGGCGGCGCTGCAAGTGGCGCAGCGTCCCGAAATGGCCGGCAAACGCATTGTGGTGATCATTCCTTCTTTTGGAGAACGCTATCTAAGCACGGATTTGTATGCCGGGTTGGCTGATTGAAGAAGGAGAGAGGTTGAACAATGGCTGGTACACTGGAATTAATGCGCGAAGACCTGGATGCGGCGCTCAACCGCGACCCGGCAGCCCGCAATCGATTTGAAGTTTTATTGACTTATCCGGGTGTGCATGCAGTGTGGGGGTACCGCATTGCACACTGGTTCTGGCGGCATAACCTGAAATTGCTGGCGCGCGTCATATCACAGGTCATCCGCAGTGTCACCGGTATTGAAATCCATCCGGGGGCAAAAATTGGCAAGCGCTTTTTTATTGATCACGGCATGGGGGTGGTGATTGGTGAAACGGCTGAAGTGGGCAATGATGTGACGCTGTATCACGGCGTCACCCTGGGCGGTGTGAGCCTGGAAAAAGGCAAACGCCACCCCACGTTAGGCGACCGGGTGGTGGTTGGGGCCGGCGCCAAGGTGCTGGGGGCCATCACCATTGGCAATTGCAGCCGAATTGGCGCCAACGCCGTGGTGGTAAAACCTGTGCCCGAAAATGCGGTGGTGGTGGGGGTGCCGGGGCAAATTGTGCAGCGCAGCAAACCGCGCACCACAGGTCCCGACCTGAATCACAACAATTTACCCGATACCATTGGCGAATCACTCACCACAGTGATGATGCGCCTGGAATCGCTTGAGCGGCATTTTCGCGAGCATGTTCTGGAACATGAAGATCAGGATGATGAGGAACGCTTGCCAGCACTGCACCCGCCAGATCAAGGCATGTGGCATGGAGAGGATTATCAGATTTGATTTTTATTGCCGCGCAGGGTGGTGATCATGATAGCCGCCAAACCCGCGCCGCAAACCAACACGATAATCAGCCCGACGCTGCCTTCATTGCTCAAATGAATGGTGGGCAAAAGAGGCTGCCGGGTGGGGGTTGGCGTTATGGTTGGTGTGGGAGGCGGATCGGTGGGGCGTGGTGTGTTGCTGGGCTGCGGGGTTTCGGTCGGAATGTCTGAAGTGGCTGTGGCCTGCCCGGTCAGGGTGGGTGTGTATGAGGGTTTGATTAACAGCTTTTGCCCCAGTTGTAAAACCGGGTTGGCAGTGGGTAGGCCGTTTAAAATGGAAATGTCGGCAATTTTTATCCCATAGGCAATGGCGATACTCCAGGCTGATTGCCCGGCCTGAACCTCATGGGTCACTGAGCCGTCCTCGGCCGGTGTGGCGGTGATCACTGCCTTTACAATGCCAACTGTTGAAATCACATTGCCACCGCTGGTGGTGGTGTTGACCACGCTGCCGCTGGAGGGAGTGTAACTTCCCCCGCTGGGATAGGCCGCGTGCACCACATAATACATATACCCGTCCACTTCAGCTACACCGGCGCCGATGTGTTTATATTTACCATCGGTCATAGGCAGCATATGCAGGTCATCAGCCCAGTCTTCATAAACGGCCTGGTCGGTGGTTTTGGGACCGCAGGAAATGTTCTCGGTGGCAAAGGCAGTGCCGCTGCCGCCGTATCCGGCTGCGATGACCCGTTCGCGCACGCCGCCCATGTGAGCGCAAACGCGCGTGGCGGCCATATACTCGGCGGTGTATTGCGCGGTGCTCATCAGGATGGGATCGGTTTCCAGCGCGGGTAAACCATTGGCTGTGCGCAGGCCATTGACCTTGGTGATCAGGTCATAGGCATCTGATGCGCCTGCCTGGACATTGCGATGCAAAAACGGCAGAGAAAAGATAACTACCAGAAGGGCAGTCAGGAAAACAAGATAATTTTTCTTCATATGATTTGCGGGTGCAATTATACTCTTGCTTTTTGTGAAAGCCTGACTCAAATTCCATTCTCAGAATCAGGGCTGGTTTTTCCCGTGTGTTCCCAGAGTGAACAAAATGAGCAGTCCCAGGGCGCTGACAACAATGATGGTGATTGCCAGGCTGCGCCTGCCGACGCCTTCCAATGATGGAATTTCAGGCATGAGCGGCGGGGTTGTGGCTGTGAAGGAGGCCTGCGGTGTGTGCGTGGGCTGCTTGGGACGCGGCGTCAGCGTGGGACGCGGTGTGCGGGTGGGGGGCGGCGGGGTGTTGGTGACGGTGGCGGTTTTTGTAGGGGTGAATGAGGGCTGAATAATTACATTTTGCCCTTCATAAATTATTGGATTGCTTGGAGAAAGCCGGTTGAACGTTACCAGATCATCAACGCGCAAACCATAGGCAATTGCCAGGTCCCACAGGGTGACTCCTTTAGCCACTTGATGCACAATGGAACCATCGGGCATGGCGGTTAGGGTGACCACTTTGGGCTCTTCAACTGTGGCGGTGGTTTCACCTTTGGACTGGACGACACGTTTGGTTTCAGTGATGGTGGGTTCAATTGTGCCGGTGGGGGTTCTGAGCGGAGCGGAAGGGGTGGCGTCGCCCTGCCCGGCCGAAACGGGCAACACGGTTGCCAGGCTGAACAGAACCACTGCAATCATGGCGTTGAACATCGAAGAAAAAAAGGAATGTTTCACAGGCTGATATCTTTCTGGATTTCTGCTAATCATTCCAGTTCCACTGGTTCAGATTGTCCATCAAATGGTAGGCGGTTAGATCGAGATGCAGCGGGGTGATGGAGACATAGCCGTCGCGCACAGCCGTGACGTCCGATCCATCTTCATGTATGCTGGTGGGTGCACTGCCGCCAATCCAGTAGTATGGATGCCCGCGCGGATCTTCGCGGCTCACCAACACATCGTGATAATCTCGTTTTCCCAGGTGCGTGATGCGGAAACCTTTAATTTGCTCTGCCGGGAGGAAGGGGACATTCACGCTGAGCAAAATGCCCGGCGGCAGGCCGCGGGTGGCAACCTGCTGGACAACCTGCCGGGCGATGTTGGCTGCCGTTCGAAAATCGTTGACATGAATGGGTTTTTGCGGGCCGTCAAGCGAAACGGCGATGGAAGGAATGCCCGAAACCACGCCTTCCATGGCGGCTGTGATGGTGCCGGAATAGGTGAGATCATCTCCCATGTTGGAAACATTGTTAATGCCTGACACCACCAGGTCGATGGGGTCTTTCACCATCCCCAGCACCGCCAGCCCCACGCAATCAGAAGGAGCGCCGTCGGTAGTGAATGCCGTGGCGCCGTCTTCCAGGGTAACTTCATTGGCGCGCAAGGGGCGGTGCAGGGTTTTGCTGTGACCAGCGGTGGACCAGCTGCGGTTGGGAGCAAAAACAGTCACTTGGGCAATTTCTCGCAGCGCCTGGGCCAGGGCAAGAATTCCCGGGGCTTGCACACCGTCATCGTTGGTAATTAAGATATGCATCAATCTACCTCAAAATTTTTAAGCAATTACGGGATACCGTTAAGAAATTTTTTCCAGTTTTTGGATAAGTTCACTTTTTTGTTCTGCCGGCAAAAAGCTGCCGCGCGCGGCGTTCAGCGTCATGGTGTTCAATTGGGCCTGGCCAATTTGCAGGGCATGCACCGCCAGGCGCAATTCGTCGCTGAGAGTGATGCCTGAAATACCCGGATCGTCGGTATTGAGGGTGATGTTCAATCCGGCATCCAGCATGGCGCGCAGCGGATGTGCACCCGGGGCTGAAATGACACCGGATTGCAGATTGCTGGTGAGGCAGGTTTCAAACACCACACCGCGTTCACGCGCCAGCGACACCACGCATTCATCTTCCAGCACACGCACGCCGTGGCCAATGCGGTCAGCTTCCAACACTTCAATGGCTTCGCGCACATTGTGCGCCCCGTTCCATTCGCCGGCGTGCACGGTGATGAATAATCCGGAGCGTTTGGCTTCCTTAAATAAACCGGCAAAAGGTAAAGCTGAAAACTCGGCTTCATTGCCTGCCAGGTCAAGGGCTGCAATGCCGTCAGCGTGCCGTTCAATCACCCGGCTGACCACCTGTTCTGCCAGTTCCAGGCTTTCATGGCGGTTGATACTGGCAATCAGGCTGACAGTGATGCCAAAATCACGGCTGGCGCAGGCGGCGCTTTCAATCACCCAGTCTATCACCTCGGCCAGGTCAAAGCCGCGCGCACGGCTGAGCGCCACCGGGGTAAAGCGCATTTCCAGGTGAAGAATGTGATCGGCAGCTGCGTCTTCAATTGCTTCACGCACCACGCGGGTGATGACCTGCGGCGATTGGTAAAACTGCCTCAGCGGAGTAAATTTGGATAGAAAATTGGCAAAGGTGAGCGGTTCGCTGCGTTGAATTTGCACCAGGGCTGCCAGGCTGCCGTCATGCGGCAGTGGAAGGTCGAATTGCTGCGCAATGTCTTGCAGGGTGTTTAAACGCAGCGACCCTTCCAGGTGGCGGTGCAATTCAACTTTGGGCAGTAATTGATATTTTTGTAATGTAGGTGAAGGATCGTACCAATCCATGCAGCAACCTATTTTGAAACCAAATAAGCTTCATTATAGCCGGAAAATCCATTCCAACGGTAAGTTGGTTTGATCTAAGCGTCCATCATAACCAAAATCAGGATGTTCAATTGAGGGCTGTGAGAAAAAGAATGTGTTAAGATTGACCCTATGTTTCAACGTTTTCGTTCACTTCATGGGCTGCACTTCGTCTGGCTGATTGCGCTGGTGTTAACCATCAGCCTGCTGCCTTTCCAATCAACCAGCGCGCAAAGCGAGGTCATTTTCGACTCGCTGGAGGTGCAGCTTTGGCCTGAATTTGACCGCCCCGAGATGTTGGTAATCTTTCAGATCAAGATTTCGAGTGAAACCCCTTTACCGGCGCAATTGTCGTTGCGCATTCCGCGCGAAGCGGGCGAGCCATTTTCTGTAGCAATGCAGGATGTGGACGGCATGCTGTATAACCTGGATTATACAACCACCGTTGAGGACGACTGGCTCCGTATTGATTTCCTGGCGAGGTCTTCGGTGGTTCAACTGGAATATTACGATCCGCGTCTGCTTCAGCGCGGCTCCTGGCGCCGGTTTGATTTTATGTGGCACGGTGATTATGCTGTAAAATCAATGGCTGTTCATCTGAAGCAGCCCCTGCGTTCTGAAGGATTGGATGCCACACCGGAAGGATTCCATGCCGGCCCTGTGAATTCAGAAGGTCTGGCGTACTATACCGCGATTGTGGGCGAGACACCGGCCGGTCAATTATTGAGCATTTCCATTAATTATGAAAAGCCTGACAGTCAGCCGGATTTGAATCTTTACCCGGTGCAATCTTCACAACCGGTGCATCAGTCACTGGCTTTTCGAACGGCGTTATCTGAAAAACTGCCCTGGGCGCTTGGTTTGCTTGGAGTGACGCTGATTCTGGCGGCTGCGGTTGGATTCTGGCAGTCTGGCAGGGCAAAACCGAAATCAGGAGAAAAACCATGAGCAACACATCCAAAACTGAGATCACCCCACCGCTGAAGCCTACTTTGCAGGAATTTCCGGCATTATCCTGGGAGATGATTCGAGATTACCTGTTTCTTGTGCTGGGTGCGCTGGTGCAGGCGATTGCCATGCGTTTATTCCTGGTACCCGCCCTGCTGGTGAGCGGCGGCGTGAGCGGCGCCGGGCAAATTGTCAATTTTTACACCAATTTTCCCATTGGCTTTTTTGTTTTGCTGGGCAACGTTCCTTTGTTTATCCTGGGATGGCGTTACCTGGGGGGTGCAAGGTTTGCCATTCGCACGGCTGGCGCCATTCTATCCTTTTCGCTGCTGGTCGAATTATTGGCCTGGTTCATGCCCGAACAGGGAGTGGTGGATGACCTGGTATTAAATTCAATTTATGGTGGGTTGCTGTATGGCGTGGGGTTGGGACTGGTTTATCGCGGCAAAGGCACCAGCGGCGGCAGCGACATCCTGGGACTCATTTTGCATCACCGCGGAGGCGTTTCCATTTCACAGGCCTACATGTTGACCGATACCCTGGTAGTGCTGGTGGGTGGTTTTGCTTTTGGCTGGGAACGCGCCCTGTATGGCTTGATTGTGATTTACGTCAGCGGATTGGCGGCGGAGGCGGTTTCTGAAGGCGGCGGTATCTACCGTTCGATCATGGTGATCACTGGTCAGCCGGAAGCGGTTGCCAATCAGATCATGCAAAACCTGGAAAGAGGAGTAACCTTTTTGCAGGGTGTGGGCGCCTATACCGGCGTGGAACGCCGGGTTTTGTATTGCGTGGTCACCCGTTCGGAAGTTAACCAGATCAAGTCGATGGTGCAGGAAATTGACCCGCAGGCGTTCATGGTGGTTGGGCAGGCCAACGAAGCCCTGGGTGAGGGCTTCCGTCCGCTGCAAGCCTAATAAAATTCAACGTTTCTTGGGAAGTTCATAGCCAAACTGGTGCAGCGATTCGGGACTGTTGCGCCAGTTTTTTCTCACCTTGACGCGCAGTTCCAGGTAAACTTTGCGCCCGCTCATGGCTTCAATTTCCTGCCGGGCGGTTACGCCAATGCGTTTGAGCATTTCGCCGCCTTTGCCGATGACAATGCCTTTCTGGGTTTCTTTTTCAATGAAAAGGGTGGCGGCGATATAGGCCATTTCTTCACTGCGTTCGCGGAACTCGTCGATGCGCACCGCCAGGGCGTGCGGCACTTCATCACGCAGGTGCAGCAGCGCCGCTTCGCGGATCAGCTCGGTGGCAATTTCTTTCTCCATCAGGTCGGTGACAAGCTCTTCATCAAATAGCGCTTCGCCTTCCGGCAGGGCGTCGATCATGATTTGTGTCAATTCGGACAGCCCGCGCCCGGTGGCGGCTGAAAGCCGGATGGTTTTTGCAGATGGCAAAAAGGCTTGAAATTCGGCCTGGCGTTCGTCCAGTTGCTCACCAGAAATCTTGTCTGTTTTGTTTAATCCAATCAGGATGGAACAATGCGGAGGGTCTTTAATCAACCGCTGCGCAATCAGCGCATCTTCCTCGGTGGGCTTTTCGCAGGCATCCACCAGCCACAGCACCAGGTCAGCGTCTTGCAGTGAGTCGGCGGCTGCCTGGTTCATGCTTTCGCCCAGTCTGTGGTGCGGAATGTGCAGCCCGGGAGTATCAACCAGGATGATTTGTGCCTGCGGCAGGGTGAGTATGCCCAACTGGGTGCGGCGGGTGGTCTGCGGGCGCGGACTCACCGCAGCGATTTTTTGTTCCATCAGGGCGTTGATTAAGGTTGATTTGCCGGTGTTGGGGCGGCCTACCACGGCAACATAACCAGATTTGTAAATGGATGATTCAGGCATGTGATTCCTTTTTTCTATTGA
>Ga0334887_1004080_pt1 | contig 13634 bp, 11 predicted proteins | sample GraSluR1_MG_10_FD_207217 | JGI IMG/M metagenome (GOLD analysis project Ga0334887, IMG submission 207217) | Sludge microbial communities from methane-producing bioreactor in Wageningen University, Netherlands - Granular Sludge_18_07-R1 | ecosystem: Engineered > Bioreactor > Anaerobic >...
GGTTTTTGATTGCGCCTTTCCTATGGATCGGATCGCTTATGATTGTGATGTTCGATAGACCCAAAGATCCTTCTGATTTGGTCGTTACTGTTTTGGCGGAAGACAAACACGCTTTCCGAGACGATCTCCATCGAATTACCACTCCAGTTTTGGTTATCGCTGGCAGTCAAGATCCGTTTTACTCCGAAGAACTCTTCAAGCAAACTGCAGAAGGGATTCCGCACGGGCGGTTGATCCTCTACCCAAAGATGGGCCATCCTGCGCAGGGAAAATCCTTTCAGCGAGACGTTTTCTCATTCTTGAGCGAAGCGTAAACCATTGCTACGAAAGGGCAATCGAAAGACTAGAGAAAAGCGAACCGCGTTTCCGGATCGCAATCGGGTTGGACAAAGAATGAAGGATTGGATTGCGAAGCGTATTAAAATCGCATTATCTTTACTTAGATTAATTGGTAAAAATAGCTCAATCGTACTGTTACTCAAATCTTCAGAAAAAACACTTTTCCAAAATCTTTGAGAATAGCACCTTCCAATATGGTATAATTCGATTTGTTGATTCATTTTTAATGGAAGGAACCCCATCGCAGTGAATAATTGGCGGAACGAAGGTTTTTTTGGTCTGTTTCTTGTTATTTCTGCGCTTTTTTTTCTGATTCCTTCGGTACTCATGAGTTCCGAAAATACCTCTTCCATTATCCTTACTTTAGAAGAGAAGACCTGGCTTGAGCAGAATCCAGACAAGCTGGTTCTCTATTACAATGTTGAGTTTCCTCCCATTGAATTCCAGTCCGACGAGGGAGTCTTTGTCGGGATGGGCGCAGACGTGATCCAGATGATCGAAGAAATCCTCGGCGTTTCGTTTAAGAAAGTTCCTTCAACCGATTGGATGGAGCATTTAAGGGCACTAGAAACAGGAGAGTGCGCGATCGCGCCAACCATTGTCCGAACTGAAGAACGGGAACGCTACGCTTTCTTTACCGACCCCTATGCCACAGTTCCTGTGGTTCTCTTAAGCACATATCAAGTCCCGGGAAGAGTTACTCTGAATACCTCAGCCAACAAACGGATCGGCGTGGTTTCGGGATATGCCACCGAACAGTTTATCCGAGATCGCGCGTTCACATATCGATACGAAGTCGTTACCGTAACCAGTGTCCCTGAAGGCCTAAAGGACCTTTCGTTTGGTCAGATCGACATCTATGTTGAAAACCTAGCGGTTGCAGCCTTCTTTATTGATCAAATGGGCATTCCCAACCTTCGTGTTGCAGGGGAAACAGATTATTCCTTTGCTTGGAGCATTGGAATCAGCCGACACTACCCCCTTCTATATAGTTCGATCCAAAAAGCCTTGGGGCAAATTCCTGCGATCGAACTCGAAACCATCCGAAAGAAATGGATTGCTCTAGATGTGTATTCAGGAATTGATGAGCAAACGCTTCAGCTTATTTGGATAAGCATAGGGTTTGCCCTTGGTTTGATTGGCAGTCTCGTCTGCATAACCCTTCTCTTGAAGCGCCGTCTCAAGAAGAAAATGGATGAGTTAAAAAAGAACGAAGAACAGTACAAAAGGCTGATCGAAAATACGCCTGCAATCGTGTATCAGTTCGTAATGAAGGAAGATGACTCGTTCGTTTTTTCATATTTAAATGAAAACTGTGAAGAAGTGACAGGCGTGCCTTATGAAGAAGTGTTACGGGATAGCTATGCCTTGATCGAACGAATCCATCCAGAAGACCACGAAGAATTCATGGAAAGGCTCAAGGAGTCTGCACGGACTCTACAACCATACCATGCCGTATTCCGGTTCCGGAAAACTACAGAATACATATGGCTCGAATCCAAGTCAACGCCAGAAAAAGCGGCCAATGGAAGTATTATCTGGGATGGGTTTTTCAGTGATATCACACAAAGGATTCAGTCCGAAGAAGAATTACGCGAATCAAAAAAGATGCTCCAATTGGTTATGGACAGTATTCCTCAACATGTGTTCTGGAAGGATCGAAAATTGCGATATTTGGGATGCAATAGCAATTACGCGCGAGCGAAAGGGTTACCCTCTCCCCGGTCCATTATCGGGAAAACCGATTATGATCTGTCTTTAGATCCAAAAGAAGCAGAAACATTTCGAGCGTACGACAAAAAGGTTCTTCAAACTGGAACCCCGCTATACCACATCATTGAACGGCAGCTTCAAAGGGATGGAAAACATGCGTGGCTGGATACGAACAAAGTTCCTCTATTTGATCAGACCAACAATGTAATCGGAATTTTAGGAACCTATGAGGACATCACCGAACGAAAACTTTCAGAGAAAGCGCTACATGAAAGCCAGGAGATGCTTCGAAAACAACAAGGAAAGTTCCAAAAGGATCTTTTAATGTCGATGATTCAGATTTTGGAACTCTATGACCTCTACACCAAAGGCCATTCGGAGAATGTGGCTCGGTATTCTTCAATGATTGCTGAAAAGATTCGAAACGATGCCGAATGGATCCGACGAGTTTATTGGGCCGGACTGGTCCATGATATAGGCAAGCTGCTGATCCCTACCAATGTCTTGAACAAAGTAACCCGATTAACTCAGGAAGAATACGAAAGCATCAAAATGCATCCGGTATGGGGGTCTAAGGTTTTGTCTACTTCCGAACAATTGCGGGATATCGGGCAATATGTTTTGTATCATCACGAACGATATGATGGGATGGGATATCCATCGAGGATCAAAGGAAAAGAGATTCCCCTTGCGTCACGGATTATCGCGGTAGCCGATGCTTATGATGCTATGACCAGCTTGAGAGCCTATCGTGAACCTTACTCCGTCGAGTTTGCCAGGCAAGAAATACTCAAAGGCTCAGGATCCCAGTTTGATGCGGAAATTGTTGATATCTTCTTTTCCCTTGGTTTGGAGGCTCAGGAGATCTAGCAATCAAACGCACCAACAGAGTCCTTTCTTCTGCCGATCTAATAATGGTCGCGAATGATGGTCTTTCATCAGGATTTATGGTACAATTCCATTAATGCGGAGGATAGCCTTACTAGGGAAAGACTTGAAGAGAGCTCACAACGTCAGTAATGAAGCGAAACCAACGATTGGAAGGTGAGGGGGACAATGAATTATCTAGAAGAGCTGAAAAATGCCATTATCGATGTACAACCAAAAAAGGCGGAGGAAATGACGCAAGCGCTTCTAAACGAAGGGGCAGACGCGCAATTAATTCTGAAACAAGCCCTAATTCCTGGCATGGACGAGGTAGGCCGTCTCTTCAAAGAAGGAGAATACTTTGTTCCCGAAGTCCTTGTGGCAGCAAAGGCGATGAATGCCTCGCTGAATCTTGTCGAACCGCTTCTCGTCCAAGGCAATGTTCCAAGGATGGGGAAAGTGGTTGCAGGAACGATAGAAGGAGACCTCCATGATATAGGGAAAAACTTGGTGTGCATGATGCTCAAAGGAGCCGGGTATACGGTTGTGGATTTAGGCGTCGACGTTACAGCGGAACAATTTGTCCAAGCCGTTCAGAAGGAAAAACCCGACTTTGTAGCTATTTCAGCGCTATTGACCAGTACTATGATGAACATACCCACTGTGATCCAATCTTTACAGCAACAAGGGCTCCGGGATCAGGTCAAGGTCTTGGTAGGCGGGGCACCCTTAACCAAAGAATATGCTGACGAAATCGGCGCTGATGGCTACGCCATGGATGCGTCAGACGCCGTGGGATTGGTCAGACAATTGGGGACTACATAAACAAAGCCGCCCAGTCCTGGGATCTTCTAGAATCCACCTGGAGCGCTAAGAATCTTTCTCAATATCTTGTTGTTAATGAAACAGGGAAATTCCAAATATCCACCAAAGACGGGGGGTCTTTGTCAAAAAGCTCATAGATCCCGGATACTGAACCGTTTGCATTGATAAAGATTTCGATCAACTGGACATCATACGCCCATGCATCTTTATAATCTTGGTCAGTTTTTCCTTCGGTGCCAAAATCAGTAGGAGTAGAATATTGGACAAAAACCACCGAACGATTTTCCACAGGCCAAAGCAATTCTTGCAGTGCAGGCCATGTAGGATAATCCGTTCTGCCTAACCCATCATACCAATCACCAATCCGATGCGCTTGAAGAGACTCGCGCACATTGTCAACCAGGAAAATGGCAAACTGGTTTCCAGAATTCCTACCGATAAATGCCAGTCGCTTTCCTTCACGGTCGAATTTTGGATAATAACACTCCACCACACCCTCGGGAATCAGAATCTGTTCGGCTTCTTCGACGCCATCCCGCTGATACCACAAAACATTCGGCCCGATTCCATTTGCCGTTCCCAAAAACGCGATTTCAGGATTTTCTGTGGTAACCCGAGGCGAAAGGTCATAGATTCGGAACCGAAGATTGAGGTCATCATAGACGATCCGGGCAAGCAACGAAGGCGATTCTTTCCATTCGGCAAGGGTACTTGTTGTGAAAAACACAGGCACAAGAACTCCATCATATCCAGGACGAGGATCTGCATACGATTCAAGGTCTCTCATATCAATATACCCAAATTTGGCTTCTCTGCTTGAAATTCCATACTCAACGATTCCATACCATTCAGGTGTTTCATCTCTTGGAGAACTGTGTTGAAGATATTCTGCATTGTAGCTTGTTTTTTGGAATTGCGGTTGTTGCATTTTAACGGATCCATCGGGGTTTGTTTTATGAACGGAATAATTGAGAGAAGGATTAGAATAATTCACGATGTAGGAACTGGGAAAGAAAAAACTGAGATATGACAACCAATCTTGACCCATAGAAACAGTTGGATCATATCCTCTATTCGATTCTGGTACAGAAGTAGCCCCTTGCTCAAGAGTACTAACCTTAGATAACACCCCCTGCTGGTTCTTTTGATATCTCGTCAGATCATATGAGTAGTCCGGAGGAGTACCACTTCTTTCTGTAACCAAATAAGAAACCTGGGTTTTATCCGTTTTTTCTGCGACAATCCTTTGTCTTGATTCAGGCTGCTGTTCAAATTCAACTTCCTCACCTTCGTCTCTCTTTCCAAATGCTTCTTGAAGCCCCAAAAACTCGACAAGAAAATCGAATTCAGCAGGTTCTAAATGATCCCTTCCTAACATATTCATAAAAGCGCCTAAATTACATAGTTGTCCCCACTTTGGTAAATCTGCTTCATGGCAATTGGTTCCGATTAACGGAATGAAAAACACGACGGATACCAAAAAAACAATCTGTAAGTATCTCTTTCTCATTTTTGTCTCCCCTTTCAAGTACATTTGATTTTCGTAAGGATGTCTTCACTCAACCCTCGGGTCCCTTCACCTCCTTTCAAAACGCATTCCGGGCCGGGCTTTGTTAAAACCTCCATAATCAACTGCTCATTATTGAAGAGGCTCCTTTGTGTTCGAAAGAAATCTCAATGTCTCAAAGGGAGCGAACTATGTTTCAACCTATGCATATACTCAATTATATCAGAAAAACGTAAAATAATGGTAAAATAATGATATGTTCGGTTGTCAAGAAAAACCCTTTCTTAAAAAATCATCTCATGCCCTACCGGGGTTCATCAATTCGCACCACCTACAACCTACCTGCCTATATAGCCATATACATTCCGATCAAGATATTTTTCTTATGTACGGCCTACTTACCAAATCATCCAATCGATCCAAAGGACAATCGTGTCGATTGATCCATAAGCAAATGCTTTTCGCTGTTACAGCGGTCCCTTTTTTGGATTGAAGATACCGGTAGGGAATAGTATTATGCTTTGGGCATCGCTGTGCGGATTTCGTGGTCGTTCTTTTTTTCCACGCACGTCAAAATTCCGTTCATCACTTCCAGTACATGAGTGGCCATCTCACCGCTGGAGATGGGTAACATCCCTTTCTGGATTGAATCGATCATCTCCGAAAGACCCAGACCGCGTGAATTGGTATTGTATGGTTTACTGATGGGCACTTCAGTCCATTTTTTCTCATGGGCTTTCCGGATCCATACAGGGCCTCCAAAGGAATTGGGGTCAGGAACACAGATGCTGCCTTTGGATCCATAGAGCTCAATGAATGGCAAATGCGTGTACCAAGTATCAAAGCTCATAATCATGGTTCCGATGCAGCCTTGGTCGAAAGCCATCAACGCAGTGATGTGCGTGGGGGTTTCCACATCGATCATCTGCCCTTTTTTTGGTTCAGAGTGGATAACGCGCTGTGCTTGAGGAATGGAACCCATTCCCTGTACCCGCGAAATGCCTCCGATCAGATAGACCAAGGCGGTTAGATAGTACGGTCCCATGTCCAAAAGCGGCCCTCCCCCTTTTCGGTAGTAGAAGTCCGGGTCGGGATGCCACCACTCGTGCCCCGGGCAGGTCATAAACCCTGTTGCGCCAATAATCGGACCGATCTCTCCTCTTTCGATCAATTCTTTGCAGGTTTGGATCCCGGCTCCCAGAATCGTATCCGGAGCGCACCCCACTTGAAGCTTCTTTTCAGCAGCCAGATCCATGATCTCTTTTGCTTCTGCGTTGGTTATACAAAGTGGCTTTTCGCAATAGATGTGCTTTCCTGCTTCCAATGCCAGTCTGTTGATTTCATAATGGGCTTTGGGAACGGTAATATTCAGTACGACATCGATCTTAGGATTGCTGAGCATTTGGTCGAGGGTCATCACTTGAGGGATATCGTACTTTCTCGCTTTTTGATGGGCTTTTTCTTCGACTTGATCACATACCCCAACCACCTGGGTGTTTGAAAAGACCTGAGTCAAGTTCTTTAGATAGATATCACTGATATTGCCACAGCCTACAACACCAATCTTCATCTTCCGTCCTCCTTTACCTCTTTGCTGCCCAGCGGAATCCTCTTTTCATTATCTCCGCAGGTTCATATTGGTCAAATACTTTTGTATTATGGCCCAATGAATTGTAAAAAACCCTTCCTCTGCCCCACCGTTTGGTCCATACGACGGGCACATCCACTTCTCCGTTGGTTGTATGAGGCCCAAAGGAAGGATCTGCCATGAAACGTGTGGTAGCAAGCACCTCAATGGCCGGGTCAATATGCATGTAATATTGTTCGCTTTTGATGGAAAAATCATGGATTCCTTCGAGGATCGGACTCGATCCGCGTTTGATATTCACTCGATAGTCGGTTCCGTCATTCCCGGGATGACTGACAAATTGGCCGCCAGTCAAGAACTGCCAATCCGTGTTTGCCCGAAAGGCATCGCCCATGCCCCCATGACAACCGGCAAGCCCCATTCCTTTCTCGACAGCTTCGAGAACACAACGGGTTGCAACCCCACTCAGTTCACCCATCGTCCACATAGGGACGAGCAAATTGAGGTTCATCATCCGACCTTCGTCCTCCAATACGGTTAGGTCCGGATGCATCTCGCAATCAAATCCGAGTTCTTCTAAAAACCCTTTGAATTGTTCCGAGATTTCTCGGGGTTGGTGTCCTTCCCAACCGCCATAAATGATTAATGCCGTTTTGTTCATCTCTTCACCCCGCTTTATTTTGAAAGTTTTTTTTTACCTACTGCCACAGTTTTAGGGTAAGAATCTCGAAGGGACGATAATCAACAGTGAAAGCGCGGTTTTGTCGCTCCAGGATTTCGATCTCATCTTCGAGAATCGTTGTTTTGGACACTTTAGACAAGACTTGGGAGAAAACAATGCTCGCTTGTCCGCTCCCCCCAGTCATTTCGGCAAGTCGGACCACTGTCGTTCCGTCAATTGATTTCTTCATGGCCAATACCTTCAGATTGGGATCTGAAATGGTCCGGATCTCAAAAGGAAAGGCGGGAGTACCCTCATGGAGAAAAAATGGAGAGTTGAAGGCGTGGGCTTGTTGGATTGTCGGGAGCAAATCCTGTCCTTGATGGGGATAGATGGCGTAAGAAAAATGATGGAGTCCTTCATCGGCGAAAAAATCAGGGAAGACCCCGGACTTGATCAATGTCAATCCGATGGTCGATTGATGAGCCTGATGGCCGTACAGACCATCATTCAAGATAGATACGCCGAAATCTCGTTGAGAAAGGTCGACCCATCGATGAGCAGGAACCGTGAACTTTGCCTCTTCCCACGAAGTGTTCCGATGCGTTGGTCTTTCGATATACCCTGCCGAAAGGTCATATCGAGCCGTACGCGAAAGAATGGTTGTTGGAAAGAGGGCTTTGAGCAAAGTCCGCCTATGGCACCAATTGATATGCGTCTCGATCTCCAATCGTCCGGATCCGCAATCCAGGTGGTAATCCTGAATGATCTGTGTCTGTTCCCATCCATAGGTCACCCGAATGGTCCACCGAATCGGACCGGTATGAACCCATTCAATGCGATCAGCCTTCAAGCGGGTCGCATAAGCGCCATGGGCCATGTCAACGTCCCATGCGTCCCAATAGCTTGGGACGTCTCGATAGATATGGAGTTGGTTTCCTGTGGGAGCAAAAGCCTTTCTCCCCGTTGGAAGGTGTTCCACCTGTACCGAACCGTCCTCCATAACCTCAACCCGCAACGTATCATTTTCTAAGATGAATTGATTCGGAATGGGCGCCTGATCAGGGAGATGGACCGGCTGTTTGGAAACCCAAAACCAACGGGATTGGAACGGTTCAAGGGGTGGATCTGCGCAATAAATCGTCATCCCGTTATCCAGCGTCTGCTTGAGGATCGGAACGCCCTGATCATTGGTCAGTTCACGGGGTTGTCCTGTCAAAAAAAACAAGGCGTTTTGGTTCCAAGCAGAGGGATTGATGATACTCCCCTTCTCTTCCCCTGGAGAAACCACCCACAATTTTTTGGATCCTTTCTTTGCCTGTTCGATGATGTTGTTCAACTCTTGATTCGCCTGGTCATAGACTTCTTTGATCGAAGAACCGGGCAGAATATCGTGAAATTCATTCTTCAGCAAGTCTTTCCAACAGGCATCGATCGGATCATGGGGATACGGATGATTCTGATCGTGGACTGCAAATAGCTCCCACAGGCAAAGCCATGATTCCGCCTCCTTGTGCAATCGTTTCGTTCGCGATTGAGAGGTCAACGTGCCTCGATGTAACTCCAAATACAACTCCCCATCCCACTCCGGAAGGTTCTCCCGGAGATCTGGTTCTTCTTCAAGGGCATGAAGATAGTCTTCCATCCTCTGAAACGACAGGTTTGGAACCTGTGGCGCCTGATCTAGTTGGAGGAAGGACTCCACCATATCATCAGTCGGTCCTCCACCACCATCCCCGTACCCAAAGGAGTACAGTGATGTCGGGAAGAGAGCTTTTTGATGATAGTTGTCCCATGTTTGGGTCAATCCATGGATATCCATCAAACCATTGTATCCATGGCTGGGATTTTCAAAGCTATGATAGATGACTTGAGTGCCGTCAATTCCTCGCCAAAGGCAAAGATCATGAGGAAACCGGTTGGTATCATTCCAATTGATTTTCGTAGTGACAAAGAGATCGATCCCTGCCTGTTTGAGAATTTGAGGAAGAATCCAAGGAAACCCGAAAACATCGGGCAACCAACACACCCGAGAGCGTTTTCCAAAGCCTTTTTCGAAAAAGGCCTGGCCGTATACAAACTGCCGAATCAGTGATTCAGCCGCAGGAACATTGCAATCGCTTTCCACCCACATTCCCCCAACGGGTTCCCATTGACCTTGCTCCACCTTTTTTTGGATGTCCGAAAACAGCGCGGGGTCCATGCGTGCAAGGTCCTCGTACATCTGCGCTGAAGATTGGCTGAAGATAAATTTCGGATATTTTTCGGTAAGCTGGAGGGCATTTGCAAAGGTTCGTACGATCTTGCGTCGGGTCTCTTCCACTGGCCACAGCCACGCATAATCGATATGGGCATGGCCAAATGTCCAAAGGGAGCCTTGAGAAGGAAACCGCTGGGCGAGGCGATCGAGTCCTGTCCGAAGGTTTCTCGCAGACTTTACCAAAGAGGCGCGTGCTTCTTCCCCCCATTCGGGTATGATATCCTTCGGAAAATCGGGCATCTTCCATACACTGGTCACTTCTGGGGCCAGAGAAGGGTTTTGGAGCGCAGTCTGGAAGTACGCATCCGTCCCTCTCAGAATAGATAGATCTCGAAAAGCGCGCTCCAAATCATTCGTCAGCCGATCCATCAGCTCTTCATTGTCCGTATTCTCCAAAAGCTCGATCGCAATTTGGAAGGTCTTGAACGCGCGAACAACGTTTGTCCTTTTCCATAGAAGAGCCGCTTCGGTAAACCGAATCTCAGTTTCGGGGGTTCCGAATAACCCATAGGGAACCACTTCCACATCAACTCGGTGGTTTTTCCCATCGCAAAAAGGAGAGAGATCCAATTCCCTGTGGTGGATATTGATCTCCCCAAAAGCATGTCCATCAACAAAAACGCAGCTTTCTCCTCCAAACCAGCTTCGAAGCCAAACCCGTTCATCCGGGTTCCTGCTTGGAAGGAGTAGTTCGCGTGAGAACCATACCGGCCAATGGTTCCGATCCCATTCAAAACCCGGTTGGACCACAACCAACGCTTTTTTTTCCTGATCCTGTTCAGAGCGCCATTGCCATGAAAGAGCTGCCTCTCGCCGATGTACAAGATAGGGAACGACTTCGCCAAGCATTCGTTTCAATCTCCGAACATTTGCTTTTTGAGGCGAATCCATAGTTTTATTCTCCTTCCCGAAGGGTGTTTTATATGTTTTGACCATTTTGACATTGGCATCCTGGGTTTCCATACCATTGATCGGAGAATCTGTTTCATAGTATAACACATTGGTAAACCATGACCAGCCTTCATGAAAAAAAGAAAGACCTGGAGTCAAAAATGGCGTAAATGAATGAAAATAAGACAATATCCGCAAATTAGGGAGAAATACGGATGATTTGCGAGTTCAGGAGAAATAACCCGATAACTCTTCTGAAAATCCTCGATCATCCCGATCGATATATCGGTAGTTGATCCTGTATGATTGGATGAAATCAAGGAAACCGTCCGGGAGGTAATCAAAGGAGCTGAGCAAAGCGATGGGTAAACAGGAAGAGTTTCGTGTTGAAGCAGACCAGATCATCACCAAAATTAAGGAATTGGTTCATGAAGGGAATATTCGGAGACTGACAATCAAAAATGAAGAAGGGCAAACCTTAATCGAAATCCCGCTTACTTTGGGGGTAGTGGGCGCGATTCTTCTACCAGTCTGGGCAGCGATCGGAGCGATTGCTGCTTTAGCAACAAAATGCACGATTGTTGTGGAACGAGTGTCATAATGGAAAAAACCCATCGTTTCTCCGTTCGCGGGAAACGATGGGCAGTTGTTGTTTCGGTTATGCCTTGACCAAACGGTCGAACCGGAAGATCCCAAAACTGAACAAGCAAGCGGAAAAAAGCAGCAAAACCAACACGTTGGGCAGGATCGATACAAAGGGTTCTCCGGCGTTCATTTTCTGGAGTCCGGTCATGACCCAGTGTTGGGGAGCGAGAAAAGAGATATTGTTCAAGAAATCCGGTAGATATTCTTGGGGAACGAAAATCCCGCTGATCATCCCCGTGGGGAGAATGATCAGGTTGGCCCACACACCCAACATGCTGGGAGTTTTGCAGACTCGAGCGATGATCACGCCCAAACTCAGTGTTAACAGAATAAAGCAAGCCATCAGCACAACGGTGCCTGCTAAGTTGTGTTCTACCAAAGGCCCCCCCATAAATATGGATCCAACCACGAACAAACCGATCGTCTGGATTGCCAGCAGAATATAGACAGTCCCCATCAAAGATCCCGTAAGTTGTCTCGGTTTGTGCGGCGTGGCGTACATTCGGAAAAAGAGCCGCTTCCTCCGTAGATCAATCAGTTCATGGGACATGAAAATCACCGAAACCATCATAAAAGTGATGATCAGGCTGATAACCAAAAAGCGGTTGGGGGGTCGATCCATTCGTTCTACTTCAAGGGTGATCACGGAGGAGGCCAGATCTTCGGATCGGCTGTTATCACTAAACACTGCCAACACCTCTTCGCGAAGAAGGCTTCGGACAATCTGTTGGGCTCGTTCGATCACCGATTCTGCCGGAACGGTCTCCATTCTCATCAAACCCATCTGGACAGCTTCCCCCGCAATGGCCCGAGCGAAAAACTCCTCGGGAATGGTCAGAATGACCGGGGTCTTCCGAGCGATGAATTTTTCTTGGGCGCTTGCCTCATCGTAGATCGAAATCGCGAGATAAGAGTCTTGTTTCATTTCTTCAATAAACCGGTGAGCAAAGGGACTACCGTCCTTATCGACAATACCCATCGAAATCTGTTGGATCCCGGCCGATGAGTTGGTGAGTATGGTGATGGCCAGAATCGCCAAGAGCGGCAAGGAAAAAACGCCCAGCAAAAGCTTCCAGTCTTTTCCCATCCTTCGAATATTCGCAACAATTAATGAAACATTCATCATCATCAATCCTCCTCTTTCTTCATAAACGCAAACCATCCGATCATACCCATCACAGCTGATACTGATAAGACTAAGCCAAATCTTCCCAGCAGATTCATCAGAGGAATTTCCAAGATCAAAGCTTCATACAGCTTGGATACATTGTAGTTGGGGATCACATTTGCCAAGGTTTCACCAGCCGGAAATGTATCGGCTGGAAAGTTGCCTCCGCCCAATAAAAGGAAGATCATCAGAACGAAGACACTGATTAGGGTGCTGGATTTGTCGGTTTTGCACAAACCCATCAGCATCGAATGGAATCCTGTGATCATCGTAGCTTGCATAGCCACCACCAGTAGAAGGGGAAACAACGGTACCTTCAGCTGTAATATTCCGTAAAATGTCAAAAGAAAATAGGCGCTCATCATCAGAAAGCCGAGGCTGAAGGTGGTAAGAGCATTGCCGGAAAACAGAATCCTCTTTGACAAACCCGTGGCAAAAGCCCGGCGAACTAGTTTTTTCTCCCGTTGCAATACAATCCCGGTCGAGAAAAAAAGGCTGAAGGACACGAATACGGAGATCATAAAGTATTCCCTGGATGATAACGCCCGAATCTCCATCTGAGGTAGTTCTTGTACAAACGAGGTTTGGTCGATTTCCTGAGAATGCTTTATATAAGCGTTATACAGTTCGGTGTGCTCCGGTCCAGATAAAGAAGCGATTTGGCTTTGGAGCATTATCGATAGGTTGGCCTCCCGTACCGCTTCCGATAAATATCGAAGCACCATTTCTTTTTCTAATGTATCATTCCCATGATTTACCCATCGGAGCTGTTCGCCAGAAACCACCAAACCAACCCGATTCTCTTCTTTCAAAAGGTCTTCAAGTCCTTCTGGTGCTGAAAGCGGAACGACCTCCAAGAATGGAAAGGAACCATACCCCACCATCTGAGCCCACGCTTCCATGGACAAGTGGGAACTGGGTTTTTCTTGATCAATGGAGATGTATAGGGTCAGACCCTTGAGTTCGATGTTCTGATCCATGATATTTTGGTACATGAGGCTATAGAAAAAGCTCAAAGCCAATGGGAATAGGATCAATAAGATCACAAAAATGGGCGAATCTCCTCGGAGCACCTTAAGGTCTTTCCGAACAATAGTGCCCAGATGGTTCCACCAACGCAATTTCATCCTCATCATGCTCACCTCTCAATCCCGGAGGGCTTTGCCCGTA
>Ga0334887_1004082_pt1 | contig 13626 bp, 5 predicted proteins | sample GraSluR1_MG_10_FD_207217 | JGI IMG/M metagenome (GOLD analysis project Ga0334887, IMG submission 207217) | Sludge microbial communities from methane-producing bioreactor in Wageningen University, Netherlands - Granular Sludge_18_07-R1 | ecosystem: Engineered > Bioreactor > Anaerobic >...
CTCCACGTGGTGGAGAGGGGGAGTCAGGCTGCCATTAAGTCCCCTCTCCACTACGTGGGGAGGGGATTTAGGGGTGGGGCTAACATCACTTGGCCCATCTCAATGATTCGCAGCCGACTGTCCGCCCCTGAACCGTAAACGGAGAGAGGGCCAGGGGGTGAGGTAAACCCGCAACCGTCCCCCTTACCCGCTCAGCGCGGCGTGCCCAGCGCCGCCTGCGGCGAGACGGTCGCCTGCGGCATCGGGACGGGGCTGGCCCCCATCTCGCCAACGAAGGCAACCGTTGCCTGCGGCAGCGCGCGCAGCATGAGTCCGGCAGCGTCAATTGCCTCGTCCGTCTGGGTGACGCCCGGCGTCGGCGACGCCATGAGAATCGGGCGCGGCTGCTGCGGCGCAGCCTCGGCGCGCACGCCGTCGCTCGCCAGCAGCGGCAGCGCCACCGCCAGCGCCAGCGCGACCGCCAGGGCCAGGCTCAGCCCTGGCAGCCACAGCGCGGCCAGGGCACGCGCCCGCGGGCGCGGCGAGCGGACTTCGCGCCACACGCCCACCCACGCCGCCGCGACCGGCGTCGCGGACCCTCGCCCGATCACGGCGAGTTCGTCGCGCAGGTCGTGGGCCACCTGTTCCTCACGGGCCAGCGCCGCCCGGCAGCGCGCGCACGTCCGCACGTGGTTGGCGACGCGCGCCTCCTGCGCCGGGCTGAGCTGCCCGTGCACGTAGCGCGTGAGCAAGTGGCTTACATGACGGTCGCGCATAAATCACACCCTGGTCTTCAGTGATCAATCTTCGGTGATCAGTTTTCGGTGATCAGTCCGCGCCACAGGCCCGTTCGCCACTACGTGGTCACATGTAACTGACAACTGACAACTGATCACTCCCTCTACACCTGCCACAACTCGGCCAGCGCCGCCGCATCCGCCGCGCTCATCGCCTGGCGAAGCTGCTCGTGCGCCAGCCGGACGCGGCTCTCCGCCGTCTTCTGCGGGCAGTCCATGATCGCCGCCATCTCGCGGTAGGTCAGCCCCTGCCCGTAGCGCAGGGCGACCGCCTCGCGCAGCCGGGGTGAAAGCGTCGCCAACGCCTGGCGCAGCGAGTCCCGCAGCTCGGCCCAGGCCGCGCGATGCTCCGGCCCTTCGTCGGCGGGAGCGGGCGGCTCCACCCCGATGGAGAGCAGATGGGCCAGCGCCACCGTTGGCAGCCACTTGCGGCGGCGGGCGTTGCGGCAGCGGCTGATGGTGATCGTGTACAGCCACGTGCGGAACGCGCCGCGCGCCGGGTCGTAGCGGTGCAGGCTGCGGAAAGCGTAGACCATCGCCTCCTGCAGCACATCCTCGGCGTCCTGCTCGACGAGCAGCACGCTGTAGGCCAGCCGGTACAGGCTCGGCGCGTGCCGCTCGTAAAGCGTGCCAAACGCGCCCTGATCCCCGGCCAGGCAGCGGGCGATCAAATCCATCAGGTCCGGGTCATTGGCCGGCCCTGGCAGGTCTTGTGGCGTTTCACGCACGATGCTCATACTACACCCCAGCCCCGCCCTATTCCTCAGTGACGCGCTCGACGCCATACACGTCGTTGCGCACCCACAATGTCAGCCGCCCGCCGCTCACCGGCTTGACCGCCGAGTCGCCGCGATAGAACCAGAGGATCGCGTCGCGCCACGAGAGCGTGTCAATGTCCCACGCCTGGCGCACGATCAGTTCTTTGCCCACGTAGGGCGCGCCCATGCGCGGCGGATCGTCGCGGGCGGGCGCGATCACCGCCGCCGAGGTCACCTCCGCGCCAACCCCGTCCACGAACACGGTGTTGGGATAGTCGCGCAGCGCCCAGGCCAGCGCCCCGTCCGGCGGCACCAGCGCCGTGACCGTCAGCAGGCGCGGCTCGCCGGTGGCGCGCAGGCTCATCTCGCGCAGCGTGTCGCGTAGCTCGTACACATCGGTCGTCACCGGGTCGCTCACCCACAGTTCGCGCGGGTCGCCCACGCGGTTGAGCGCCGCCCGTCCGCCCAATCCGGCGCTGATCAGCAGCAGCGCGGCCAGCGTGCCCAGGGCGAAGCCACGCCACGCGGCGCGCGCTCCCCACAGGCTACCCACCAAGAAGAACAACACGCCGTTGAGCAGCGACACCAGCACCGTGACCAGCAGGCGAAGCTGGATGAAGCCCAGCACATACGCCCAGGCGAATACGCCGGGCTGCACCTCAATCGAGGCGATCTGCTGCGTCTCGAAATTTGTGTTGCGGCTGTAGATGTCGGCGAAGAGCCGCTCGATCAGCGCGCCCAGGTCGGTCACTTCGCGCGGCAGGTCATAGAGAAGCTGCTTGCCGAGCAGGATCACGCTCAGCCCCACGGCCAGCCACAGCCCGAAGGTGATCAGCGCGTGCAGCGGCACGCCCCAGCCCGGTACGTCCCACAGCACACCGCCGCGCTCGGTCAGCCAGTCGGTGACGCGCAACGCGACCAATACGGTCAGGGGCAACGTGATCCACAGGGCATGGCCCGCGCCCGCCTCGCCGTAGCCCACCGACCACACGATGCCGGCCAGCGCCCAGCCCGCCAGCGTCCGCTCGAAGAACCCGCCCTGGCGCACAACGTGATACAGCGCCAGCAACCCGAAGACGACGATGCCCAGTTCGTAGCGCAGGGCCACCCACGCCGGGAAAGCCGTCGCCACGCCCGCCGGTCGCTCGGCGAAGCCGCGCAGCCCGGCCCACAGCACCTGGCCGACCGAAGTCAGCCCCGCCGGAACCCAGTAGAAGACTGTCGCCACGCCCACGACGACCAGGACGGCGGCCAACGCGCCCCCCGCCCAGGGCCAGGCCCGCACCGTCCGGCGCAGCCCGGCGGCGGCGGCGGAGTCCGGATCATCGTCGGTCAGCCAGGCGAAGACCAGGCCGAAGGCCAGCCCCAGCAAGGTCAGGAAGCCCGCTGGCTCGGCCAGGAAGACCATCGCCGCCAGCGCCACCGTCGCCAGGACCGCCCAGCGCTGCTCGCCCGTCTCGATGAAGCGCAGCGCCAGCCAGGGCGCGACCAGTGCCAGCAGCATCGTCCAGGTGACGCCGCTCATCGTCCGCGCCGCCAGCACCGCCACCGGCGAGATCACCAGCAGGAAGCTGAGGATGAGCGCGGGCAGCGGGTTGAGATAGCGCCGCCACAGCGCCGGAGCCAGCGCCAGCAGCACGCCCGCCAGCGCCACCGGCAGCCGCGCCAGCGTCTCGTTGGCACCGCCGGTCACGCCGAAGGTGAGCGCGTTCAGGGCAAAGGTCAGCGGGCTGTCGGCGACGAGCGGGCCGCCCGGCACGCGCCCGTCCACTTCGCGCAGCGCGGCCAGGGCTTGGCGCGCCTGCGCGTCGTCCAGCGGGGCGCGATCCAGCGCCCCCACGCGCAGCACCAGCACCAGCACCGCCAGCGCCACATAGAGCAGCGCCTCTGGCGTCGCGCGGACGCGCAGGGCCGCTCCCAGGGGGATCGGCTGCGTGTCGGTCTCGTCAGCGTGCGGCTCGCCCAAGGGCGGCGCCGCCTCGTGCGCTCGTGCGCTCATCAGCAATTCGCTCTCATTCACCCCGGCCTGACGCGATAGACGGCAGCGCCCCCGGACTCGCACACCGGCGTCAGAACCTGCTCGAACTTGGCCAGGCCCAACTCGTACTCGCGTTGACGGCCTGCGTCGTCGCCGGCAAGCTGACGGATCATCGCCCGCTCCGCCCCGCCGACGACGATGTAATCAATGCCGTAGCGATCAATGATCTGCCAGGCGCGCGCCCAGTCCTGCGTGGTGTAGAGGTCTTCCACATCCCTGGCCCGGTCGCGGCGCTCGCCGTTTTCTAGCCGGTAATCGGTCACTTCCGCATACGTTGAGCCGCGCCACTGCCGCTCGTGATTCTGCCAGCCGATCAGCGTGGGGATGCCCGTCAGTCCGCTGAAGCGGCTCTTGTGCGGCTCGTAAGCGCCGCCCGGCGCTTCGGCCAGCACCGCCCCGCCGCTGCTCTCCAGCGCGGCCAGGCACTGAATGGCCACGTGCTCGTCGGGACTGACCATCGTCGGCGCGCCGTCCAGCGTCAGCGCGGGCAGTGACTCGCACTGAATTGTCTCCCCTGTCTCGGCGGCGGCCCGCTGGCACTCCGCGCGACGATCCTGGGCGGCCAGCCGCCCCGTGTCCACCAGAGCGCGGCCTTGCGTCGCCAGGACGGGGTAAGCCATCCCCCCCGCCAGGAGCGACACGAGCGCCGACGCATAGACCCCTTGCAGGACAACCGCCCGGCGCCGTGTGGGGGTCGTGACCTTGCCCAGCACCGACCACGCGCCGAACGCCGCCGCAATGCTGAACAGAATCCAACCCTGGTAGTAGAGCTTGAAGACGGTGTTGATGCGCACCCCGAAGTTGTCGCGCAGGTAAACGAAGTCCGGCGCGACGGTCAGTACGGCCCCCGCCCCCACCAACAGCAGGGCGAAGCCAGTCGCCGGGCTGAGCGCGCCAGGCGAGGCCGTTTGCATCGCGTCACCAGCCGCCGGACGCGCGAATAGCCGCCCGACGACCAGCGCCATCAGCAAGAAGACCCATAGCTCGGTCGGCAGCCCGATCAGGCGGCGCGCCAGGATGTCCGGCAGCAGGTCGCCCAAGCTCGCGCCGGGGTCGGTGCTGCCGAAGACGGCCCCGCGCATGTCGCTCTCCCAGGCCAGCAGCCCCAGCACGCCCGTCGCCAGGGCGAACGCCGCCGCCAGCAGCCCCGCCGCCAGCAGCCCCGCTCCCCAGTTGAAGCGCCGGCCCGCCCGCCGCCTCTCCGCCAGCAGGAAGCCGGTCAGCAGGACGAGAAAGACGCCGAACTGCAGGAAGAACTGCGGCCACTTCGTCGGGTAGATGACGTTGGGCAGCACGCCGCCCGCCTGCGACGTGAACGAGATCAGCCAGGGCAGGTAGAAGACGAGCGTCAGCCCGCCGAGGATGGCAGCGAAGCGAACGAGGCCGGCCAGATCGCGCCCGTGCAGGACGCCGTTCCCGTTGCGCAGCAGGCGGCGCAGCGCCTCCGCGCCGACCAGCAGCGGCAGGTAGATGGCGTCCCACGAGTTGACGAAGACCATGCCGCCCACCCAGATGGCGTAGAAGGGGTATTCCCAACGGGCCAGCCCGCGCCCGTCCAACACCAGCGCCAGCGCCAGCCCGATGGCCAGCACCGCAAAGGGCAGCGCCAGCACGTGCGGGTGCAGGTCGGCCAGCACGAAGCTAAAGTTGGGGAACTCGGCAATCGGCTGGATGGGGTGCGGCGTGCCGCTCAGGTCGCGGTCGTGGACAGTGCGGCTGTAGCGCCAGCCCAGGCCGTAGGTGAACTCGAAGCGATCCAGCGGCAAGCGCGGCTCGTCCCAGTTGGGCACGCCGTCGCCGTCGGCGTCCGCTGAGACGGTGCGCAGCGACCCGTCCTCAGCGATGATCTCGCTGCTACCAGCGCGCCCCTCCACATCCCAGAAGTCGAAATAGGCCGCGTCCACCAGCCCCGGCGCATAGCCGCGCCAGGGCAGCTCGACCAATGCCGTGCCCAGGTTGCCCATCAGCACCAGGAAGCACAGCCCCAGCACGCCCGCCCCCAGCGCATTACGGCGCGCCGCCGCGCCGCGCCGCAGAGCATCCGCGCGCACCAGGTTATAGACCAGGCCCAGCGCGCCGATGCCCGTCAGGGCAAAGACGAGCGCGATGGTGATATTGAAGGCGATGCTGCTCGACACGCTGCTCAGGTCAGCCAGCATGGCGATGATCACGTAGCCGAAGTAGTAGTAGCTGATCGCGTAGCCGCTCAGCCAGGCGTCCTGCGGCGGGAAGGCCTCGCTGGCGCGGATGGCGTTGATGAACATGATCTCCATCGGCTTCTCGGTCTCGGCCATCAACGGGTTATGCGCCCGCACAATCGCCCAGCCGAAGAGCAGCGCCAGGAACAGCATCTCCGTCAGCACGACCAGCGGCCAGTGCTCGCCTAGCCAGAGCCGCAGTGAGGGGCGCTCGTCCCAGCGCCACACGGCGATCACCCCCAGAGCGACTACCACCAGCCAGGCGAAAGCCATGCCCGCCGGATCGTTGCGCAGCAGGCCCACACTGCCCAGGAACCAGAAGACGAAGCCGGTCAGCATCAGCCCGGCAGCGCGGGCCAGCGTGTAGCCCCGGTCGGGCAGCGCCCTTGCCAGGCGGAAGAGCAGCGGCCACGCCGCCGCGCCCGCCAGCGTCACCAGCAGCCACCAACGCAGCACGAAACCGCCTTCGCGCCCCAGCCAGTCCGTGATCAGCGAAACGTCCATGCCGTCTCTTTACCCTGCGCCGCGTCCGTCACCACGCGGTAAATCTTGTCCGTGTATACCTGCGCCGGCGGGCAGGCCGCCGCGTCGGTGATGGCCGTGTTCAGGCAGCGGTCGGCGCTGTACACCACTTCCAGCAGGCCCGCCGCGGCCATCGTGTCGAACTTGGCCAGGCCCTCGGCGTGCCCCGCCGTCTGCAACCCTGTGGCCGGGTCGAGGGCAATGTCGCCGTAGAAGGCCCGCTCCAGCGCGCCGACGACGATGTACTCGATGTCGTAATGGTCAATCAGGCGCAGCGCCGCGCGGATGCCTTCCTCCCCGCCCAGCGAATAGAAGGCCGCCGCGTTGTTCTCGCGCGTCTGCACCAGCAGATTCATGTCCTCCAGGCTGTGCTGCTGAATCTGGTGGAAGCGCCAGCCGAGCATCGTCGGCAGCCCGGTGTAGATGCTGATCCGCCCGCCCCAGTGATACTCGGACGGGTACAGGTGCGCTTCCATGACCACCGGCGTGCCTTCGACGTTCTCTTGCAGCCAGCGGATCATCTCGTAATCGCCGTCCAGCCGGAAGTACAGCCCGGACTCGCCGTGAAGGGCGTACTTCATGTACTCCATGCCGTCGAGCGTCAGCGGCGTCGCGTCCTTGTTGAAGCGATCCAGGGCGCGCGCCCGCGTCGCCAGCACAGGGTACAGCGCGGCGATGGTCAGCAGCACAGCCAGCCCGCCCTGCCACAGCGCGCGCAGCAACGGGTGCCAGCGCCCGGCGCTGCGCAGCATCCAGGCCAGCCCCACCCCGCCGACAATACTCAATAGGAACCAGACCTGCAAGTAGAACTTGAAGACCGTGTTCTGGCGGCCAATGTCGCCATCCAGCACCACCAGCTCCACGCCGAGCGAGATCGCCAGCGCCAGCGCGATCAGCGCGTTGAGGGCGCGCACCAGCGCGCTCTGCCCCGGCAGGAAGAAGAGCAGCGCGGCCCAGGCGATCAGCGGCCTGGCCAGTTGCGCGACCGCCACCTCGCGCACCCCGTAGACGATGGAGCCAACCAGCACCAGCAGCAGCCCCCCGCCGATCCCCAGCACAGGCACGGCCAGCCCTTCCAGCGCGCGCACGCGCACGCGGCGCAGCCAGCGCGCCGTCTGCCAGACCAGTAGCGAGATCACCAGGAAGATGAAAGTGCCGTGCACGTATAGGTAGGCCCACAGCGGCGTCGTCTCCTGCTCCCAGGGCTTGACCGAGTTGTAGGCGGTGGCAAAGTAGGCCGTGAACGGCAGCCCGACGACGAAGGTCAGCCCGACGAACAGCGCCACCCGCCCGATCCACGCCCACAGCAGCCGCCGATCCAGTCGGGCGCGCGCCGCGATCAGCGCGGCGGCGTACAGGGCGACGGCCAGCACCAGCCCGGCGACCATCCAGGCGATGGCACTGGACAGGCTCAGGGTCACTTCCGGCGCGATCTCCCCCCGCGCTGCCTTCTGGTCGGCCAGGGCGCGCTGGAAGAAGTAGAAGCCCACGCGCGCGGCGAGCATCACCGGCAGCACGAGCAGGATGAGCCACAGCTCGCGCGCCCGGCTGGGCCGCAGCCACTCCCGCAACCGCGCGGCGATCTCCGGCGGCGGGTCGCCGCGCCGCGTCCGCACCGCACCCAGCCAGGCGACGAAGGTCAGCCCGGCGACGCCGAGCAGCAGATACGTGATCCAGTCCCAGGAGTTGGTTGGGCGCAGCACGCCGACAGCCAGCGCGCCCAGGGCCAGGGCCAGGCCCGCCTCCCACCAGGTGCGCAGCGCGTGCCCCGCCCCGAGGATCTCGGCCAGCAGCCAGAGCACCACCAGCAGCGTCACCGGGAAGGCGATCATGTGCGCGTGCAGGTCGCCGTAGAGGAAGGTGAAGTAGGGCATCTCGGCGATGGCCCCGCGCCCGGCCCCGTCCGGCAGCTCGCTGATGATGCGCGTCGGCCCCCAGTACCAGCGATGCGTGTGCATGGGCAGCGGCTGCCCGTCCAGCACCTTGCTCAGCCCGCGGAAGAACGCGCCGATCTGCTCGCGCAGGTTGCCAAGCTCATACTGCCACAGGCGCAGCAGCGGCGGGTGCTCTGCGTAGTCCTCGATAGTCGCCTCCACACGCCGCTGGGCGGCATCGGTCACGGCAAACATATCGCCCGCCTCGACCGGCTCCTGACCGCCGTGCTCCGCGCGGAACTTCTTGACTTCCTCGGCGTAGAACTTCTGGTAAAGCTGGTCGCGCTGAGCCTGAATCTCCTGGCGGCGCACCTGCTCGTACAGCGGCGGCTGCGACCAGCCATCCAACGCCGCGATGTTGGTCACCACGACGTGCAGCGTGCCCAGGTTGCCGAGCACCACCGCCAGCACCAGCGCCAGCAGCCCGGCCAGCCAGGCGTTGCCCTTCGGCGGGCGCGGCTCGTCCCCCGCCCCATCTGGCCGAGGTGCATCGCCATACGCTCCAGGGCGCGCCCCCGTAGGGGCGGCGCTCTGCTCCGCCCCATCTGGCCGGGGTGCATCGCTATACGCCCCAGGGCGCGCCCCCGTAGAAGCGGCGCTCTGCTCCGCCCCGCCATGTAGGGGCGTATGGCTATACGCCCCTGCGGAAATCCCGCCGTCGGGCGGCGAAGTCCCCCTCTCTAGCTCGGCTGGAGAGGGGGATTTAGGGGGTGAGGCGCTCCGCCCTGTCGCCCCCACGATCTGCCCCGGCCTCACCGCGCGCGCCCGCACCCAGTTGTAGGCGATGCTGAAGACGCCGATGCCCGTCATGGCGAACAGCGCCGGGATGATCAGGTTGTAGGCCACCGACGGGGCGATACCCAGCAGCTTGACCGGCGCGCCGACGATCACATAGCCGAAGTAGTAGTAGTTGATGTACCCGCCGGAGAACCAGGGGTCGAGCGGCGGGAAGACCGTGCTGCGCAGCACGGCGTTGAAGTAGGCGAAGTCCATCGGCTTCTCGCCGCCGAAGCTGCCATGCCACAGGTCGGGGTTGGTCAGGCGCACGCCCACGAAGGCCAGGAACAGGGCCAGAGTCAGCGCCTCCATCGCCAGCAGGAAGCGCCAGTTGGCGCGCACGTAGGCGGCGAGCAGCCCCCGCCTGCGCCAGACGGCGGCGGCGCTCAGCGCGGCCAGCGCCAGCAGGATCAGCGCCAGGCCGCCGCGCGACCACGTGCGTAGGTTGAGCGTCCCGCCGGCCCAGGCGACCCAGGCGACGATCAGCCAGGCGGTGATCTTGGCTGCCGGATACGCGCGATCCGGCAGCGCGGGCAGCGCCACGAACAGCAGCGGCCAGGCGATCCACCCCGCCAACACAATCAGCAGCCACCAGGCGATCAGCGCCAGCACCTGGCTGCGGTTGAGGAGCGAGTCCGGGTCAAAGAGGTCGCGCCAGGTGCCGCCCGCTCGCTGAATCTCCCACTTGTCGGCGTCGAAATGGAGCAGCGTCGGGCTTTGCGTCGCTTTCTGGGCGCGCCAGGTCACCACGCCGACCGGCTCCGGATCGGCCACGTAGCCGGGATAGGCCGTGCGGACGGGGCGGATGGTCACGCTCTCCAGAAGCGCCCGCGTGTTCTCCGGCGAATAGGCGTCCGTCTTCTTGAAGACGAGCACAATCGGGTGATCGTAGACGCTGAAGGCTTCCTCGGCTTCCCAGTGCTCGTTGACCCAATCGGGCAGGTCGTCGAGCGGGGTTACCTGGTCGCGGATGCGGAAAGGACCGAGCCGCGGCGCCGACTCGAACTGGCGCTCCAGGGCAAAGCCCAGCCGCCCATCAAACAGCGCCTCGTAGAAGACCAGGCTCATTGGCCAGCGCCAGGGGATGCGCGACAGCGAGTCGTAGAAGCGGTTGCTGGAGATCACCAGGTAGTCGGCCTGATCGAGCGCGTTGGTCATCGCCGCGATCTTGTCTTCGTTGTCTTCGGCAACCATCCACAGCTTGATGCCCTGCACGTGCCCGCCGAACATATTCACCGCCGGGCAGTCATACGAAGACAGGCCCGACGGCAAATCGTCGCGGTAGACCACATCGTCGGGCAGCGGGCACACCGTCCAGGGGATCGGGTCGTCCCAGTCACCCTCCCAGGCGATCACCGCGCCGGACGTGTAGATCGGGTCGAGCGCCTCCACCGTCAGCGTGGCAAGCTGGCGCTGGCCGCTGGCGTCCAGGCGCTCCACGCGCAACGGCGGGTCGAAGACGGCCACCTGCGGCGGGCCGAGCGGGTTCGCCCCCTCGTTGAAATCACCGCGCAGTTCCGTCGAGGTCTGTGTTCCATCGGGCGCGGTCAGCGTCAGGCGGACGACCTCTTCGCCGGAGTCGCGCAGCGGGTCGCCCAGGTGGGGAATCTCGATCTCGCGGATCACGCCGTCTATCGGAATCTCGAACGTGAGCGCGTCGCTCCCGCCGACCGTCCAGTGCGTTGGCGTCATGGGGATGTCGTCGCCGTGCCCGCGCAGGAGTGGCTGCGCCTCGAAATTGAGGTCAACCGTCGCCGGCGCGCCATCCGCCACGGTCCGCAGCGCCAGCGAGATGTCGCTGAGCACCGCCCCCTCCGCGCTGGACACGTCGCGCAGCGAGGTCAGCGGCCCGCCCTGCACTGCAGTGACTTCCAACAGGTAGGGCATGGGCTGCGCGTTCGGGTCGAGCGGCGCGGCCAGCAACACGTCGCCCTCCATCTCAACCGGGTACGCCTGCCCGTAGACCGAGTCCGTCTGCGCCAGGTCTGCACGGATCGTGTCCTCGAAGACCAGCTGCCGCCCGAACGCCGGATCGTCCCTGAAGACCCGCACGCGCAGCGCCTCCGGCTCCGCATCGGCCAGCGGGTCGAGCAGGCGGTTGAAGGTGACGCCGGTCAGCCGGGCGTCGGCGGGCACGGTGAACGGCAATTCGACCGTCTCGCCCTGCTCGAGGCGCGTGACAGTGGGCGGCGGCGCGACATACGACCGCCCGATGTTGACCATCTGCCGCGTCCCGTCGTCGCCCTCCACCCAGATGCCGAAGTCGCCCGGCACGAACTCCTGGAACCAGCGCGACGCCGCCACGCGGGTGAGCTGCTGGCGGTGAATGGTGTGGAAAGCGAAGCCGTAGAGCGCCGTGTAGCCGGTGACGATCACCAGCAGCGTCACCGCGCCGATCAGCGCCAGCCGCCCACGCCGCAGGCGCAGGTGATGGCGTCTGCGCGCGGCACCCAGCAGCGCGATCAGCGCCCACGCACCCAGCAGCGCCAGCGCCGGGTAGAGCGGCAGGAAGTAGCGCATGGTCGTCACCCAGCGCCCGCCCAGCCAGCCGAACATAACCAGCACCCAGACGACCGGGATGGCATGGCGCGTCCATCCCCGGCGCGCGCGCAGCATAGACAGGCCAGCCCAGGCCCACCCTCCCCAGGCCAGCAGCCCCAGGGGAATGCCAAACCCCCACAGGACGATATTGCGCCAGGGGTAAAAGTACGGGATGCGGCTGGCCCACTGGTGATCGGGCGGGCCGTCCCACTCGCCAGAGGTCAGGTACGCGGCCTCGGAGATGTCTTCGCGCCAGCCGGGGTTGAACTTCAGCCCGAAGATGCCCGGCCCTAGGAAGGCGTGCGGCTGCAACAGCCGGAAGACGATCAACGCCAGCAGCCCCGCCGTCATCACGCCGGTCAAAGCAGAGGCGATCAGCCGCGACCGCTGCGAGCGGTGCAGCGCCGCGTCCAGCGCGGGCAGCGCGCGCAGCGCCGCCGCCACGACAATGATCCCGGCCAGCGGCGCGACATTGATCCGGCTGGCGACGGCGCCGCCCAGCGCCACCCCGAAGAGCGCGTAGTCGGTGAGTTCGGTCGTGTCCCAGACGAGCAGCAGCGTCGCCGCCAGCGCGACGAACAGCGTGGCCCACGCCGCCAGTCCACCGGCCAGCACGCTCGCCACCAGCGCGATCCACAGCAGGCCCACCGCCACGCCGATGGCCGTTGTGCCCTCCCGCGCCGCGACTTCGCCGCGCGCCCGCCGCCTGATCTGGCCCGCAGCGACATAGATCGCCAGCACTGCCAGCGCGTAGACCAGGCTGGCCGCGCCGAGGGCCAGCACGTCGCGCGTCAATGTCAGTTCGTGCGGGGCGAGCAGGTCGAGCGCGGCCCACAGCGCCAGGTGCGCCAGCGAAGCGATCATCCCGGCCAGGCCGGGCAGCCACGCCCGCCGCCGCCCTCCCCACGCGCTCACCGCTGACAGGACGGCGAGCGCCAGCAGCCCGCCGATGCCCAGGGACAGCAGCCCGATCACCGGATAGTCGTTTGCAGCGGCGTCCCACACCGTCCCGCCGAACCAGATCAGCGCGTACCACAGGGCGATTGGCCCCTGGCGCAACCCTGCGCCGTCCAGGGCGCGCACGGCGAAATAGAGCGCCAGCGTCACCCAGAAGGTGGTGAAGGCGTCCACCGTCCAGAAGTGCGCCTGCTGGATGGGAAAAGCGGCCACGCCGTACAGCGCCGCCGCCAGCAGGCCAGTCCAGCGCCCGTAGAGCCGCCGCCCCAGCAGGAACAGCAACCCGACCGTCAGCCAGTCGGCCAGCGCGGAGACCGTCCGCCCGACAAGTTGCGCGCCGCTGTAGCCTTCCCAGTGCGTCGTCACCACGTGGTCAACGACGCTATCCTCGTCGAAGGCCAGCAGCAGCGCGTGAACATCGCGCGAAAGCTGCGAGCGGGCCACCCCCGCCGCGTGCACGGTGAACAGCGGGAACTCGCCGTAGACGTAGAGGCCCTTGCCGATGTTGTTGGGGTTGAGCGGGGAGCACTCCGCATCGAAATAGCCGCCCCGCCCCGCGCCCAACAGCGACTGCATCGGATCGTCGCCTGTCGCCGGGTAGCGCGCCTCGCAGCGCGCGCGCTGTGCCTCCTGCTCGGCGGGCGAACCACTGGTGAACTGGAGCGGCCCGCCCAGCAGACTGACCACATCGGTGAGGAAGCGTTCGTCGGGGTGCAGGTGCGTGTAGTCGTCCCAGTTCTGCGCGTCGAAGCGCAGCCAGGCCGCCACAGCCAGCACCACCACCAGCAGACCGTAGCACAGCGCGTCTGCGCGGCGAACACGGCGCGGGCGCGCGGGCGCAGGCGGCGCTATGGGCGCGGAATCCGGCTCAGCGGCAGGGGCGGCGTCCGCCTGGAGCACGGCAGGCTGCTCGCCGCCCATCAGGGACTGGCCAGACGCGGAATACAGGCTATCGTCCGTCAACGGTCGTCACTCGCAGGTGTACGCCTCCGGCTCCTGCGCCGGAAGCGATCCTCTACACTACACGCTCGCTTCGCCGCTTCCTCAGCAGCGGGTCCACCAATGACCTTGCCCCTATCCCCCATCCCCTTCCCCCAGCGAAGCTAGGGGAAGGGGAGAATCGTT
>Ga0334887_1004083_pt1 | contig 13625 bp, 9 predicted proteins | sample GraSluR1_MG_10_FD_207217 | JGI IMG/M metagenome (GOLD analysis project Ga0334887, IMG submission 207217) | Sludge microbial communities from methane-producing bioreactor in Wageningen University, Netherlands - Granular Sludge_18_07-R1 | ecosystem: Engineered > Bioreactor > Anaerobic >...
ACGAGACCCCCGCGACAACTGCCGAAGCTGCTGCACCTGCAGGGCATCCCGGCTCGGGCTGCTCGACCATCATGGCGAGGTGGGCATATTTTTTCTCTCCGGACAAGATGCCCTTCACTTGGGACAACGGTGACACATACGAGAAGCCACTAATCCGGAACATGACCGCTTTACCGGATCGGGAGATCCAAGCCTGGCCGATTGCCTCCGGCTGTCCGCAGGTATTGATGACCTCGGCGATATCGTAGATGCTGACCGGCCATCGTTCGATGAGGCGCTGCACGTCACCCTTTGCGATGACGCACTGGCGGGTCTTGATGTCGATGCGGAGCACACCCTCGGCGTTCTTCACGCTGCCGATGTGTTCAAAGGTGGTGATGTTGTGATGCATTGTGGTTCTCACCACATAATCATCGGCGGGAGAGATGATATAGTGCCGCCGCACGGCGTGAAAGTGATATCAAGTTACTCACTATGTATTCAATATGTATATTTTACGCAATCGATTACGGCCCTCCGTGCATCGCCCACGACTCGCTTCGCTCGTATCGAGGGCTCGCCCTGCGGGAGGTTGACCGGGGCCTGCGATCGCTCCGCTCCGGCGACGCCCTCACTATGTTCGGTGGCGGCCTTCGCTCCGCTGGTCCTAGTTGTCCTGATCATGTGAACGACCGACAGGATTGACTCTCCCGGCCGATTGCTCCGCTCTCGCTTCGCTTTCCGTCCGGCAGGTCAACCGGTCGGCCTGTGAGATCCCAGTCCGCCCCTTGCCCCGAAGGGGGATATCATGATTACTGCCTCTCCCTGGGGGAGAGGAGGAGCCCGGCCCGAAGGGTGCGGAGAGAGGGGGATACTCGCCTATCCCCCGGCGCGATTCAGGGCGGGGGAGTGGGCAATGATAATGAAACTACTTTTTCTTCATCGATAGAATTATCAAATCTGATAAATCGCCTGAAATTAAAGTAGAGGCAATAATAATTTTCCCGTCTAGGTTAGGTATTTTAATTTCATAATATGTTATGGGAACGTTTTCTGATAACAATCGGGGCTTTATGAGTTTATTCTTCTCTAAAATCAAATCAAGCGGATAATTAACTGATTCTGATTTTGAGAAATAAAAATCAAAATGATAAAAAGCATTTCCTCTATCTTCTCGAGCATCGTTTGGAAGGATCAAATAATCGTTGCATTCTTTTCGAGATTCTCTAATGATTTCTTTTATAGAATCGATAACGGGGAGTGGACAATTATATTGTAAAATGTTGGTTTTACATAGTGTTTCAAAAAAGACATCCTGACGGATATTCATCCCGAACCAGTAATATAAATTATCTGAAATTTTATTGGTGGGAAAAGAAAATCGAGCAATCTTATTATCAGCATCCAATCCAGTAATGTGCCATTTTTGATATTCTTTCAATAATGTGAAATGATCGATAAAAAATTTTGATTTTTCACCGATTTGAAACGTATCATCGAATTTTGTCAGATATTCATATTCAAAACCGGGGAAGAATATGATATGCTCGCTGGGACTGTAGCAAAGTCCGCCGAGAATTGAAAGATCAACCAGATTGTCTTTTTTATTGGTCAGAAATAGATATGAAATTTTTCCGGGGGAGGTCCATCTATCGAAAGCTTTTCCCCATGGCTTGAAAATGATGCTTCTTTCATTTGAATTGACCTTTTCTTTACCGACGTCAAATTTAATTTCAAGATTGTCTTTCTTAAAATCTTTCATTCGAACGGCTATCGACAATTTTTGCTGATCTACCATTGATTGTTGATTTATCCAAAATTGGCGTTCTTTCAGCCAAAAATTATTATTCTGCATATTGCCTAATTCCAATTCCATCGTTGAAGTCATTTTTTTAAAGTCATAAGGAGAAGAGCCAAGGCTCCCTGTTAATTGGTTTTTCACTCCTAGATGAGGATACTGTGTCATTGAATCATCAAAATTAGAGGGAAATGACTCAAGTTCTCCAATTAAGACGCAATATGTATTCCTCTCGATATGATTTATGCTGGCATTTGGAAGAATTTTTTCAATATACGTTTCGTCCAAACCAAGTACTTCGAACAAGGAGAATAAGAGGCATTTCAAGAGCAATTCGTTACACTTTGTAATTTCAGAAATAAATTCAGTATTTAATTCGTGGGTTCCATTGAACAACGGGTCCTTGAGTTTATTTTTTATCCGCAAGAAATCGTTATTATTTAGTTTTTCGCTAAATATTCGCTTAATTCCATCCCATTTATCTAATTTGTCGGTAGGATCTCGTCTGGCATCAATAAGTGGTTTAATTGCTTCGAGACCAAGCCAGAATGAAAAAAATTTATCTACCCCATCCTCGTTCAATCCTTTCCGCAACCAGTTAAGAGTTCTCATTACTAATTGTTGACAGGCCGATGTATCATAATGAGAGAATATTTCACCGAACAAAGATGCATCGAACGGAATTTTAAATTCAAATGAACTATCGTCTTCAAAAGGATGGATATAAAATGTCGATGCATATCTGGCTCCTTCATCGTTATTTTCTGTTACATTTAGCAATTTTGCGGGGTAGCAATAGCCCATTGAAGATAAGCTGATAAGGTTAAGGAGCAATTCGAGGGTATTTTTCGAAGTTTCAATAAATATTTCTTTATTTTGTGCTTCTCCCTCAATGATAAATTCCAGACCGATATGTTGGACGCGATCGGCCTCTTGTTGGAATGAATCTCGCATTCCAATCGTTAATTGTGGGAAGTTTAATTTATACGAAGTAATGATCTTTCTCTCATAATCAGATTTATTTCCAAGAATTACCGGACTTTTGGAGATATAACGGGAGAAGTATCTCACTTCCCTTCACCCTCGACAATTTGAATCTCCTCAGTTGTCAGCCCATATAACTCATACACGAAGGCATCGACCTGCTTGTCGGTTGCCTCGATCTGTCGCTCGATCAAGTTCTTATCATGGTCGGTCTTTACTTCAGCCAGCTGCTTGTTGAGAGAAAGCATCCGCTCGACAAGGGCGACCATTTTATCATGACGGGCTTTATCATCAGGGTCGGAGAAGTTAATGGTGCGAATGGGGAAGCGTTCTAAATATTGCCCAAAAAATCTTAGATAAATCTCATTCTTTCCTTCGAGTCCAGCGCATAGATGGTTAAAACAGTAATAACCCAATTTCGAGTTTAATAATCCAAGGAGGTATTTATCGGATTTCGGTATGAAGTATATCGTGTTCGATCCAAAATATCCGCTATCATCGAGAGAGAATCGAACATCTTTTGCAATATCGGGAAAGATTATTTTGGGGCCTTCAAAGAACGGCAAATATGCATGTTGGGGTTGTTGTAATTCATACCATTCTTGTTTAGTTGCTCTCCTTTGCAATCTCTCTTTGAATGGTTTCAGATGTTCGATTACTGCCGGATATTTCTTGATATCAATTCCATGATATGTATAAATCAAAAAATGATTGTCCCAATCAATATGATATTTTCTGATATTTTTTCCATTTACAAATGGCTTAATAATTTCATTAGCTTCTGGATTTCTCTCTAATATTTTTTTCCTGGTATCGGAATTAATCATAAATGCTTCCGTCAGCCCTGACTTAATACCCATTAAGATTTGATTATCGCAATAGGATTTCAAATTTTGATTATCCTTTAATAAACGACGGAACAATTTTTCATCACCAGGTGTAGAAAAAGCCCAAATTGGTTCACTTAAATTTTTTGAAGATATACTAATTTCGCGATTTTGCACTGCATAATCGAGTGAAATATTCATTGCAGCCACACTTTCAAAGTCTTGAACTGGTAAAGGTGGAACATATGAAAAATTGTAAGGCTGATTATTAGATGGTCTTGAAATTTGTACAATTGTCCGAACAGTAACTCCGGGGAATACCGGCAATCCAGCAAGATCAATAATTTTTACCAATTCAGATGATTTTGAAAGAAAGTTTCTTAATGAAAAACCGTAATTTGCTCGAAGAAATTTATTTGAGACAATCATCCCAAATAAGCCAGATTTATTTAAAATTTTATGCCCTATCTCAATAATATAAGTATATAAATCGGCTCTTTCATCGTGGCAAGAATAGTGACTTTTTAAATATTGCTTAATATCTTTGAAAGATTCCATCCTCACATACGGAGGATTCCCAATCACTGCATCAAACCCTCCCCTCTGCATTATCTCCGGGAATTCCCGGTCCCAATCAAACGCATTGATCCGCTTCGCCACTTCCGGGTCTTCAAATGTTACCTGTACATCGGCGTAGATATCTGTCCCGATGAGCGAGTTCCCGCATTTGATGTTCTGGTGCAGGCTTGGGAGGGCTCGCTCAGCAAAAAGTTTTAGCTGTTTGGAGACGTTCTCCTCGCTCTCCTCTTCGAGCACCTTCAGGAACAGGGAGAGCTTGGTCACTTCAACTGCCTGGGTGTCGATATCTACCCCGTAAATGTTGTTCAGGAGGATTCGTTTCCGTTCAGAAGTGGTCAGGTTCCAATCGCTTCGCATCCGAGTAGATTTTCCATTCGAGGCCTTGTAGATGGGGAGAGTGGTATCCCCTCCCGACCTCCTCTTTCCTGTCTTTGGGATCGGTTCGGGAAGGAGGGCCTGGACCTCCGGGGAGGTGGCGGATTTCTCGGCAATCACCGGGACCAGGTTGTGGATATACCAATTGAGGTGCCAATCGAGGAGGAACTGATAAGCCCCGAGTAGGAAGGAGCCGGACCCGCAGGCGGGGTCGAGTACTCGAATCTTTGCGACATCGCTGGGTGTCTTATCCTTCACAAGTTCCCCGACGGTGTGCTGGATAATGTAGTCCACGATATACTGCGGGGTGTAGTAGACCCCGCCGGCCTTCTTCACCTCTGGCTTGTATTCGACCTTTGCTTGGTGCCCCGCGGTGAGCCGGATCACCTTTCCAAGGAACTGCTCGTAGACTTGTCCCAAGATGACCGGGGAGATGACCGAGAACTCGTATGGGCTCTCCGGGTAATAGAGCCGCTTGATTATCTTCTTTAGGACGGTATCGTCGATTTTTAGGTTTGGTGTGAGCGTGTCCGGCATCTCGTCCCACCCTGCTTCTGCAGTGAAGTGGAAGATTCCAGAATTATACCGGGTATCGGCTCGAAGGAACAAAACGAGAAGCCGTTGGTATATGTCCTGGCCCTCGAGCAATTTCTGGAGGCAGCCGTACTCCTCGATACCGCGGTCCTCACAGATGCGGAGGAAAAGAATGCGGTCGATGGTCCGCTGCACAGCAACATTGAGCTCATCAACGGAGAGGGCGGTATTCCGGATAGCGATGTTCTTTGCCAGAATATCCCGCCACTCTTCTATCTCGGTGAGAACGGCCTCGTCAACAGTGGCGGTCCCCTTCTTCCCCTTCGTCCCCTCGGCAAATTTATCAAAAGAGCCCCTCAGGATGCTCTTTTGTGAAAAGATGGATTCAATCCAACCCCACTTCTCAGGATACTCCTTAAAAGTGAAATACGCGACTCGGGCGGTTGCGGCATTGTCGCTGGGCATCGGCTTTTTTGTGCAGTCATAAACTGCAAATTCCTCGAAATCTGTCAGTATGCTCAGGGGGAGGCGGGCGTTCCAGGCATACCGACGGATTTGGAGAGCAGGACCGGCGTCGTCCTTGATGTTCACGGCTGGTTTCTTTGCTTCCACTATGAATTTCCGGGACCCGCCGATTCGGAAGGCATAATCGATAAACTCTGTCGAGCCCCGGATCCGAATTGGATCTTCATGGATGACTTCTTTGTAAAGTTCCGAATTACCCTGTGTATTGTCAACATCCCACCCAAGAGTCTTGAAGAAGGGATCGACAAACTCCCTTCGTAGCTGGGTTTCATTGAATTGACCACGTTTGTAGGCCGCTTGATGAAATTCATATTTCTCGACGAGTTTGAGTATTGCCTCCGGGACTTGTGATGATGCCTCCATGGAACCGCCTATCATTTAGTTTCATAACGTGATGAACGAATAATCATTCGATATCCATGAAGTCCTCAGTTCATCTGAAATAAGTCAGCGATAATCAAAGGCTCATGATTATCATTATCGAAAATATATCGGATAATAACTGAGAAGCATGTCTGAGATTGAATATAAAATCCGAACTCCACTTTTTCCGCCGTATTCTTGGGTTCGGAACATAATTTGTGCTTGGGATGGTGTTCCAAAAAAGACCGTAACGGCGATGATGAATGCAATATTTGATCAGACTGGAACTCCACAATCTGCACTCGATTGGTCCAATCCTGATACCTGGATTCGAGAACGGCTAACAGATGAAAATGCAGAATTGGCGATAAAAGTTTGGAACCAGAGCGGAAAAACAGTGAATCCTCGTTACACCTACGGTTCTTATCTTTTCATTAAGAATTTTAATCTACTGGAACCAGACCCACAAGGCATCTACCGATTGACTCAAAATGGAAAGCTGTTCTTGGAAAACGACGCCCAACTGATCAAGGAAATAGATAACGCCGAGGCAATCCTTGATTTGTTGCACATTCTGGCTACAAAAGGAAATGCAAAACGTAGCGATTTGCTTCCTGAATGGAAAGAATTTCTGAAAAATTACTCGAAGTATGGAACGGCATCAACAATAAAAGACACATTACGGCGGAGACTTGTTAATCTGATGGACCGTGACTTGGTCAAACGAGAGGGAAATGTATATTCACTGACACCCAAAGGACTTGAATACGAAAGGCAAGTTGAAAATCGTGAAGAATCGCTTGAAATTGAATTGATGCGGGAAATCGATGATTTCAACAATAAACAAAGAGCTCTCCTCCGGGAACGATTGAGTGTGATGAATCCATTCAAATTTGAACATCTTATTCGCGATCTTCTTGAGGAAATGGGTTATGAAGATGTTATCGTGACCCAAGAAACGGGTGATCAAGGAATAGATGTGGTTGGCAAGGTCCAGGTGGGAATCACAGAAGTGAAAGAGGTGGTCCAAGTTAAACGACGAAAATCAAACATCAACCGTCCTCTCGTAGATCAGCTCCGTGGAGCACTCCCGTATCACGATGCAATCCGAGGAACATTAATCACTCTCGGAAAATTTAGTAGCGGATGTAAGGAAGCTGCAATTTTCCGGGGGGCACAACCAATAACCCTCATTGATGGTGACCGATTAATTGAGCTTCTTTTCCAACATGAAATCGGTATTCGGAAAAAGACAGTTTCAATTTTTGAAATAGATGAGCCATTTTTTATGGAAAGGAGCACTGAAGAGATTGAACTTACAAACGATGAGATTCCCAACAGCGATTGATAAAATATTCAAAGGAGAGCGATAAACTCTCCTTCATACATTTAGACATTCCATAAGCTCGCTTACGCCCCCTTCCCTCCTCCCTTCACCAGCCCGTACTCAATTTCGTAGTACGCAGTGGGCACCGAGATGAAATACTGCATCTTCTTCTGGTCTTCTGCATTCGCAATCTGCCGAAGAAGAGATGCCTGCTCTTCTGGTGAATGGCCTACGGTCACCCACCGCTTGGTCTCATCGTTCATCTTCCAGGACCTGGATGGGACAGCGTCCGGTGGAGTGGTCACCTTGTCATCCTCGGGATCGAAGTAGGATACCACTTCGTCCTTTTCGGACTCCGCAGCGAACTGCAAGGCCTCGGCGACCTCTTTCTCCACCAGGGCCTCTTCCTTCGCTTCAATGGCCTGGGTCTTCTGCCGGTGCTGCCAGTAAGCGACGAGCGCCGCCACTAACGCCACCAGCATCTCAAAAATCTGGATTAACTCTTGTTCCATGAAATCACCCCAAGGGGAGGGCGGTCCACGAAAGAGACGGTGAAGGATTCACCGTCTCCGCAGGTTCAGCTCCATCCGGTCGTGCATCTCGATGATGATCCTGACGACGGCAAAGAGCATCGTCAGGTTTCCGAGACAAAAACCGAGGAGGAACATGAATCCTTCATCCATGGCCCCTCCCTCCCTGGAAAGGGAAAATTACTGCTCGCTGCTCAGGCCAAGGCGGCAACGGTGTCGGCCCAGGTCTCAACGGTGGCGAGAATCGCGTCTGCCTCGTAGGAGGTGACACGGACCTCTTCGCGGCTGAAAGCCACGTAGTAGATCTCCCCGCTCGGATCGTGGCACTTGATGGTGGCCGAATACCGCTCACCCTCGCTATCATTCACCGGGTCCCCGCCCATTGCGGCGGTCATCTCGGCATCTGCGAGGATCTCGGACTTCACGGTGTTGAAGCCGGCAACGGTCCCTGCCCGTGCGGTGATGGTCCCCACGGTGTTCGCTTCATCATCCTCGTAGAGGATCCGGGCGGTATATCCTTCCCTGGTCTTCTCCATCGCGGGCATCTGCCCGCTGGAGGTCTCATATGCGGTGCACCCAAACGGGTTGGTGGTCAAGACTGCCTGCACGATGGTGTTGAAGGCAGCCACGTCAGCGATCGGGGTAGTGAGTGCCCTGACGGCTGACTTGACATTGGTCTGCTGGACGAAATCTCCCATGCTGATACTCCTGTCTACGGATTTCCCGGGATCTCGGGTAGACGTGAGTATATAAAGAAAAAAGGAGTATATGGGCGTGACTGTATCAAAGCGGCAGAATGCGAATTTATCCAATTATTGATGACAAAATGTAATTCTGAAAAAAATATGAAGAGATTCGGAATGTGTATCTTTTAAGATAATTCACTTTCAATTCCCCTGGTTCATGCCTTTATGGCCTCTGGCTGAGAGTGATCGTTTACGATGAAAAAATATCTCTATTCAGATGAGACGCTCTTCCGCAACCGTGATTTATTTGAGATCGATTACCCCCCGGAAGATTTCAATTACCGCGAGTCCCAATTAAAGGATATCGCCTTTGCCCTGCAGCCTGGTCTCCATGGCAGCCGGCCCCTTAACATGGCACTCAGGGGTCTGCCCGGGACCGGGAAGACAACTGCTGTTCGGAGGATCTTCTCTGAAGTTGAGGAGACGACAAGGCGTCTGGTCCCGGTCTATGTGAACTGCCAGACAGAACACACAAAGTTCGCTGTCTTTGCAAAGATCTACGGAAAATTACATGGCCATCAACCACCGCCGACCGGGACCCCAGTGCGGAAGCTGATCTACGATGTTGGGAAAACACTTAGCGACAAGGGGATCGTGCTATCGGTCTGCCTGGACGACGCCAACTATCTTCTCGTCAACAAGGCCCTGAACGAAATCCTCTATACTATCCTGCGGCTCTACGAAGAGTTCCCCAATGCCAGGACTGGGGTTCTTCTCCCGATGAGCAGCATGGATGTCCAGCTCCCCCAGGAACTTGATCCCTGTGTGCTGTCAGTCCTCCAACTCAAGGAGGTTTACTTCGCACCCTACACAAAGGAGGAGATCTCCGAGATCCTGAAGGACCGGATCCGGAAAGGTCTCTATCCCAACGTTTTACCTGAATCAATGTTCGATCTGATCATCGAACAGACCATGCGGTGCGGGGACCTCCGGGTCGGGCTGGACCTGGTGAAGCAGAGCGCTTTGACTGCCGAGAGGGCAGGACGAATGGCTATCTTGGAAGAGGATGTCCTATCAGCGTATGAGATCTCCAAATATGTCCATCTCTCTGCATCAGTCCGGGCCCTGACAACAGATGAGAAATCCCTGTTGTACCAGATTGCAGAAATGGCGATCGACACAAATTCATATTTGACATCCGGTGCTGTCTACGAATCAGCTACAGAGAGGGTGAAGATGAGTTATACCGGGTTCTACGAGAAGCTCCGGAAGTTCGACCAGATGCGGCTGGTCGAGCTCTCCCATCTGAACCATGGCGGCAGGACCAGGGAGATTGCGTTGAGGTATGACCCGGAGAAGGTGAAGGAAGTATGCGGATAACCCTTGGTCATTCCCTTCCCCATTCCCTGATCCTTTTTTGTACTTCCGCCCTTGGAAGCCATCGTTTCCGCTCCATCATCCTCTGCAGGGCCTGGGAAGCGTCCGGTCTTGTCAGTATCCCCTGTCCCACGAGCAGGTCCAGGAGCCAGAGGGTCCCGTGGACATCGATCCCTGATTCCTGGGCAAAGGTCCAGAGCGGACCGTCCCCGGTAAGGACCATGTGCCCGGAATGGCGTGCATATACGAATACCGAGAGATCCGCAAGGGAAAGTGCAAGGTGCTGGGGACGGAGCCGGTGTACCTCAACCACCATCTCTGATGGCAATTCTACGAGGGTGAGGCCACATCCTTCCAGTTCGGCCAGGGAGATGGACTCAATCTCATCAAGGACAAAATCGGTTGTATGAAGAATATAGGGAAGAGAGCACGGGTACTCAAGGATATCTCCCGCGTGGAGATCGAAGATCACATTTGCATCAAGGATGCAGTGCACCCGACGCTCACTCATGCTGAACCAAGCAACCTCAACTCACTCAATTGTTCCCTGTCATTGCCAAGGAGTTCCTTCAGCCGTGACATGGTGATGTGTTTTTCCGAAAAAGCCCGGAGGGTGAGCAGCACCATGTGAGTCGGTTTCTCGGCCGGGACAGGTTCGAACGGTTCTTCCTTGTGATACCCCTTCTTTTTGAAATACATCCAGTAGCGCTGGGCCGTTTCAGGGGCAAGGATGCCAAGGTCGGTTGCCCGGAAGATCCACGCGGCCATGCTCATGCCGTACTTCTGCTTGAGGACCTGCAGTTCGTTCAGGTCCAGTGTGTTCCGCTGTTCGCCAAGCTCCATGAACGCCATCGCTTTCGGGACAAGGAATGCACCGGCGAACCGCTGCATCGCCTTTTCAGGGTCGATGTCCCCTTCACAGCGGAGGAGAAGATGCCCGAGCTCATGGGCGAGGTTAAAGCGCTGGCGATCTCCGGACATTACACTATTGATGACAATGACCGGCGTCCGGTCATCGTAATAGAATGTCAGGGCATCAAAGGCTTCGCTCGCCTCGACAAGGCCGACCTTGATCCCGTGCTGCTCCAGGACATCCATGACATTCTCAATGGGATCACGCCCCAGGTTCCAGTAGTCCCGGACATACTGGGCCGCATCCTCCACTTCAAGGAGGGACGAGACCGTGCATGGTTCCCCTGAAGGGAGATCCAGTGCTATCGATTCGCTCGTGATAAGCTCGACCTCAAGATACCGTTCAAGCCAGTCCTGGGTCTTGCTGAGTATCATCTTCTCTTCGCTCTTCTTCAGCGCCTTCCGGCACCGGTACTGGGGCTCCGACAAGGTCACCTCGATGGAGCGGAAGAAGAAGTCCAGCGGGACATGGAGGGTCTGGCTCAGCTGGATGAGGACGCGGGAATTGGGAACCACCTCACCGGTCTCATACTTGGAAATCGCCATTGCACTCATCCCCATCTCTTTCCCGAGCTGCCGCTGGTTGAACCCTGCACTCATCCGGGCCAGTTTGACCCGCTCACCAATGCTCACCTGTTGTGCCATAGAGACCAAGTTTACAGATACATTATAATTTGTTTTCTTGTAAACTAAATGTTTCCTTGCATGCAAAGTATTTGAGCGTTGTGGAGCAATTTCCACTACCGTGGGTTCAGTGAATGCCGTTCCGGTCATTCCACTCCCTCATCATCCTCGCATAACATCCCTCACACACTCCGATTTGCTTTTCTGCACTGCGGAAGACCGCTGCTTCCACATGACAAACATCACACCGGCTGGACACCACTTTAACCCGGACAAAATCCCGGTGATCCAGAAGCCCGGGGATTGGGTCGATGCGGAATGGCTTGCCGTTCTTTCCACTCTTTCCCTTCCTTTGCACGTCTTTGCGGAGGCTGGTGGAGATCAGAGAACCATTTTGTAGGCCTGAACGAGCAATCGGGGACTTGAATGCCCCTGCAGGTGATTTGTTTTCACCACATCCCGGAACACACCCAGAGGAGATATCATCACCCCTCTCTCTGTTCGTGCTGTGCGTTCCTGGTAAATGATGCAAAGAGGTATCTGAAGAGGTACCTCTCTCAGTACCTTCTTCTTCATTTTCAGATTCCGAACAGGAATCAACATCTTCTTCATTCACACCAGTGTCCTGCAAACCTGGTGCAAGAGTGTCATCATTCCTTTTGTTTCGAGGATCTCCTGTCCTTCGCTTCTCTTCCTCAAGTTCCTCTTCAAGCCAGATCTCCGCTCTCGCCGTCCAGTTCTTGTAGAGGCCGATATCAAACGAGAAGTAGTGCTCCCGGTGTTTCACCTCCATTCCGTAGATGTCCTCGGCAACCGTGGCATCAATGTAACTCACCGCAGGACACTTGTCGAGGATGCCGGTATAGAGCCCGCGACTGTTCCGATAACCCTTGAGCAATCGGTAGACCTGGTGGTAGGAAAGTCCTAGGACCTCCTGGAGCTGCTTGATGGTAAAGACCTCGAGGCCCATCTTCGCGATGCTGTCAAGTGCTGCTGCCTCGTTCCGGGTCTGCTTCGTCTCCTGAGCCCCGGTATCGCCAGTCAGGTCTAGGAAGAGCCTGCGGGCATACTCGAAGTCCTCGCGTGTCGCAATGATACTACCGTGGTCGTCCCGGTCACGCTGGAGGAAGAAGAACCGGGCGTGGCACTTGATCAGGTCAAAGAGCATCCCGGGATTCCTTCGATTCTGGGCTGTTGAGAAGTGTACTCGCGGAGCGAAGGGGACACGGACGTGCAGGACCTGTTCCTTCACAAGCTCCCAGATTGCCCGGCAGACAAGGATGTCCGGATCGTCACAGGCAATAGCCTCCTTCGCTTCGGCAGCTTTCAGATGGGCGAGGACCGCTACATCCTGATCAGCCGAGTCATCGATCCAGACACAGAGCATCCGGTTCATGACCTGGTCGTCCCCGGCCAGCTCCACCTTCGCCAGCCACCAGACGCACCTCTCGGGGATGGTGCAGATCCGGACCTGCCTGTCGCTGGTGAGCGTCCGGTGCTCGATCGGCTCGCGGAAGCTCGCTGTCGCCGACTTCAGGATCTCCTGCAGATCCTCGGATAAGGACACGTCATCGAAGAGGAGGACCGTGCCCGGCGGGATCGGGTGGTAGTAGAGGGCTTTATCTGAGACCGTTCCCTTCAGTTTGAACTTCTCGGGGAGGAGGTTGAGCATCGCCCGGCAGGCATGCGTCTTACCCTTCCCCGAGTTCCCGGATATGGCGACATGGAGGCCCTGGGTGTTCACGACCGATTGTGAAGCGACCGATAGAAGAAGACATTCGGCTACGACCCGGTCCCCGACATGGTCCCTTTGGAAGACATCCAGGAGGAACGCGAGAGGGTTGTTGGAACGCAGTACCTCCGCCGCCTTTGCCCGGGCTTCGATAGTTGCAGCCGGAGGAATTACGGGAGAGGGGGGTGAGGAGGTTGGTGCAGTATTGGATATGGATTCCCGCTCCCGCTTGTCGCGTTTCTTCGGTTCGTACCGGTCTCGCAACTCCGGCCATCGCTGTGTTCCGCCTCCGCACGAGCCATGCTGGCAGCCGACATGGACTGCACTGCTCTGGAACTGGATGGCAAAGGCGCCATCCCGGTGGGATGAGCTGAACGGGCATTCGTCCAGGACAAAAAGTGTCCCTCCCTGCCACGGTTTCTCCAACCGGATGCCGATTCCGTGGGTTGTGAGCCAGTCCTGAAGATCAAGGC
>Ga0334887_1004088_pt1 | contig 13615 bp, 7 predicted proteins | sample GraSluR1_MG_10_FD_207217 | JGI IMG/M metagenome (GOLD analysis project Ga0334887, IMG submission 207217) | Sludge microbial communities from methane-producing bioreactor in Wageningen University, Netherlands - Granular Sludge_18_07-R1 | ecosystem: Engineered > Bioreactor > Anaerobic >...
GTGCAGGCTTGTAGAGCACCTCGAGGCTGGCCGACGTGCGATCGATCACGATGTTCTGCATCAGGCGCAGGGCGTGCCGCAGCTCATCCTTGCGTGCAAGGTACCCGCTGATGTGCGTGCCGACGACCTGCTCCGGGGCGTAGCCGGCGAACTCTCGGATGACCGGACTGCAATACAGCACGCTGCCCGTGGCCGATATCGTCAGGACCACGTCCTTCAGGTTTTCCGTGAGGAGGCGGTACTTCTGCTCACTCTCGGCCAGGTCCTCCTGAACCCGGCGGCGTTCCGCCACCTCCTGATGTAACGCCCGATTGGCCTCCACGAGTCCCTCGGTGCGCGTGCTCACGAGTTCGTCCAGGTGCTCCTGGTGCCGGCGCAGCTCGCGCTCCGCCTGGCCGTTCCACCGCTCATAGAGCAGCGTAATGGCAAGCATGACCAGCACCAGCCCCATCAGCGACGACAGGCGGAGGAGACGCGAGCTCCACTCCGGCGATGAGTCTGCAAGAGATGACAAGGTGGCGCCCGCCACGCACATCGCCAGCGCCACTCCCGTCCAGACGACGGCCCAACGCCGGCCGAGCACGCAGACGGCGAGCACCGGCACGCAGACGCACCAACTCAGGACATAGATCGTCTCGCGGCCGGCCAGAAGGCCGGTCAGCATGAGCGCCGCGGCAAGGCAGATCAACAGCCAGTTGCCGGCCAGGACCACAGACCCGGTCCGGCGGAGCAGCAGGGGTGCGGCGCAGACCAACCCGGCCCCCGTCAGCAGCGTCACAGACGCGCCCGTGTTCTGCATGAGGACTGCGTGCAGAAACCCATACACCGTCCCCGCGACGACCAGGGCTAGGGTACCGGCGACAATGACACCGGCGCGACGGCGCATTTGTGGGCCCTCTCCGGCAAGGGAGTCCGGCACGAACCGCTGGATCCATTGCGGAAAGGTCAGATTGGGCGGATGCGTGTCAGGCATACGCGTGCGCTCTCACCCCGGGTTGCCGAAGTTGCATCAAAATGTCGTAGTCCGTTTGTGTCTGCAGAATCAGCGCGGCTTCACGACTCGGTCCCTGGCAACCGCGGCCGTCACCACGCGACGACGAGCGCCGCGGCGGAGGCCCGTGAGGACCTCAGTCTGTGGCAAAGCGTTGTCACTCCAAGCCGGCGTCCATGCGACGAACCGACCCGACCGCATCCCTGGATGTGTATCGACGGTTTCGGACGGGCAGGTCAGCACCCGTCCGGGCAACCCGTCAAGGTTTATCGGAACGTCGGGGGCCCCCACTGCTGCAGGCCGTATCGCACGCCGGATGGCACCCGTGGATGGTCCGTGGATGGAGGGCACCGTGGCGACCGGGAACGACCGGTGCAGACCGACGACCGGCCCGGAAGACGCCTTCGTCGTCCCCCCAACCGACCCGGACAGGTCCGCCGTCAAAACCCGGCCATGGCGCGTTGAACGCGCCGGATCAGTAACTGGGGTTTGTCACCACGCCCTCGTCACTCAGCAGAACATGCAGACTGGGGTCGGCCAGCACGTCGGCGACGGACATCTCTACGCCGTCCACTTCCATCATCCCGCGGACGAGCCGGATGCCGTGGCTGTAGTCCACGTACGAGATGGTGTGGCCCAGGTAGAGCGGCTGGATGGGCGTCCCGTTGAGCTGGTGCCAGCCGTAGATGGCCACCTTGCCGGGGTTCGCGGCCAGAAGAGGCGTGATCACCACGTCCTTCTTGATGCCGCCCACCAGCAGGCCGAGCGGCTGGCCGGCCCGTTGCTCCTCCACCCGCTCGTGGTGGCGGTAGTACGTGGTCAGGCGTGTGATGTCGGTGGTGGTCGGACTGATCGGCGACGGAGCGAGTTTGACCGCGGCCTGCGTGTAGATGTCGTTCACCATCTTTCGCGTGGGCAGCAGGCAGCCCATCGCATCGGCGATCGGCTGGGCAATCAACGGCGTCATGGGCATGCGGACGAAATCGCGGTCCAACCCGACCGTCAGGTAGTCGGGCGCGACGTAATACGTCGCCTGCCGCACGGTGCCCCCGATGAGGGCGCTCACGTGGATCGGCACGAATGTTCGCAGGAAGCCCGGCACGTTGCCGCCGGTGATTTCCGCCAGAATCCGCTGCTCGCGAGCGGTCTGGGTCAGGCCCGCCACCTCCGCCACAAGACGACGCCCCCCTGCCGCCTGGGCCGGCCGAGCCGGAAACGGTCCGGACGTCAACGCAATCTGCATCGCGGCGAAGTCGCCCAGGTCCACATCGTCGTCGCCGTCCGCACCGAACGCGGCCAGACAGAGGGCCGGACACGCGGCGGGTGCGGCATCCGGCCCGCCCAGACAGCCCACCAGCGACGCCAGGTCGTCCGCGTCCACGTCGCCGTCCGCGTCGTAGTCGCACCCGGCAACGGACTCGCATTCGTCCGGAAGGCCGTTTGCGTTGCAGTCTTCGCTGCCGCCGCCGGCCACGTCCTGATCGTCCGGAATGCCGTTCCCGTTGCAGTCGGGCGCCTCGACGCGCACGTTGTCATAGATGACGAAGTTGTCTTCGGCCGGGTTCGCGATGGACGCAAACGTGTCCATGTAGCCGAGCATCAGGTTCGTGGCGCTTGCGGATTCATCAACCCGGATGGCGATCAGCCGGCCGTTCAGCCGCCATTCGACCACCCCGTCGGCGTACCGGATGAGCACCTCCACCCAGTGCTTGCCGGGGGCGCCGGCCGTTTCGTAGGTCGGGCTGGGAAACAGGTACTGGAAGAACACGTCGGTATGATTGGCGCTGACGGCCGCCAAGGTGGACGCGGCCACGGACAGCAGCGTTCCACCGCGGTACGCGCGGTAGTCGATGGAGTCTCCACCCTCGCCGCTGACCGCGAACCACAGCCCGTCGCCGGCGGCGTTGTCCGCCCAGACCACGCGGTCGCCCGCATGACGGAGTCCGGCCGTCGCGAACTCTGTGGACCCGGTCCCGCCGCCGGCGCCGCCGTTGTAGTTGAGCCACATGTCGAAGGAAAGCGTTCGCGGTCCGGGGAAGGACTGGCCGACCGGGTATGCGCTCACGGCGTCCTTCGCGGGATTCGCGTCGTTGTTATTCACGGTGAAATGCAGCCCGACCGTGGTGCCGGACGAGTTCGGGGCCGGGATGATCCCACGCACGCTGTAGTCGTACGCGAAATCAGCGGTATAGTCTCCGCCCGCGGAAAAAAGCGTCCAGTTGGGTCCGGAGGTGCCCGCGTCAAAGTTGTCCGAGAACACGGTCACCTGCCCGACCGCCGGCGCGCTCGCCAGCATCACGCTGACCAGCCCGAGTGACGCCGCTCGCATCCGCCGCCAATTGGATGATCTCATCTGCCTTTCGCCTCCGACGCTCTCGGTCGCCTTGTCGATCCGCAATCCGTGCGAGTCTGATCCTTCCACTGCGGATACACCCCTGCCTTGCCGATCCAGGGCCGGGGCCGCGCAGGGCTTGCCCGAGCACCCGGTCGCCAACAACGGCACACCACACACCACTACGATCAGAGCGGCGTGCAGTGCCCTGGCGACCGCCGCCTGCATCCCGCGTACTGAACTGGTCATCGCTCCCTTGACACCCTGCAAATCGTTCAGGGCCCGCTGCCCTCCAACACGGTGACAAATGCCACCAGGTCCTCCAGGTCGATCATCGCATCCAGCCCGACCATGTTTCCCGGCGAGCACCATCCTGTGCCGGCCTGACCGAAGCAGGACTGAAACGCCGCGAAGTCCTTCAGGTCCACGTCCAGATCGCCGTCAAAATCGCCGTCTCCATGAGGTACGCAGGAATCGCCGACCTCGTCGCACCACTCCCCCGCGTCACACGGATACTCACCCGGCAGACAGCCGAGGACCGGATCGCAGATTTCCACGCCGTCACAGAAAGCACCGTTGGCGCAGAATTCATGGTCCGGCGTGTTCAAACAAGTATCCGCTTCCTCATCGCACGAATCAACGGTGCATTCGACACCGTCATCGCAGTCATTCTCGACCCCAGTGCATACGCCGTCCAGACAAACGTCATCCACGGTGCAGAACTGCAGGTCATCGCAGGGCAGGCCCTCATTGACCGGCGCGAGGAGGTCACAGTTGCCTTCCGTGCCGGACGGGTCGCACGACGCCTCGCGGCACTGCTCGTCAAAGCCGGAGCAATCCGGCGCCGCGCCGCCGACGCACTCGCCCGCCTGGCACGTCTCGCCGATCCAGCACACGTCGCCGTCGTCACACGGCTGGCCTTCGTTCACCGGCGTCAGGATGTCGCAGTTGCCTTCCGTGCCGGACGGGTCGCACGACGCCTCGCGGCACTGCTCGTCAAAGCCCGAGCAATCCGGCGCCGCGCCGCCGACGCACTCGCCCGCCTGGCACGTCTCACCGATCTGACACACGTCGCCGTCGTCGCACGGTGTTCCATCCACTAGCGGGACGTTCACGCACACCCCGTCTGTGCAGGTGTCATGGGTGCATTCATTGGCGTCCTCGCAATCGGTGTCGGCCAGACAATCCACGCATGTGTCGTCGCTCTCGCGGCAAAGCTGGCCGGGACAGGGGTCGCTGCCGGACTGGCATGAACCGCCGGCGTCGCAGGTCTCCGCCCCGTTGCAGAAGACGCCGTCATCGCAATCGCTGTCGTACAGGCAGTCGACGCAGGTGTCGTCACTCTCCCGACAGGCCTGACCCGGACAGGGATTCTCTCCCGGCTGACAGACGCCGGACGCATCGCACGCTTCCTCGCCGTTGCAGAACAGGCCGTCCGGGCATGGCGTGCCCGCGGGCTGGAACCCGTCGGCGGGGCATTCGGGATCGCTGCCCGTGCAGTATTCCGCGACGTCGCAGACGCCGGCCGCCGGCCGGCATTCTGTGCCCGCCGGCTCGAGGTTGGCCAGACAGGCGCCCGCTCCGTTGCACGTGTCCGGGTTGTCGCAGGCGGAATCGCTGGGATCGCCGCAGGCCCAACCGGCGGGCCGGTTCGTCCAGTTGTTGCCGCTCGAGGCGGGGATGCACGCCTGGCAGTCGTTGGCCGGGTTTGCATCTCCGCTGTCGTAGCAGGCGCCGCCGATCAGGCAGGTGCCCTCCACCAGATCGTGCTGGCATTGGTCCGTCGCCTCATTGCACCAGTCGATTGTGCAGGAGAACGCGTCCGAACAGTCCGGCGGGGTGCCCGCCTGGCACTCCCCTCCCACGCACGTCTCGATGCCGTTGCACCAGAGCCCGTCGCTGCAGTCCTCGTCGTCGTCGCATTCCGTCTCGCCGATCGTGGACGCACCGGTGATGATCAACGAGAAAGCCTGCCCCCCGCCTGAGAGCGTCGCCTTGTGCGTCACCTGAAGCGTGAACGAACTCGCGCCCGGCGAGTACACGACCACCTGCTCCACGTTGTCGCGGGTGTTGTCACCCGTGGTGGCCGCCGCGGAGGGATTCGAGAGGTTCAGGACCCAGGGATCGAACGTCGTCGCCGGCGAACTGCGCACCAGTCGCAGGTCCAGATCGTTCACAAGCATTTTCGTCGTCGGGTTCAGCAGATTGCCCGGGGGCGTGCCGGCCGGGTCGGTCCAGGACAGCGTAACCCGCAGCGGGGTGCTGCCGTCGGTGGTCAGCGACAATTCGAAGGTCTCGCTGCTGCCAAGCGTGTGCTCACTGATGGTCAGCGGCTGCGCTACGTCCGCGGTGATGGTGTTCGCCGCCGTCAGCGTGTTCATCAGGCCCCAGCCGAACTGGTAATCCGGGCCGTTGGCCGAGCCGGCCTCGTCGGCGGTGTGGATCACCAGACCCTTGAGCGTGGCCGAACGCATGTCGCCCTCGGTGGGGTGGGTCGCTCGCCAATGCTGGATCAGCACACCCAGCGAGCCGGCCACGTTGGGCCCGGACATGGAGGTGCCGGACAGGCTGTAGTAGGCGGAGTTGGAGTCGTTGATCGGGGAGTACAGCCCCACCCCGTTGCCGCAGATGTCCGGCTTGATGCGCCCGTCGTCCGTCGGCCCCCAACTGGAGAAGCTGCTCATGGTGACGCCGGCCGGCCCTGTATAGCCGCCGACCACGTCTTCCACGGCGCCGACCACCAGGATGTTCTTGGCCACACACTGCGAACCCAGACTGTCATAGTCCCCGTCCGGATCGCGCGTCGCCGTGCTCCACTCCCAATTGCCGGAACCGGGATTGATGTAATAGTGCCCGCCGCCGGGACCGGGCCCGTCGTCGTTCCGGTCGTTGCCGGCGGACTTGCAGATCAGGTAGTACGGGTAGTCGATGGCGAGATCGTCCAGCTCGGCGCTGTAGCTGGTGTAGAGGCCGAACCAGTTGTCCTCCACCGTGCTGACCGTCACGTCGCCATACCAGAGCCAGACTTCGTAGGAGGAGTTCCAGGTCCAGCCCGTTGCGAAGCCGTACGAGTGATTCGAGACCCTCAGTCCGCCAGCCGCCGCATTGGCCATCTCTGCGGTGTCACTGTTCCAGTCCCAACACCGCAACGTCGCGGCGGGTGACATGCCCTTGGCCGCCGCCACCACGCCCGACGCACCCATCGTGCCCGCCACGTGCGTACTGTGGTAGTGCGTGCCGCTTGGCGAATCCATCTGTGTGGCCCGGCCACCGAACTCCTGGTGGCTGGTGCGAACCCCGGCGGCGTCCCACACGCCCAGCAGCAGCCCCGACCCGGTGAGACCCAGGCCGCTCGATCCGCCCGGCAGGACCTCGTCGGTGCTGATGCTGTCCGCCGCCACGGCGTTGTGCGTGATGAAGTACTTCGGCACGCCGTTGACGATGGCCTGAAGTTCGATCACGCCGGTGGGTGACTCCTGACGCACAATCCAGCCCCTCTGCCGGGCAATCTCCCGGGCCTCCGGTTGGCGGACGATCTTTATCTGAGCATTTGCCCGGCTTACGCCAAGCACCGCCAACCCACCCACCAGGACGGCCACGATGGTCGAAATCCGGCGACCCGCCGAGCCCGTCCGGCCGACAATACCACCGCGATCAGCTATGCTGTTCATCCAGGTTCCCATCCCTTCTGAAATGCCACCGGGGCAGCCCCGGCGTAGGTATCCGATCCCGCGGGCCCATCCCCAGACCGGTCAAGCCGTTCTCATAATACCGGAAACCGGACGGCCTGTTCCACCTCAATCGGCGAGAGAAGGGCCCAACTCGTTCTGGATTGCACCGGCATTGCACAATGTACAGCAGCCCTGATTTTTACCATCGGCAGTGTGGACGCCCGCGACCCATTGATTTCGAGGCAGCAGGGTTACGTGGCTGGTGTCGGTCCGGGCGAAACGGGTGCGGCGGTCAAGGTCCCACGCGGCGGCCGGCGATGAAGACGTGTTCAATCTGGTTCGGGTGCAGGGTGTAAAGCAGCGCGGAGATGCGCTGGTTGGGCGGCAGTTCCGCAAGCCACGGCTCCGGGCGAACCACCAGAAGGTCCGCCTCCAGGCCGGACTCGACGGAGCCGATCCGGTCGTCCATGCGGAGGGCAGCCGCCGCGCCGCGGGTAAGCAGCCACCAGGCCTCGGCTGGCGTGGGCACGTCGTACGTCCGTCGGGGCATGGCGTGGACTTTCATCCCCTTGGCCGTCTGCAGGCAGTCCACCGCCACCTGCGGCATGAACGGATTCGGGCCGCCGGCCACACCGCTGCCCAGGGCCATGGGAATGCCGGCCGCGCGGTGGGCGACGTAATCCATCAACCCGCTTTCCAGGAAGAGGTTGGCCGTCGGGCAGTGGACCACGGCCGTACCCGCCTCCGCGACCTGCTTGCGCTGCGCCCGCGAGAGGAAGACGCCGTGCCCGAGCAACGTCCGGCCGGTCAGCAGGCCCATTTCCGCCAGCACGTCCACGTCGTCGAGGCGGTCCGGGAAGGTCTCGCGGACGGCCAGGACCTCTTCGGGCGATTCCGCCACGTGGGTCTGAATGTAGCAGCCGAGCATCTGCGCCAGTGCGGCGGCGCCGCGCATCATGGATTCACTGCAGCAGATGGGCATTCGGGGGGAGAAGGCATAGCTCAGCCTGCCGTTCTCGGCACCGTGCCACCTGGCGCCCAGCTCGCGTGACTGGTCCAGGGCGGCATTCGTGTGCTGGCACAGCGTGGCCGGGCAGTTCACGTCGTTGAGCATCATGCCGAACACGGCCCGCAGCCCGCGGCGGGCGAAGACGGAGAACACGCGATCCACCGAATGCGGGTACGGGCTGCCGAAGGCCGCGACCGTGGTCGTTCCCAGCGAAATGACGCCGGAGACGAACGCCTCGGCCATCTGCTCGGCGAAGTCTGCGTCCTCAAACCGCGCCTCGGCGGGATAGACGACCTTCTCGTGCCAATCGAAGAGGGTCAGGCCGTCGATTCCGCGGCGGTCCCATTGCGGCACGTGGCAGTGCGCGTCGATGAATCCGGGGAGAATCCAGCAGGACGAATCGCCCACCCCGTCGGTAGTCTCGGCGCCGGCCGGGGCGACTTCGTGAATGCGGCCACGATCGTCAATGCGCACCCACGCATTTTCGCAGATCATGCACTCCGTGGCGGAACGCGGCTGAAGTACTGTCCCGTGAAGGGTTTGCATGACGGGTCCTCCGAAGTCGGGGTTCTTCGGCCTTTGCAGCAGACGGCCCGGGCGCTTCATCGCCGGCAGCGGCGCGATGCACGCCGCCGGTGCGCGAACACTGTATCCGGCCCGCGCAGGACGATCAAGCAACTTGACGGCGCGCCATCGGTCCGGTACGTTTCCGGCACTCTCGCGATCCATCCGTTGTCCTGCAGCGAGTGGGAGAAATACCTTGGGTTATCATTCAATTGTCTGCGTCAAGCAGGTGCCGGACACGGCCAACGTCACGGCGGAGGCCATGAAGGAAAACGGCACCGTGAACCGGGCCGCCCTGCCGGCCATCTTCAACCCGGAAGACCTCCACGCCCTGGAGGCCGCCCTGGACGTGCGGGACCGCTTCGGCGGGACGGTAACGGCGCTGACCATGGGCCCGCTGAACGCGTGCGAGGTGCTGCGGGAGTGTCTGTCCCGGGGCGCCGACCGGGCGATTCTGATCACGGACCGGCGGGCGGCGGGCAGCGACACGCTGGCCACCGGGTACATTCTGAGCCAGGCGGTCCGCAAGCTGGCCACGTACGACCTGGTGTTCTGTGGGCGGCAGGCGATCGACGGCGACACGGCACAGGTCGGGCCGCAGATGGCGGAGAAGCTGGGCATCCCGCAGGTGACGTATTTTGAACGGTTCGTGGAGCTGACCGACTCGACGGCCCGCGTCCGGCGGAACGTCGGCAACGGCTGGGAGGTGCTGGAAACGCGCCTTCCCGCGCTGCTGACCGTGCTGGACATCGCCAACCTGCCGCGGCCGGCCGCCGCCCGGCGCGTCATGCGGCAGAAGCGGGCCCGGGGCCGGGACGAGGTGTCTCGGGAGATCAACGCCCAGATGCCCGACGCCACGGACGCCCTGAAGGAAGCGGAACTCCAGAGGCGCACGCTCGCCCTGCAGGTGCGCGGCCTTCTGATCGAGACGTGGAACCTGGACGACCTGGAGGCCGACCTGCAGTGGTGCGGTCTGGCCGGCTCGCCGACCAAGGTGCATCGCATCCAGTCCATCGTGCTCACCAAAGAGGGCCACACGGAGATTCCGCCGAATGAAGAAGGCGTGCGACGGATGATTCACGAACTGATCGTGGACCACACGCTGGGATGACGACCCCGCGGCAGCCGCCGCCTCGAACTAAGAACGCCAGGAACGCAGAGCGACATCCATGATTGAACCGAACCGGAAAGGCGATGTCTGGGTCTTTGCCGAACAGGAAGACGAGAGCCTCAGCGACGTTTCGTTGGAGCTGTGCGGGAAGGCCCGCGAACTGGCCGACCGCCTGGGTGTGAAAGCCGGCGCGGTGCTGCCCGGCTGGAACGTCCGCGAGCTGTCGTACCGGCTGATTGCGCACGGCGCGGACAAGGTGTACTTCGTGCATGACACGCGGCTGGAGCACTACCGCACGCTGCCGTACGCCCGCGTGATGTGCGAGCTGATCGGCCGGCACAAGCCCCAGATCGTGCTGTACGGAGCGACGCCGCTGGGCCGGGACCTGGCCCCGCGGGTCGCCTCGGAGATGCGGGCGGGCATGACGGCCGACTGCACCGACCTGCAGATCGGGGATTACGAAGACACCAAGGCGGGCGTCACGCACAGGGACCTGCTGCTGCAGGTGCGGCCGGCGTTCGGCGGCAACATCATCGCGACGATCATCAACCACGACCGCTGGCCGCAGATGGCCACCGTCCGCGAGGGCGTGATGGCCCTGGGCAGCGGGGATCCGCGGCGGAGCGGGGAGATCATCGAGGAGAAGGTCGCGTTCACTGACTTTGACCTTGCGATGCGGCTCATCGAACGGCATCGCGAGCCGCGTAAGGTGAACCTGAAGGCCGCCCGCACCATCGTCACCGGAGGCGGCGGCGTGGGCAGCAAGGAAAACTTCAAGCTTATCCACAACCTGGCGGCCGCGGTGGGCGGCGTGGTGGGCGCGTCGCGGGCGGCGGTGGACAGCGGGTTCATCGGCAAGGAGCACCAGGTCGGCCAGACCGGCACGACCGTCCGGCCGGCCCTGTACATCGCGTGCGGCGTGAGCGGGGCCGTGCAGCACCGGGCGGGGATGGAGGAATCCGCGAAGATCATCGCGATCAACTGGGACCGGGAAGCCCCGATCTTCTCCGTGGCCCATTACGGCATCGTCGGGGACATCAACAAGGTGATCCCGATGATGATTCGGGCGATCAAGGAGCGGGTGTAGCCGCCCGGGGCGAGTCAGAGAAAGCCGAGTTTCCTCAGCATCGAGGCCGAGCAGAATTATGCCGAACTTCTTTCGCGATAATGACGACCTGCAGTTCCTGTTCGAGCACCTGGACCTAGCGGGCATCGCCACGATCCAGGAGGACGACTTCCGAGCCACGGACGGGCCGGGCAGCGAGTACGCCCCGGTGGACGCCGCGGACGCAATGGACAACTACCGTCGCATTCTGGACATCGTGGGAGACGTGGCGGGCAACCAGATCGCCCCGCGGGCGGAGGACGTGGACCACGAGGGCAACCACCTGAACGAGGACGGCACGGTCACGCTGGGCGAGGGCGTGCGAGCGAACCTCCGGGCCCTGGCCCAGGCCGACCTGATGGGCTTCACGCTGCCCCGGGCATACGGCGGGTTGAACTGCCCGAACGTGGTCTACACGATGGCCAACGAGATCGTCAGCCGGGCCGACGCGTCGCTGATGAACATCTTCGGGCTGCAGGGCATCGCGGAGACGATCAACGCGTTCGCCGACGAAGAGATCAAGAAGGATTTCCTGCCCCGCTTCGCGCACGGCGAGCTGACGGGCGCCATGGCCCTCACGGAGCCCGACGCGGGGTCGGACCTGCAATCCGTCGGGCTGCGGGCCTGGCAGGATGACGACGGCCAGTGGCGGCTGACCGGCGTCAAGCGGTTCATCACCAACGGCTGCGGCGAGGTGCTGCTGACCTTGGCCCGCAGCGAGCCGGACGTGAAGGACGGCCGCGGCCTGAGCCTGTTTGTGAACGAGCGATCGCCGCGCCTGAAGGTGCGGCACCTGGAGACGAAGCTGGGCATTCACGGCTCGCCCACGTGTGAGCTGGTGTACGACGACGTGCCCGCCAAGCTGATCGGCGAGCGGCAGCTCGGCCTCATCTCGTACACCATGAGCCTCATGAACGGGGCCCGCATCGGGATCGCCGCGCAGTCGCTGGGCATCGCGGAGGCGGCCTTCCGGGTGGCCCGGGACTACGGCCACAGCCGCAAGCAGTTCGGCGTGGCCATTGAGAGGCTGCCCGCGGTGGCGGAACTGATCACGGACATGCGGATCGCGATCGAGGCGGCCCGGGCACTGACGTACGAGGCAAGCTGCAGTTGTGACGTGGAGAACAACAACCTGCGCGTGCTGGAGTTCAACACGCCCGCCGATCCGGACGAAGTGAAGCGTCGCAAGAACGACGCCCGCGTGCTCAAGCGGCGGAACGGAATGCTGACGCCGATGAGCAAGTACTACGCATCCGAGATGTGCGTGAAGGTGGCCAACGACGCCATCCAGGTGCTGGGCGGATCGGGGTACATGACGGACTACCCGGTGGAGCGACACCTCCGCGATGCCCGCATCACCACCATTTACGAGGGCACCAGCCAGCTCCAGGTCGTCGCGGCCGTACGCGGCGTCTGCGGCGGCGCGTTCGAGAAGCTGGTCACCGAGTACGAAGAGCGCGAATACACGGACGCCCTGCTCTGCGAGCTGCGGCAGACCCTCAGCCAGGGCAAAGACCTGGTGCTGGACGGCATCCGCGTGATCAAGGAGAAGGGCGGCCAGTACATGGACCTCGCCGGCCGGCGACTGGTGGACTCGGCCATCGCGGTGATCATCGGGCACATCTTCCTGCGGCAGGCGACGGCCAGTGAGCGCAAGCGGGCCGTTGCGCGGCGCTACATCCAGAAGAGCGCGCTGACCATCCGGCGCGACATCGACCTGATCCGCAGCGGCGACACGTCGCCCATGGATCAGTTCGAAATCCTGGCCGGACCCCTGGTCAAGAAGTGAACAGCGCTTCCCGCTCGTTGGGCCGTCTGCACGGCTACCCAGCGTACGCCGCCTGGAACACGGCGTAGTCGGCCAGATCCACGTCTCCATCCTGGTCGAAATCGAACCAGTTCAGGCAGTTCTGCGCCGTCACGGGAGCCGCAGGCGCAGGGGCCTCGTCGGGGCCGCCGACGCACTCCGGCAGCCGGACGAAGTCGTCCAGGTCCACGTCCGCGTCGCAATCGGTGTCGCCGCGGTCGTAGACCAGGTACGTCGACACGCGGAAGTCGACCTCGTACAGCCCCGGCTGCGTGAAGCCGAAGTTCACGTGCGTGTGGGAGCCGGCCAGCACGTGGTAGACGTCCACGTCGGTGATTCCACCGTCATACGTGGACATGAATGCGTCCGCCTGGCCCATGCCGGTCGTCTGCCAGAGAGAGAAGTTGCCGCCGGCCGGCCCGCGCACGTCGACGAGTTGAATGCGAATCCACTTCGCGGCCACGTTGGCGCCGCCGCGAGGGTCGCCCGGGTCCCACTCGCTCAGGCCGGCCCGGTCGGCGGGCGACATGGTTTCCGACGAGAATCCCAGCCACAGCACGCCCGCGGCGTAGTTCTGCGGCAGCACCCAGAACGGAACGCCGGGCGTGATGCCGATGAACTCGAACCCCGGCGGGATGGACCCCAGCGTAATCCGTGCCGCGGAGTTCACGTACAACAGGGCATCTTCCGGATCGACCTGGCGGTCGCCGCCGCCCGGCACGTCGTTCGGAGAGACCTCCGGCCGCCAGTCGCACGAAAGGAACGGCACGTCCAGATCGGTGTGGCAGTTGTCGAGCGTGTCCGGATGGTCCGGGTCCGGCGTGACCGTCTCGACGCCGAAGTAGAAGGTGGTGATTTCGCTCTGGACAAGCGTAGGCCCCGCAGCCGCGGTCGCGGCGAGAAGGGCCAGCGTTCCAGCGATGAACGTCGGTGCGATGAGTCGTCTGGTCATGGTTGACAATCCCCGCAAAAGACCGCCGCCGCCGCGCTGCGCTTCCGGGAACGGCCCGGAAGCGCAGCGAACG
>Ga0334887_1004091_pt1 | contig 13597 bp, 14 predicted proteins | sample GraSluR1_MG_10_FD_207217 | JGI IMG/M metagenome (GOLD analysis project Ga0334887, IMG submission 207217) | Sludge microbial communities from methane-producing bioreactor in Wageningen University, Netherlands - Granular Sludge_18_07-R1 | ecosystem: Engineered > Bioreactor > Anaerobic >...
ATGCCCGCCCGGAAGTCACCCCCGTGGCCGTCACCGCCCTGATCGGCGCCGCACTCGCTTTTCTGAGCATCATTGCCAGCCGGCTGCCCGCTCTGAAAAAGAAAGCATAAATCATTCGAATGAAACCCGTCATCTGGTGGATCCGGCGCGACCTGAGAATCAACGACAACGCCGCCCTGCGGGCCGCGCTGGAAACAGGCGCGCCGGTTCTGCCGGTGTTCATCCTCGATCCGGTTTTATTGAACAGCCACTCCCGGAATGGCGGCGCATGCGTCGCCCACCCGCGTCAATCTTTCCTGTTTGACGGCCTGCGCCGCCTGCGGACGGAACTGGAAAGCCGGGGCAGCGCCCTCGTGGTACGCCACGGTCAGCCGCTGGCCGTCCTGCAAGCACTGATTCAGGAGTCACAGGCGTCGACCATCTTCGCCGAAGAGGACTATTCCCCCTACGCCCGCCGCCGGGACGCAGCCATCGCTGCGGCACTACCCCTTGAGCTGGTCATGGGCGTTACCATTCAACACCCGGCCGTCATCCACAAAGCTGACGGCAGCCCCTACACCGTCTTCACCCCCTTCAGCAGGGCCTGGAAAAAGCTGCCTCTGCCCGGTCTGCACATCTGGCAGGCGCCGCAGCGTTTGCCTGCCCCGCCGGCCCTGGATTCAGTACCCATCCCGCAGGCTGACCCCGTCCCCGGTTTCCCTGCCGGGGAGAGGGAGGCACAGCGCCGCCTGGACAGTTTCATCAGCGAGGGGATTAACGGCTATGCGAATGGCCGCAACCAGCTCGCCCTGCACGGTACGTCTGTCCTGTCACCTTACCTGCGCTTTGGCATGCTCTCCGCCCACCAGGCCTGGGCAGCCGCCTGCAAGGCGCTGGCCCAGGCCGAAACCCCCGAAGCCCGCCGCGGCATCGAAACCTGGATCAATGAGCTCATCTGGCGTGAATTCTACAACGCCATCCTCTATCACTTTCCCGATGTATTAAAGCACGCCTTCCGCCCGGCGATGCGCAATATCGTCTGGCGAAATGCCCCAGACGATCTGCACGCCTGGCAAAGCGGGCACACCGGTTATCCCGTCGTCGATGCCGCCATGCGGCAATTGCTCCACACCGGCTGGATGCACAACCGCGGGCGGATGATCGCCGCTTCCTTCCTGGTCAAAGACCTGTTGATCCACTGGCAGGCAGGTGAGCGCTGGTTCATGCAGCGGCTCGTGGACGGCGACCCCGCCGCCAACAACGGCGGCTGGCAGTGGACCGCCGGGGTCGGCACTGATGCTGCGCCCTATTTCCGCATCTTCAACCCCACCCTGCAATCAAAGAAATTCGACCCGCAGGGCGCTTACATCCGCCGCTGGGTGCCCGAATTGGCCCAGGTGCCGGACAAATTCATCCACGAACCCTGGCTGATGCCGCAGGATGCGCAGCAGGCCAGCGGGTGTCAGATCGGGAAAGACTATCCCCTGCCCATCGTCGATCACCCACAGGCCCGCCAGCGCACCCTGGACGCCTATAAACGCGCCAAAGCAAGCTATGACAAACAACAGGAGAATTTATGATCCGCAATCAATGGTACGCCATCCTGGAAAGCAGGGAAGTCAAATCGAAAAAGCCGGTCGGCGTCACCCGCCTGGGACAAAAAATGGTACTGTGGCGCGATTCGCAGGGCAAAGTGCATTGCATGGGCGACAAATGCCCCCACATGAGCGCGCCGCTCAGCCGCGGCAAGATCGTCGGCGATCATCTCGCCTGCCCATTCCACGGCTTTGAATACGACGCCAGCGGTGCCTGTGCCCATCTGCCTGCCCTGGGTAAAAACGGTGAGCCGCCCAAGGTGCTCAAGGCAGATATCTACCCCACCTACGAATCCAATGACTTCATCTGGATCTACTGGGGCGAACCCTCTGAAGATTTGCAGCCACCCGTCTTCTTTGAATCCATCACCGATGATTTCAGCTACACCAGTTTCCAGGACCCGTGGGACGTGCACTACTCGCGCATGGCGGAGAACCAGTTGGATGTCTGCCACCTGCCCTTTGTCCACCACAACACCATCGGCCGCGGCAGCAGGATGATCGTCGAAGGTCCGCTCGTGCAGTCCAACGGGCAGCGCATGAACATCTGGGTCTATAACCGCCTGGATGACGGCACCCCGCCGCGTCCGGTCGACCAACTTCCTCCCCCGCGCGAATACCCCTACCTGCAATTCCAGTTCCCCAATCTCTGGCACAACTGGATCGCCGAGGATATCCGCGTGATGATCGCCTTCGTGCCGGTTGACGAAGAACACAGTATTCTGTACGGCCGCTTTTACCAGCGCGTGATGAAGATTCCCGTCTTGCGCGAAATCATGAACCTTGCCGGGAAATACGGTAGCCGCATGATCGCCTGTCAGGACAAGCGCGTCGTCACCCGCCAGATTCCAAAGAAAACCTATTATAAAATGGGCGAGCGCCTGCGCCCCAGTGATGGCGCTGTCGTCGCTTACCGCCGCCGCCGTAAGGAACTAAAAGAGCTGGCCGGGCAGACAGAAGAAGTCTACGTCCAGGAACGCGGCGTATAAAATCATATTATCCTTGCGAGGAGTTTCATCCTGAAGCAATCTCCTGTTCCACAAATCCCTAAAAAAACAGAGGGATGTGTAGAAAGAGCCGGGAGCAATCTCCCCGCAACACCATAAACCAATACAGGGCAGCAATCTCCATTGCCTGCCCATCTAAAAAGGAGAAATATCATGAACATCCTCACCATTTTGAAAATTATCATCGCCGTCGGCACGATTGGTACCGGCCTGCTGGCCCTGCTGAAACCCAATTCTATTGACGGCTTCACCGGCATCAAAGCCACCGGCCCGCGCGGCGTTACCGAGATCCGCGCCATCTTCGGCGGCCTGTTCATCGGCCTGGGCGCTGCCGCGATTCTGCTGAATGCCCCTGCGGCTTACCAGATGCTGGGCATTGCCTATGGCGCCATCGCCGTGGTGCGCATCCCCGCCATGTTCCTCGACCATTCGGTCGAAAACTCCAATATCATCAGCACCGTGATCGAAGTTGTCTTCGCGGTCATTCTGGTGCTTTAAAACCAAAGGACTTTTATGAGTAAGGAATTAAAACGCCAGCTGGCCCTGATCTTCGGCTTTGTCTTCATTGACCTGCTGGGCTACAGCCTGATCCTGCCGCTGCTGCCCTACTACGCGGCCAATTTCGGGGCCAGCGTGGCGGTGATCGGCCTGCTGGGCACGGTCAACGCCATCGGCCAGTTAATCGCCGCCCCGGTCATCGGGCGGCTTTCCGACCGCTATGGCCGCCGCCCGCTGTTGATCGTGGCGATCATCGGCACGGTCGTGGCCTTTCTGATGCTCGGCTTTGCCAAAACCCTGTTTCTGGTCTTCGCCAGCCGCATCGTGGACGGTCTGCTGGGCGGCAACACCGCCCTGGCGCGGGCCTACATCACCGACGTAACCGATTCCAAAAACCGTGCTCGCGGCCTGGGCATCATCGGGGCGGCCTTTGGCCTGGGCTTCATCATCGGCCCGGCCATGGGCGGCTTCCTCAGCCAGTACGGCTACAATGTGCCAGCCTTTGTGGCCGCCGGGCTGTCATTCGTCAACCTGATCGCCGTACTCATCTGGCTGCCGGAGTCCCTGCCCGCCGAAGAACGCGGCCGCATGCGCACCAATCCGCGCACCGCTTTCAGCCTGAAATTTCTACTGGAAGAGTTACGCCGCCCGTGTGTCGGTCCGCTGCTCAACATCCGTCTGTTTTACAGCATCGCCTTCACCCTCTTTCAGGCCAACTTCGCCCTGTACGCCAAAGAACACCTCGGCCTGGCGGCGCAGAATACCGCTTACGTGCTGACCTATGTCGGACTGCTGTCCGTGCTGGTGCAGGGCTTTGCCATTGGAAAACTGACCGACCGCTTCAGGGAACGTTCCCTGATCTACACGGGCACGATCATCCTGGCCGTGGCCCTGCTGGCCTGGGGATTCGCCCCCAACGTGTGGCTGCTGCTGGTCGTCCTGGCGCCCATCGCCCTGTCAGCGGGCATCCTCAACACCGTCATCACCAGCCAGACCACCAAGTTCATCCTCAAAGAGGATATCGGCGGCACGCTTGGCCTGGCCAATTCCATGCAGACCTTTGCCCAGATCATCGCCCCCGGGATTGGCGGCTTGCTGCTGCAATACGGCGGCACCTGGACACTGGGCGCACTTGCCAGCCTGATCATGGCCGGCACTGCCCTCTACACCCGCAAAAAAGTAATGAACCAGCCCGAAGCGGATGGCCCCCACTGCTATTGCGAAGAAGAAGCCATCCCGCAAACCGGATAAGACAGGAAGCTATGACTGAAAACCGATTCAACGAATTACTGGAAGAGTTTCGCACCGTTTTCAAAGGCCGCGGGAGTACGATCGATGCGATCATATCCCCGCTGATCTTCCTGATCGTCAATGCCATCTGGGGGCTGACCCCCGCCATGTGGGCCGCGCTGGCGATAGCCGCCATCCTGACCGTCCTGCGGCTGGTGCGGCAGCAGCCCTGGGTGTATGCCCTGTTCGGCATGCTGGGTGTTGCCCTGGCAATCGGGCTTTCCCTGCTCACCCGGCAGGCAGAAAACTTCTTCCTGCCGACCCTGGTCACCAGCGGCGGCACATTGCTGGCCTGCCTGGTGACCCTCGTCATTCGCCGCCCGCTGGCCGCTCTTAGCAGCCACCTCACCCGCAGTTGGCCGCTGGACTGGTACGCGCACCCCAAAGTGCGCCCCGCCTACAGCGAAGTCACCTGGATGTGGGCTGCGTTGTTCGCCCTGCGCCTGGCCCTGCAAACCAGCCTGTATCTCAATCAGGACGCCGGCACCCTGGCCTGGGTCAACATCCTCCTCGGCTGGCCGGTAACGATTACGGTGCTGGTGATCAGCTATCTCTACGGCACCTGGCGCCTGCAAAAGCTGGGCGGCCCCAGCGTGGAAGAATTCCAGCAAGCCACACCGCCCCCCTGGCAGGGACAAAAGCGCGGATTTTAACCCCGCTGGCTTGTCTTTTGTGCCATAATCAACTTGATCCACCATAAAAAAGGAGCAAAACATGTCTACCGTTTCCACTCAACAAACCGCCCCGGACTTCACCCTCGAAGATTACCAGGGCCAGCCGGTCTCCCTCTCCGACTTTGCCGGGGAGAAAAACGTCGTTCTGGTACTCAACCGCGGCTTCCAATGACCATTCTGCCAAAAGCACATGGCGCAGTTGCGCCAGGACTATGACCAATTTACCGCAAAAGATGCGGAGATTATCGCCATCGGCCCCGAAAAACCGGACGCCTTCCGAAAATACTGGGAAGAAAACGAAATGCCCTTTGTAGGCATCCCCGATCCCGAACATACCGTACTCAAACGCTACGGCCAGGAAGTCAACCTGTTCAAACTCGGCCGCATGCCCGCCCAGATGATCATCGATAAGCAGGGTATCCTGCGCTACATCCACTACGGCCATTCCATGCAGGACATCCCCGAGAACGCCGAACTCCTCCAACTGCTGGATGAGTTAAATAAGTAGAAGCGTAGGCTGAGCTTATCGAAGCCAAAGCGGTGGCAGAATCGCGAAACCGCCCCTTCGACAAGCTCAGGGAGCGGGTTGGATTACACCATATTTCTCAATAACATCTACGATGATTTCCCCTCAACAACAGGTATAATTGCCCCATCCTGCAGCACCCGGAGGGGCATTATGCCAACCAACAACCACCAACTACCCGAAGTCGTCCGAGCTTATTACCAACACCGCGGCCTGACCGCCCCCGATGCCGGCCAGGCCTTGCTTTTCCTGGTCAGTGAAATCGGCGAACTGGCCGATGCCTTTGTTGAAGAGCAGGCCCAATGGGTGCGCAACAACCCCGGCCGCAACCGCGACATCTCCGATGAAATCGGCGACGTGCTGATGATGCTGACCGTCTTCGCCGACGCCCAGGGCATTGACCCCACAGAGGCCATGCTGAAAAAGTTCAAGCGCAAGGGGTTTAACCTGAACAGGGACAAGTAATCACGCAAAGCCGCAAAGGCGCAAAGTTTTACTTATAGCAATTAAAAGTTGTTTTTGAAAACATGATTTGTTGAGCACAAAAAGCAATAGTATTTTTTAGGTGGGTTAAGGCGTGCCTCGCCTCTACATGAAACGCAAATTCAATTTATCTTGGACTTGTTTCATGTGAATTTTGTAGGGACAGGTCTCCGACCTGTCCCTACCATACTGAACAAGATGTTTCTACTGTCAATGCAAGTTGTCCAAATTATGCGTATCTCAATAACATCTTACACGTGCTATGTACTCACCCCCTACCGCACAAACGCCGCCTCGCGCCGCGCAAACGCATCCATGATGCGCTCATACAGCGGCATCATATAATCCATCTGCTTGATCTCCTCCGGCGTGAAGAAACCCATCTCGCTGGACTCGTCGCTGTCGTGCAGACTTCCCCCGATCATACGCGCCTCGAAACTCAACACAATCGCATGGAAGCGATTGCCATCGGCATACTCGGCCACGCGATGCGAGTCAGAGTAAATCCCCACCAGGCGCAGCACTTCTACCGCCAGACCGGTTTCCTCTTTCACTTCACGTGCGCAAGCCTCGGCCACGCTCTCCCCCGGCTCGATATGCCCTCCAGGCTGGCACCACATGCCGTTATCCCTGCGGCGGATGATCAAAATCCGCGCGCCGCTCTCGTCAAAAATAGCCGCCTCGCAGCCCACTGCCAACACCCCTGTTTTACCAATCCTGTCACCTTGAAGGATGGCTACCATGAAATCCTCCCGCTGCTTTCCTTAATGCCCCCAGTATAAACCCGATTCCATATCCCTGTGGATGCCCTCTCTTGAAATCCCTGCTGCGCAGGAATTTCGTTCTCTCCCGGCAAGCGGGAGAGATTTTTGGCATTCAAACGTTTTTCGTTTCTACCTCAACGATTAAAGCTAAAGATACGCCATATCTTCGCTCGATATTAAAGTCTCTCTCCCAAGTCTGGGAGAGAGACTTAGAGAGAGGGCACGTCTTAGCACTCCACCCACTTCCCGTCCGCCTTACTTGACTCGATCACGCTGTACGCAAAGCGCACACCCTGCAAGCCATCCCAGGACGTGGGAAAATACATCGCCAGCGGATTGGCTTCCACACCCGCGCGCCGCGCGGCGATCGCTTCAGAAGCATCAGCGTAGATATTGGCAAAACCCTCATTGAACCCGCCCGGGTGACCGGCCACCACGCGGCAGGAATATACTGCCAGCGGCAGGCTGTCTGGCCCATTGGGGGTGCGCGTCTGCGCCGGCTCGCCCAGCGGTTTAAAGGTCAGCACCTGGGGCAGTTCCTGCATCCATTCCAGGCTGCCTTTTGTGCCGCACACCCGGAAGCCCAGGCTGTTCTCTACCCCCGCCGCCGCCTGGGTGACAAAATAAGTGCCCCGCGCGCCGTTGTCCATGCGCAGCAGCGCCCCGGCGAAATCATCCACCCGACGGCCCGGCACAATATGGCCCACTTCGGCGGACACCTCGGCCACTTCCAGGCCGGTCACAAAGCGCAGCAAATGGTGGGCGTGAGAGCCAATATCGCCCATCACCAGGGAAGGTCCGCTTTTAACCGGATCATAATGCCAGTCAGCGTCATCATTGGGCACCGACTCATCCGCCCGGCCGCCCTGCACATACTCCACCTGCACCAGACGCACCGTGCCAATTTGTCCAGCCATGACCATCGCCTTGGCCTGACGCACCATCGAGTAACCGCTGTAGTTGTGGGTCAGGCAAAACACCAGCCCGCTTTCCTCCACCTTCTGGTGCAGTTTCTCCGCATCCTCCAGGGTGTTGGTCATCGGCTTGTCACAGATCACATCAAAACCGCGCTCCAGGGCAGCCATTGAATAGGTGAAATGGCTGTCATTGGGGGTCATGATCGCCACCGCGTCCACGCCATCTTCCCGCTGCATTTCCGCGTCCAGCATGTTGATCACGTCGGTATAGGCGCGGTCAGGTGCCAGGCCAAGATCCAGCCCGGCCTTCCTCGCCCGTTCGGGATTGGAGGATAACACCCCGGCGACGAGCTCAAAGCGGTCATCGAAACGGGCGGATTGGCGATGCATTGCACCAATAAAAGAACCTGGCCCGCCGCCGATCACGGCCAGCCGTAAACGTCTGCCTAACATTGAAATTACCGGATTGGATGTCATTTATTTTTCCTCCAGAAAATGTTTAAGTGCCTGAATAACTGTTTTATGATCTTCTTCCTGCGGCAGGCCGGAGACTGTCATCGTGCCGACCATACCCGTACCGCGCACGATGACCGGGAAGCAGCCGCCATGCGGGGCATACTCACTCTCCGGCAGCAGATATTTCTGCTCGATGCTTTCACCAATGCTTTTCAGGAATTGGCCGATGTAAAAAGAACTGTGACCCATACGGTTAACCAGCGCGACCTTACGCTTGACCCATTCGTCATTGTCTGCGCTGGTCCCCGGACGGCTGGCGTGGAACACCTGATGTTCCCCGCGCCGGATGTCAATTGTGATTGGCAGGTTGTTTTCTTTGGCATAGTCCACCAGCCAGCACCCAACCTCCCAGGCCGTATCTTCATTAAAGCTGTCAAACTGATACTTCTCCTCTTGCAACAATAGTTCTTCCAATATTTTTTTCATCCGGTGGCACTCCATTTTCTCTTGGGAAAGCTTCGCTATTATGATTATACAAAGGAAACCTGTATTGATGATAAAATCCCCACGGAGAAACAACAGCATTGTAGTGACGACTTTAGTCGTTACAGCGCGAGCATAATAACCACTAAAGAGGTTACTACAATTATGATTTTTATCAACATTGCCTTCCGCTATACCGGAAGATAACCCCAGATCACCAGGAAAGGATACCATGACTGATCTCCAATGGCTTGAATGGGCGCAGCGCCTGCAAAGCCTGGCTCAAAGCGGCCTGACCTATAACAAAGATCATCCCTTCGAAGTGGAACGCTATGAAGCCATCAGCAAGATTGCTGCCGAGATGATGGCAGCCCAAAGCAGCCTGGAAGAAGTCCAGCTTCAGACCCTCTTCGCCGGGCAAAAAGGGTACGCCACCCCCAAGATTGACGTGCGCGGGGTCGTGTTCAGGGACAACAAAATCCTCCTCGTCAAGGAACTCTCCGACGGCGGCTGGACCCTGCCGGGTGGCTTTGCCGATGTGGGTGACACGCCCAGCGAGGCCGTTGAACGCGAGGTATGGGAAGAGTCCGGCTTCCAGGTCAAGGCAGACAAAATTCTCGCCCTCTATGACCGCACCCGCCAGGGACATCCCCCCTACATTTTCCACCTCTACAAGATCTTCTTCCACTGCCAGTTGCTCGGCGGCTTTGCCGCCGACAGTGTGGAAACCGAAGGTGCGGCCTTCTTTGCCAAAGAAGAAATCCCGCCGCTGTCCATTGCCCGGGTGCTGCCCCGGCAGATCATGCGCTTTTTTGACCACCACGAACATCCCGACTGGCCGACAGATTTCGACTGAACCGATCCAGCATTAAGTACAGAGCGCCCCGATTGGGGCGCTCTGGTGAAACAATTTAGGAGGAGAAAACGGTACTGCGGTTTGCTGCTAATTCTGCGGAGGCAGAAGGACTGCGTCGATGACGTGGATCACACCGTTGGTGGTAACAATATCTGCGATGATCACCTGTGAGTCGTTGATGTACACCTTGCCGTCCATCACTTTGATCGTGACCGGGGCGCCATTCACAGTGTCTGCGCTTTCCAGTTCGACGACAGCATCTGCCCGCACATCACCGGCTACCACGTGGTAGAGAAGGATATTGGAGAGGCTCGGGATGTCAGCCAGCAGGGCTTCAATCGTGCCTTCGGGCAATTTGGCGAATGCGTCATCCGTCGGGGCAAACACAGTGAAGGGGCCTTCGCCTTTGAGGGTTTCCACCAGACCAGCTTCGGTCAGTGCGGTGGCCAGGGTGTTGAAGCGGCCATCCGCTACGGCGGTGTCTACAATGTCCTGCGGCAGAACGACGGAGTCGATCACGTGGATGACACCATTGCTGGCGAAAACGTCGGTGATGATGACTTCGGCGCCATTGATCATGACCTTGCCATCCATTACCTGGACGATCAGGGAGCCGCCCTGGGCTGTCTGGATCACGGGCATTTCGATCACGTCGGAGGCCATGTACTCGCCTGCAGCAACGTGGTAGAGCAGGATGTCGGTCAGGGCCGGGATGTCAGCCAGCAGGGCTTCAATCGTGCCTTCGGGTAGTTTGGCAAATGCATCGTCGGTCGGGGCAAAGACGGTGAAGGGGCCTTCGCCTTTGAGGGTTTCCACCAGACCGGCTTCGGTCAGTGCGGTGGCCAGGGTGTTGAAGCGGCCATCCGCTACAGCGACGTCAACAATGTCACCCGGAGGGAGCAGGACGCTGTCGATCACGTGGATCACGCCATTGTCAGCCATCACGTCGGTGATTACTACCTGGGCGCCATTGATCATGACCTTGTCGCCATCAACGGAGATCTTGACAGGGATGCCAGCAACTGTCTCGGCGCTGGACAGACCCATCACATCGGCGGCCAGAACTTCGCCGGAAACAACATGGTAGAGCAAAATCTCGGTCAGGGCCGGGATGTCAGCCAGTAAAGCTTCTACAGTACCTTCAGGCAGCATGGCGAATGCTTCGTCGGTAGGGGCAAAGACGGTGAAGGGGCCATCGCCTTGCAGGGTGTCCAACAGGCCGGCTTCAGTCAAAGCGGTGGTCAGGGTAGTGAAGCGGCCATCTGCAACGGCCACGTCAACGATTGTCATCGGCTCGGGCTCGGGCATTGCGGTGGGTTCAGGCATCGCCTCTTCCATCGGTTCTTCTTCAACGACGGGCATGGGTTCCGGTGCTGGCGCAGCAGGGGCACATGCTGCCAAAACCAGGGCAAAAAGGACAAATAACGAAAGGGAAACTACCGATATTTTCTTCATCTTGAAACTCCTTAAAAATTAGTTGGGTTGTGAGCGATGCTCTAAGTTGTGCAATGACATTTGTTTGTAGATATAATGTACCAATTTAGACCACATTTGTCAAGATATATCTGGATATTCTAATCTTATTTTAATCTTACATGGACAAATACAAAAATTTATAATGGTTTTGATAAACGAATATGCTGTTCAACAGGTTCTTCAAAAAGTTTTTAACATTGGCAATAAATTACCCTTTCAAAGAGTACGTTAGCGCGTTGTTCGTAACGTACTCTTCAACAAACCAATTTCGGAAATGTTTAAATTTACAAGTGGACGATTGGTGCGTTCAACTGCGAACGCACCCTGTTACTGAAATCTTTCAGAATTATCACCATGGTGAATTCATTTGCCCGCCTATATCACAAATTTTGTCTTTTTCGTTGTCTTCATTGATTTCAACAACTCGTGATAAACTACTGCAATAGGTTTATCGGTACCAGCACAATTCTAAAAAGGCATGGTTTATGAAAGCAAGCAAGCTTATTTTCATCCTCATCCTGGTGATTTTTATCCTGTCTGCCTGCCAGACAGTCTCGCAGCCAGCACAGCCCGCCCCAGGCACCCAGCCGACCGGCTCAGTGGGTCTCAACACCCCGCTGCCCCTGGCCTCACCAGCCAGCAGTGATCCGAAAGGCAGCCCTACCCCTACTGTTACCCCTATCCCCGCACATTTACAGGTCAATCCGGAGAAACTGCGCGGCCAGGTGATCGAGTTCTGGCATCCCTGGAATGGCAATGCCGCCCAAACCTTCGCCGATCTGGTCTATGAATTCAATACCACCAACCTGTGGGGCATCTATGTCAACCCGGTTGCCGCGGGCGGCGCTGGCGGGGTATATGATGGCGTCAATACCCGCCTGGCCGAGGAGGAACCCACCCCGCACGTTGTCGCCGCCCCGATCGAACAGCTCCTCGCCTGGCAGCAGGAAGAAAACATCGTCATCGATCTCAATCCGTACATTTATTCAACCGAGTACGGCCTGACCAGCGACCAGCTCAATGATTTTCAGCCTGTTTTCTGGCAGCAGGATCAGGTGGACGAACATCAGCTCGGTATCCCCGCCCAGCGCACCACCCGTGTGCTTTTCTATAACCAGAGCTGGGCCAGAGAACTGGGTTTTGAGACAGCCCCCGCCACCAGCGCCGAATTTCAGGCCCAGGCCTGCGCCGCTGCCCAGGCCAACCTGGACGATGATGACAGGCTCAACGACGGCCTCGGCGGTTACATTACCAACATCGATCCCCTCACTACCCTCAGTTGGATGCTGGCCTTTGAAGCCGAGATCCCCGATCTGGATTTTGAAACGTACTCCTTCAATAGCGATGAAATGATCGATATGTTCACCTTCCAGCGCAGCCTGTTCGACGAAGGCTGCGCCTGGAACAGCCGTCTGCCAGAGCCTTATGATTATTTTGCCAACCGCCAGGCCCTCTTCTACAGCGGCACCCTGCAGGACCTCACAACCCAGGCTCAAACCAGCCGGCGGCTGGGCAACCCCGATCAGTGGAGTATCCTGCCCTTCCCTGGCCCCAAAGGCAGCCAGACCGTTCTTACCTATGGCCCTTCGTTTGGCATTCTGGCCGCCAGTCCTGAAGAGCAACTGGCCGCGTGGCTCTTCATCCGCTGGCTGGCCGTGCCGCGCAACCAGGTTGACCTGGTAGAAAGCACAGACGCGCTGCCCGTCAGCCAGACCGCCATCCAGATGCTCGACCAATATCAACGGCGATTCCCGCAGTGGGCCGCGTCTCTGGATTGGATCGAAGGCTCCCGGCCTGTCCCGCGTGCCGCCGAATGGCGCATCGTGCGCCGCATGCTCGAAGACCTCACCTGGCAGGTCTACCAGCCCTACGTCATCCCCTCTGACTTCCCAAAATATCTGCAGGAAATGGATGACATGGCAGCAGAATTATTTAAATAACTCGGCATGCCATTCAAACATCGTAGTAACCACTTCAGTGGTTATTCCTTCCAAGCTGTAACAGCAAAAGTCGTCACGACAATTATGTCAAACAAACCATGCATCTTTGCCAGAAAACTTGAAAGCGACTTATCATCCTGATGAACTATGACATTATCGCCACCCTCGGCCCCGGCAGCAGTGAACCAGCCCTTTGGGAAGACATGCTCGCTGCAGGGGCAACCGCCTTCCGGCTGAACACCTCGCATCTCACTCTGCCCCAAACCCTGGCCTGGCTAGAGAAGCTGGAGAAGCTGTTTCAAGCCACGGGCAGAACCATCCCTGTTGTACTTGACCTGCAAGGCAGCAAATGGCGGCTGGGCAAGCTGCCCGCTGCCGACTTAAAATCCGGCCAGCAAATTGAACTGCGCCAGGCCGCCAGCAGTGACCAAAGCGCCATCTTCCCCGTGCCTCACAAAGACTTCTTTCTCGCCGCAGCCGCTTCAAACGGCGAGATCATCCTCAACGATGCCAAACTGCGCCTGCAAATTGAGTCGGTCAACGAGGAAAACATCACCGCCCGCGTTACCCAGGCCGGGCCGATCGCCGCCAACAAGGGCATCACCCTGGCGGCCAGTGACTACCGCCACGAAGGCCTCAGCCAGAAAGACGCG
>Ga0334887_1004093_pt1 | contig 13585 bp, 10 predicted proteins | sample GraSluR1_MG_10_FD_207217 | JGI IMG/M metagenome (GOLD analysis project Ga0334887, IMG submission 207217) | Sludge microbial communities from methane-producing bioreactor in Wageningen University, Netherlands - Granular Sludge_18_07-R1 | ecosystem: Engineered > Bioreactor > Anaerobic >...
GAAACACCCTGCGTACCGGGGTCTTTTCCGCCGTGACCCGCGTCGACCACGATGGTCTTCGGGCCGATCATGCGTGGCGGTTCGGATGCGGGAGGGGGGGTAACAGGCAAAGGCACGGGGGGCGGGGCGGGGCGAGCCACGTAGTTCGTGTTCATCACCGGGGGCGGCAGATCGCGGATCACCCCGCGCGGCTGGGCGCATCCGGCCATCCCCACCAGCCAAATTGTCACAGCAAGCCGCTTCATGCGCATCGCAATCACTGTACGGGATCAGACTCCGCCGTCAATCTTGATAATCGGCTTTTCGGCGCCTGGAAAGACAGTTGACCCGGACGAAACCCCGGACGCGCGGAGAGCGCGATTGGATCAGATGGCGCTTCGGAGGGTCCCGCCCCCGGCGCGCAGCAGCTCCGCCGTCTTCTCCCAGCCGATGCACTCGTCCGTGATGGAGACGCCGTAGCGCAGCTTCGACGGGTCCGACGGAAACGGCTGGTTCCCCTCAAACAGATTGCTTTCCAGCATCATGCCCACGATGTCCGTGTTCCCGGACACCCGCTGCTGGATCACGCTGTGCCACGCCCGCTCCTGGTATTGCTGCTTCTTGCCGCAGTTCGCGTGGCTGCAATCCACGATCAACCGCGCCGGCAGCCCTGCCTGCCGCAGCGCCTCCATGGCCCCGGACACGCTCGAAGGGTCGTAGTTCGGGCCGCCACGCCCGCCGCGCAGAATGACATGCCCCCACGGATTGCCGCGCGTCTTGATGACCGCCGTCCGACCATTGTCGTCAATGCCCAGGAAGCTGTGCGAGTGCTGGGCGGACTGCAGGGCGTTGATGGCGATTTCCAGATTGCCGTCCGTGGCGTTCTTGTACCCGACGGGCATGGACAGGCCGCTGGCCATCTGACGGTGCGTCTGGGACTCCGTCGTCCGGGCCCCGACGGCCGCCCAACTGATCAGGTCGGCGATGTACTGCGGGGTGATCGGATCCAGGAACTCCGTGGCCGTCGCCAGGCCCAGCTCCGTGACGGCCAGCAGAATCCGGCGGGCCTTACGGATGCCTGCCTCCATGTCAAACGTGTCGTTCAGGTGCGGGTCGTTGATCAGACCCTTCCAGCCCACGGTGGTTCGCGGCTTCTCGAAGTATACCCTCATGCCCACGTACAGGCAGTCCGACACTTCGTGGGCCAGGCCGGCCAGTCGTCCGGCGTATTCGATGGCTGCCTCGTCATCGTGAATCGAACACGGCCCGACCAGCACCAGCATCCGCGGGTCCGATCCATTCAGAATCTGCTTGATCGTCTCCCGGCTCTCGACCACGGTCTGGTACGCGGCGGGCGTAAGCGGGATGTCCTCCTTGATCTGAAACGGCGATATCAGCGAGACGGTGGCGGCAACGTTCAGGTTATGCACCGCCGGGTGAGACTCGCCCCAGCCCGCCGCGGCGCTGCCGTTGGAGTTCTGCGGCGCCGAACCCCACCCGAATCCCTTTGCCTGTCCAGCCTTGCCCATGATCCTCACACCTGCACGATGCCGACACAACCGCCGTGCCCAGCCCAGACGGGGGCCGGCGGGCCATGCCCTTATTCTATCGTCAGTCGGCCTGTGAATTCACCCCTGCGCGTGGGTCAGATAACTGTGGATGCCGGCCGCGGCCGTTTTGCCGTCCCCCATGGCCAGAATCACGGTGGCACCTCCCCGCACGATGTCGCCACCCGCGAAAACGCCCCTCATGCTGGTCATCCGGCTTTTGTCCACCTCGATGTTGCCCCATTTGTTGAGCTTCAGCTCGGGGGTGGTCTGGGTGAGCAGCGGGTTCGCCCGGGTGCCGATGGCCTCGATGAAAACCTCGCACGGAAGCTCGAATTCGCTGCCCGCGATCGGCACCGGCCGCCGGCGTCCGGACGCGTCCGGCTCGCCCAACTCCTGGCGGATGCAGCGGACGCCGCTCACCCAACCGTCCTGCCCGCCCAGGATCTCGATGGGGTTGACCAGCATTTCGAACACAACGTCCTCTTCCTCGGCGTGCTTGACCTCTTCCACACGTGCGGGCATCTCCTGACGCGAACGCCGGTACACCAGCGTGGCCGGCTCTGCGCCCAGCCGCCGGGCGGTCCGAACGGCGTCCATGGCGGTGTTGCCCCCGCCGACCACCACGACCCGCGTGGATTTGACCACCGGGGTCGGCGTTTCGTCGCCCTTCCAGGCGCCCATCAGGTTCACCCGGGTCAAATACTCGTTGGCGGAATACACCCCCTTCAGGTGCTCGCCCGGAATGCCCTGAAAAACCGGCAGGCCCGCCCCGTTGGCGATGAAAACAGCGTCGAAACCTTCGTCGTTCATCAGTTCGTGGATGGTGTAGGTCTGCCCGATGACGACGTTACACTCGATCTTCACGCCCATCTCGCGGAGCTTCTGCACTTCCTCGTCCACGATTCTCTTGGGCAGACGGAACTCCGGTATGCCGTAGACCAGCACGCCGCCCGGTCGGTGCAGGGCCTCGAACACGGTCACCCCGTGCCCCAGCTTGGCCAGCTCGCCCGCACACGTCAGGCCGGCAGGGCCGGACCCGACGATGGCCACTCGCTTGCCTGTGGGCGGCAGGGGAGTGAACAGCTCGCGACGGTGCTCGCGGGCCCAGTCAGCCACGAACCGCTCCAGGTACCCGACGGCCACGGGCGAACCCTTGCCGGCCCGCACGCAGACTTGCTCGCACTGCGTCTCCTGCGGGCAGACCCGGCCGGTGATGCCCGGCAGCACGTTGGCCGCATACAGAATGTCCGCCGCCCGCGGCAGATCGCCCTCGGCCACTGCCTCCACGAACCCGGCAATGTCCACACCCACCGGGCAGCCGGCCACGCACTTGGCCCCTTTGCAGCGGAGGCACCGCTGAGCTTCCGTGCGGGCGGCCTCGGTGGCCATCCCCAGGTTCACCTCGCGGAAGTTGTGGGCTCGGGTCTGGGGTTCCTGCTCCGGCATGTGCTGCCGGGGGATCTTCATGCGGTCGGCCGGTTTCATTCATCCCCTCGCGTCTGCAATTCCTTCTCTGCCGCTTCCAGCCGGCACACGTGCTGCGGGTCCAGCCGGTATCGCTCCCAGACGGCCCGCTCTTGGTCGCGGTATGCGGTCAGCCGGTCGGTCAGCTCTCGGAAGTCCACCTGGTGCGCGTCAAACTCCGGCCCATCCACGCACGCGAATCGCTGCTTGCCGCCGACCGTCACCCGACACCCGCCGCACATCCCCGTCCCGTCCACCATGATCGGGTTCAGCGACGCGATGGTCCGGATGCCTCGCTCGCGAGTCACTTCCGCCACCGCCCGCATCATGGGCACCGGGCCGGCCGTCAGCACCATGTCAATCGGGGGTGCGGCCTCGCGGATGAGGCTCTCCAGCTTGCCGGTCACGAACCCGTGAAATCCGTAGCTGCCGTCGTCGGTGCAGGGGTGAACGGCATCGCAGATGGCCGCAAGCTCCTTCTCCAGAATGACATACGGCTTGCTTCGTCCGCCGATGACGGCGGTGAGCCGATTGCCCATCGCCTTGAGGGCGCCGGCCTGCGGATAGATGACGGCCGTTCCCACGCCGCCGCCGACCAACACCACGTGCCCGAACGTCTCGATCTCCGTGGGCTTGCCCAGTGGGCCGGCGACGTCCAGCAGGGTTTCGCCCGTGCAGAGCGAGCACAGCCGCTCCGTGGTGGCCCCGACGATCTGCACGACAAGCGTGATCGTGCCGGCCTTTGCGTCGGAATCAGCAATCGTCAGCGGAATGCGTTCGCCGTTGTCCTCGCAGCGGACAATGACGAAGTGGCCGGGCTTGTGGTGAGAGGCCACGCGCGGCGCGTGAACGACGAGCTTGCGGACCTTGGGGGCGAGCCATTGCGCTTCAAAGATGGGAAACATGCTTGCATGGGTCTCCGTGCCGGATGTCATTGCGACCGGGCGTCCGGCCCGGCCGTTCGAATCCGCCGAATCGCATCAGAATACCGGAGCCCGCCGCCGCCCTCAACCCGTTGTAGGATCCGCCCCGTCACGCCGATCCCGCTCACCGTGCCCGTATCTGTGCTCCAAAGCCCGCGTCATGCTAAGTATTCACTCCCCCCACGCTCTCCGACGCCGTTCCGCGCCACCAGAAAAGCCGCCAGGCATGGGGCCATCCGCCATCGCCTCCATCACCCGCGGCCCCGGCCCGAAGCACTCCACCAGGTCGGCCCCGGCCGGAAACCCGTCCCGCTGCCCGTCCTCCAGCGTTTCCGGTGGCGAGTGCAGATGGAACGGTGTTTACGAGGTGAAGAGGAGTCGTATCTTCGCTCTGATGGCGTCCAGCACCGGCGCCGGGACGCTGCCTTTCCTGCTCTTGATGACGAGTCTGCTGATCGTCATGGGTTTTGTCCACTTCACCGAGGATGAACACCTCAATCCGGTTTGCGGAAAGAAGGCATCGGTCTCCGCGATCACAAACCCGTACGCGTCGTCAGGAATCACGCGTGAACTGATGGGAACCGCGATCAGGTCTTCACCGCGATTGAACCTGTCGGCAGAAACGATCAGCGCGGGCCGCAGCTTGATGCCGCTTGTATCCGTGAACGGATACTGCAGGAGGACGATTTCGCCTGCCTGAAGCGTCATCCCCCGTCATCCGGATCATAAACGTCTTCTGCCGGATCCTCCCAGAACTCCAGCGTACCGGATCTCTCGACGATGCCCATCTGGTCTGCCGTCGAAACATCCTCGGACTGACAGATGGTCTCCGAGCGTCGCTCATAGACGGTCTGCGTTCCGAGTTCTTCCGCGTTTACGGAAGCGCTCGGAATCAGGGTCATCGATTCATTGGCCATGCGGTTCCTGCCTTTCCGGGATGACTCGCACCTCGAAAGGTCGCATCACGATCAGATAGTCATTCACCCAGAAACGGATGTAATGGGTGCCATCTTCCTCAAAGACAAGGTTGTTGAGGACGAAATTGAAATCGACAACACTGACCGGATCTGCCTCCTTTGGGAAGGGCCCCTCCAGACGGACCACAACTTTCTCCGACTCTCCATGAACGATTTCCAGTCTCGCCTTCGATCCGGGCCTCAAGTCGGTAACGGATGCAAAGACGACCATCCGTGCGTGGCGGACCGGGAGCTTTCTGGCATTGATGTTGTTGAACAGTCCGACCAGCGCTGTCTTTCCGCCCGGCTCCTGGTAGATGTTGTCACATACGACGAGCGCAATCGGCGTGGGTTTCGTGCTCATTGCTCATCCTTCAAGCCGGCTTCGACTTCTCCCAGTTCGCGTTTTGCCGCATGATGGAGCTGAATCCGAATCCAGACCGACAGATCCTGCCCCGCATTCTCCGCCGCCAACTTGAATGTTTCTTTCTCGGACGGGTTGACGCGTACATCCAGCCGCCCTTCGCGTCGCTGCAGCCGATCCCTTCTTGGTCTACCCCTCGTGGGCATCTTCACTTCCTCCGGTGTGTGTGCGGAAATTGTACACACAAAAAATCCCCTCGACAAGCAGCCGAGCCAGGAGACGTCCTAATCTATTTTGAAACAAGTACTTGACCCCCCCCGCCACCGCTTAAAGCTGGACTGTACGACCATCCTTCCTGTACGCCTATCTATCCGGTTGGGCCGAGACAGTACGGGCCCGACGTTCCCGGGGACTCCCCGTCCACGAGTCGTTGTCCCTGTCCTCTGCGCTTTTTGCGCGACCGCTTTGCGCTTACCACCAACCGGAGGCCACGACGTGCCCGGGGGCGGAACGTCCGTATAACACAGGGCCGGGAAACTCAACCCCCGCGGGGATTTAACTTGAAACTTCTGGGGCTCTGACGTACTCTTTCTCCGACGGGGTTGGAAGTGAATCTCCGTGCCGGCCGGGAGTCCAACGGTCTCGGCCGCGATTCTCGACAAGCGTTTCCCCAGTCCGAGTGAGGAGTTCAGGCGGCTCGAACCCGCCGTCCCTCGATTCGGGGCGGTTGGAGTGTGCGAGTTGTCACGTAGGCCGGTGGGTCCGGTGCAGGATCCCGGCCATGGGTTCCGTAGCAGGAAGACACAGGCCATGCAACGGCTGGCGCAGGTTCGGAATATCGGGATCAGTGCCCACATCGATTCGGGCAAGACGACGCTGACGGAGCGGATGCTGTTCTACGCCGGCAAGATTCATCGCATGCGCGAGGTGAAGGGCGGCGACGGCGGGGCCACGATGGACTTCATGGACCTCGAGCGCGAGCGCGGGATCACCATCAAAAGCGCCGCCACGACCGTTTCCTGGAAGGGCACGGAGATCAACGTCATCGACACCCCCGGCCACGTGGACTTCACCGTGGAGGTGGAGCGGTCGCTGCGCGTGCTGGACGGCGTGGTGCTGGTGCTTTGCGCCGTGGGCGGCGTGCAGTCGCAATCCATCACGGTGGACCGGCAGATGAAGCGGTACCGCGTGCCCCGCATCGCGTTCATCAACAAGATGGACCGCGTGGGGGCCGACCCGGCCCGCGTGGTGGCGGAGATGGAGTCCAAGCTCGGCCACGTGGCGGTGGCCATGCAGATTCCGATCGGCACGGGCGAATCCCTTCGCGGCGTGATAGACCTGGTCCGCATGAAGGCGGTCTACTTTGACGGCGCCCAGGGCGAAACGGTACGGATCGCGCCGATCCCCGTCGAACTACAGGACGAGGCCAGGCGGGCCCGCCACGGCATGCTCGATACGCTCAGCCTGTACGACGACGACCTTATGGGAGCGATGCTCGAAGACCGCGAGCCGGACGAGGCCCTGATCCACGCGGCGGTTCGCGGCGCGACGCTGGCCCGGGAGATTACGCCGGTATTCGTGGGTTCCGCGTATCGCAACATCGGCGTGCAGTTGCTGCTGGACGGCGTGGCGAAGTATCTGCCGTCGCCGCTGGACCGCGTGGCCTACGCCAGCGACAACCAGAACGACGGGGCGGAGATCACCGTCACCGCCGATCCGGACGGCCCGGTGGTGGCCATGGCGTTCAAGCTGGTCGACGAGCCGTTCGGCCAGGTGACGTACCTGCGAATCTACGAGGGCACGCTGGTCAAGAGCGGGCAATACGTGAACTCTCGAACCGGCAGGAAGCAGCGGGTCGGCCGCATTCTGCGAATCCACGCGGACGAGCGAGAGGACCTGGAGAGCGCCCGGGCCGGTGACATCGTCGCCATCATGGGCGTGGACTGCGTCTCCGGCGACACGTTGTGCGACCCCGGCATCCGTCTCTCGCTGGAGCGGATGCACGTGGCGGAGCCGGTGATTGCGCTGGCCGTCCGCCCGGTAAGCAACAAGGACCGCGACGCCATGTCCAGGGCGTTCAGCCGGTTTTGCAAGGAAGACCCCACGTTCCACGTCCGCCACGACGAGGAGACGAACGAAACACTGATCTCCGGCATGGGCGAGCTGCATCTGGACGTGTACGTGGAGCGGGCCCGTCGCGAGTTCAAGGCGAACCTGGTGGTGGGCGCGCCGAAGGTGGCGTATCGCGAGGCCCCGACGGCAGAGGTCTCGTTCGACTACCGGCACAAGAAGCAGACCGGCGGCGCCGGACAATACGCCCACGTGAAGGGCCGGCTGGTCCCGCTGGCCGACGATGCCGCGCACGAGTACGTGTTCGAGAACAAGGTGACGGGCGGCCGGATCCCGACGGAATACATCCCATCGGTGGACAAGGGCTTTCAGATGGCCCGGGCGAAGGGTCCGCTGGCCGGCTTCGAGGTGGTGCGGGTCCGGATGGTGCTGGAGGACGGTTCGTCGCACGCGGTGGACTCGTCGGACCTGGCGTTCCAGATCTGCGCGCGTGACGCCTTCAAGGAGGCGTTCTTGCGGGCCCGGCCGGCATTGCTCGAGCCGATCATGGACGTCGAGGTCGAGGTGCCCACGGAGTACCAGGGCACGGTGAGCGGCAGCCTGTCCGCCCGCCGGGGGATTATCCTGGGCACGGAGATGAAGGGCCCCAACACCGTCATCAACGCCGAGGTGCCGCTGGCCAACATGTTCGGCTACGCAACCGACGTTCGCTCCTGCACGCAGGGCAAGGGCACGTTCTCCATGGCCTTCAAGGCCTACCGCCGCACTCCCGCCGGCGTCCAGCAGGAAGTCATCGAGGCCGCCAAGGCCGAGCAGCGCGAGAAATCGCGAACACGATGACGCCGCGCCGTCCGTTCCCTTCTGTGGGACCGGCCTCCGCTGTGGGACCGGCTTCCGCTGTGGGACCGGCTTTCCAGCCGGTCTTCCCCTGGATCGATCCCGGCACATTCAGCCAAAGGCCGCTCCTGCACCCCGGGCCGTCGCTTCGATCGGACACGGGTCTGGCGATCGCGGACCTCCCCGCCGGCCTGGGCGAATCCGACGATGCGCCAAACCGCCCGCACTCTTTCGGTTCGGCCAGGCTGAGCCCGGGACCCGCCATTCCTCGCACTCGTCGGGAATGCCGTTTTCGTTCAGGTCCTGCGAGAACCCACTCGCGATGTCGCACTCGTCCGGAATGCCGTTCTCGTTGCAGTCGTTGTCCTCAAGCTGGCACTCGTCCGGAACCCCATCCTCGTTGCAGTCCCGGCTACCGCTGCCTGCGTCAGGACCGGCTTCGTAACTGGCCAGCACCTCCTGCGCGCTCAGTGCTTCGGTGTATATCCGAAACTCGCTGATGATCCCCTTGAAGTAAGGCGCCCAACTGAACACGGATCGACCGAGCAGAGTATTCGTGCCGGCGCCGAGATCGGACGGCGTCAGCGTCATGCCGGTATTGAAGGGTCCGGGAATTCCATTCAAGTAGTGGCGTCCGAAAGTGCTTCCCGGGTCGATGGTGATCGCGGCATGGGTCAATTGGCCGGAGGTGATGCCGCCCCCGAAGAGCGACTGGGCGTCGATTTCCGGCGTCCTGATCGAGAACATCGAACTGCTGCCGCTCACGGAGAAGTTCAGGTGGTTCTGCGTACTGGTCTGACTCGTGAACACCGCGGCGCTGTCGCCCTCTTCCCAGACAAACCATACTTCAAAGGTCACGTCGGTCAGCCCGGCGATTGTCGCGGAGATGGGCAATTGCACCATGTCGTTGACGCCGTCCAGCACGACGGCGCCATCGGAGAGGAAGGCCCCGTTCAGCAACACGGCATGGGCCCCGGAAACCGCGTCGTCTCCGTTCTCGTTGAAACGGTACCGGTGAACGACGCTGGCCGGAAGCGGCGGCTGCGCCACGTCGCACTCGTCCGGCACGCCGTTGCCGTTGCAGTCCTCACTCGTTCCCTCCGCGATGTCACATTCGTCGGGGACCTCGTTTTCGTTGCAGTCCAGGCTCGTCCCCTCGGCGATGTCCACGTCGTCCGGTACCCCGTTGCCGTTGCAGTCGGCCGGCTCGCACTCGTCCGGAACACCGTTCCCGTTCAGGTCTTGCGAGAACCCGCTCGCGATGTCGCACTCGTCGGGAATCCCGTTCTCGTTGCAGTCTTCGCTCGCGCCGCCGTGGTCGGGACCGGCCGCGAAACTGTCCGCGATCTCCGTCTGCGACAGCGCCGCGTCGTAGACCCGGTACTCCAGCACCCTGCCCTGGAAGTAACCGTCCGCCGGCCTCATCGACCGCCCCAGCCACGAAAGCGTCGTCGCGCCGAAATCCGCCGGGGACTGCGTGAACGTCGTGCTTGTGGAGACCGTCTGACCATTCAGATAGAGCCGCGCCGTGTCGGTGTCGCCGTCCAGGGTAAACGCCACGTGCGCGACGGTCTCCGGCTGCACGGTGTGGCCCCAACCGATGAGCCACCAGTCCGGCTCGGGGTGAACCGTGAATTGCAGGCAGGGCGGCCCCGTCCAGTACACCTCATGGTACGGCGAGAACCCCATCCACTTCTGATAACTGGCTCCCGTCGTGAACAGGTTCGACTGTGCGCTGCCGTCCCAGATGAACCACGCCTCGAACGTCGCACTCTCCAGCTCAGCCACGGTGTCGCTGATCGGCAGTTCGGCGTAATCGTCCACTCCGTCCAGCACGAGCGTGCCGTCCACCGTGTACGCACCGTTCACCGCCGTGCCGTGCGCGTCGCCCACAAGGTCCCGCATGCCCGATCGGAAGGTGTATCGGTGGCGCAATGCGTCGTGGATCAGAATCCCGGCGATATCCAGATGGTCCGGGATGCCGTTGCCGTTGCAGTCCTCCGCCTCGCACTCATCGGGAACGCCGTTGCCGTTCAAATCCTGCGAGAACCCGCTCGCGATGTCGCACTCGTCCGGAATCCCGTTCGTGTTGCAGTCTTCACTCGTCAACAGCTCGTGATCCGGACCGGCCGCATGGCTGTCGGCCAGATCCGCTGCGGAGAGCGCGCGATCGTACACCCGGAACTCCACGATCTCACCATGGAAGTAGGGGTCCGCCTCGTAGAGCGACTTGCCTAGATACGCAAGGATGCCCGGCCCGAAGTCCGACGGGCGCTGCACCACGTCCGTATTCTCGGCCAGCGCACCGGCCAGCGCGCCGTCCACGTACAATCGGCCGGTGTTCGTCGCGTCGTCGATCGTCACCGCCACATGCGTCAGCGCCCCACCCGAGGGAAGCAACCCTTGCGCTGTCATGACGGAATCTCCGGCCGCCCACGTGCGAATGGCCGCGATCGCGGTGCCGCCGGCGCCGGGCGTCAGGAAGATGTAATTCGACGTTCCCGTGCCGATGTCGAATACGCGCTGCCACGTCCCGCCGCCGTTCCAGCGCACCCACGCCTCGAACGTGCAGGAATCCAGCGAGGCGATCGTGTCACCGATCGGGAGCTCTGCGTGGCCGTCGATCCCGTCCAGGACCAGCGCGTCCGCGCTCAGCGTCGCACCGCCGTACAGCACCGCGTCGCCGCCGCCCATCGAATCCGCCGGCGTCGCGTTGAAACGGTAGCGATGCACCAAGTTCGCATCCAGCACCTCGCTCGGAACGATATCGCACTCGTCGGGGACCCCGTTGGTGTTGCAGTCCTGGCTTACCGCCTCGGCGATGTCCGGGCCCGAGGCGAAGGACTGCGCCAGGTCGGCCGCCGATAGCGCCCGATCATACACGCGGAATTCCACGATCTCCCCGTTGAAGCACGGGTCCGGCCAGAACGACTTGCCCAGGTAGCTAATCGCGCCGGTGCCGAGGTCGGACGGGCGCAGCGTCACGTTCGTGTTTTCCGCCGTGGGGCCGGCCAGCACGCCGTCCACGTACAGGCGGCCCGTGTTCGTCGCGTCGTCGATTGTCACCGCGACGTGGGTCAGCACCCCGCCGGAGGGAAGGGCCGAACCGGCCAGCATCTGCTGCTCGCCGACCATCGGCGTGCGGATGGCGGATCGAGCCTCGCTGCCCGAGAAGGGTGTAAGGAAGAAGTAGTTGTTGGTGGCCGTGCCCACGTCAAATATCCGCTGCCAGGTCCCGCCGCCGTTCCATCGCACCCACGCCTCGAACGTGCAGGAATCCAGCGAGGCGATCGTGCCCGCGATGGGCAGCTCCGCGTAGCCGTCGACTCCGTCCAGGACCAGCGCGTCCGCGCTCAGCGTCGCGCCGCCGTACAGCACTGCATCGCCCCCGCCCATCGAGTCCGCCGCCGTCCCGTCGAAGCGGTAGCGGTGAATCAGGTTGGGGTCCATCACCGTACCGGAGATGTCGCACTCGTCCGGCACGTCGTTGCCGTTGCAGTCTTCGCTCGTCCCGTCCGCGATGTCGCACTCGTCGGGGACCCCGTTCTCGTTGCAGTCCTGGCTCGTTCCCTCGGCGATGTCCACGTCGTCCGGGATGCCGTTCCCGTTGCAGTCCGGGAAGGGTTGCGCGAAGTGCTCCGCAAACAGGGCGAAGTCACGCAGGTCCACGTCTGCGTCGTCGTCCAGATCGGAAGCGGCGAACTCCTCGTAAATGCATCCGGGCGGCGGCACGTGCTCGTCCGGACCCGCCATGCATCCGGCCAGAATGACGAAGTCGTCCAGGTTCACCATGCCGTCGCCGTTGATGTCCGCATTGACTTGTCTGGCGCCCGGTCCCGCGGAGAAGGCTTCCGGTTGCACCGCACCCGTCGGCGCGGTCCACGCAAAGCAGGCGGCCACACCGGCCAGTAACGACAAATGGTGCAAAAGGGTGATGCGATGAGGCAGTGAAAGCATGGTCCTCGACTCCTTTCCGGTCTCCGTGATCTGACGTTAGTTCCCGCGACGAATTGGCCCGGTTGCGCTGCCGTGCCAAGTGTCCGATTGTAACACACCACCACCCCCATGCGCCTACCCCTGTTCGGCCTGTTCGGGTTCAGGGAATGAGAATGTGGGCAAAGATTGACGCCTGTAGCGGCAAGATGCCTAACCCGGATCCACAGCGATCGCGAGGGCCGTCTGTCAGGCACCGAATCGTTCCCCGATCATCCCGTCCGGTACGAACGCGCGCAGCGGCCGCGTGTCTTGTTCCCCTCGCTGCCGTCTTCCAGTCGCGGAACCCGGGGCCGGCTCGGACGCTGGAGAATAACGAAACAAGAATGAAAAAAGGGTCCGGCTACCCCCATCTGAAGGTTGGGGGCACTGACCGGTCGGCTGAAGCCGACCCATGCTTCGCCTCGCCGTGTCGGGCAGCAGGCACGCTGCACGACGGGCGTCCAGACTCTTCGCACCCCGGCCATCACGGCTGTGTGTCGGGCGGCACGTTGGGATGGGGCGGTGCGTTTGCGGAGCGGCGTCGCGGAAAACGCCGCGGGTGACGGCCAACTGGACGAGCGTTTCGCGGAACTTCGTCTGCAGGTCAACCACGGCCGCGACCTGGGCCTCGCGCCGCACGCGGTCGGAGGCGATTTCCACGGCGCCGGGCAGGACGTTCTCCTCGCGCAGGGCCTCGCCCTCGGCCGTGGCCAGGATGAAACCGCTGCGCGTATCGACCAGCACGCCCTGGCAGACCGTGTAGTGGCCCACGGTGTGGCCGGGCACGACGAACAGCCCGACAAGTGTCCAGTATGCCATGGCCGCGTCGTTGTAGCCCTCGCTGGACTGGTCGTCCTGCACGTAGACAAACAGCAACGGAGCGTGCAGCAGGGCGGCTGCATCCCGCAGGCCCTTGAGGGTCACCGGCGTCGGCGCAACCAGCGGACTGACCAACTGGACCTGCTCCAGAACCCGCGTGCCGCCCGCCCGCAGATCGCCGGGCAGGCTTCGCCAGCCCTCCGCCTCGACGCCGCGGAGCATCTCCACCGGGTCGTTCTTCCGGTCCTCGGCGGAGCGATAGTACCGGCGTTCGGATGACCCCATCTTGGCGACGGCCAGGGTGGTGGGAAACACGGGCCGGGCATCCGCCGTCAGGTAGGTCTCAACCTTGAAGTCGCTGAGGTTCTCCAGTTCCGGCGACAGGAGCGACATCTTGGGCACGGGCCGGACGATGTTCTTGTACGGCTCCGCGCACCCACCCGACATCATGCAGGCGGCCAAGGCACACACCACACCAGCCGCACCGCGCACCCGCAAACAAGAGTGTTTCATGGACGTGTCCTCCACCTGGATTCACTCGCGCCAGAGCATACCGGTCCCGCGCCGTCCGGCAACGCCCGCGCACAGCCCACCTGCTGTGGCAGACACGCGCCGACGCAGTTCGATAGGCACGCGACCGGCTGGAAA
>Ga0334887_1004096_pt1 | contig 13579 bp, 11 predicted proteins | sample GraSluR1_MG_10_FD_207217 | JGI IMG/M metagenome (GOLD analysis project Ga0334887, IMG submission 207217) | Sludge microbial communities from methane-producing bioreactor in Wageningen University, Netherlands - Granular Sludge_18_07-R1 | ecosystem: Engineered > Bioreactor > Anaerobic >...
AAGACCAAGTGCGTTCTTCCGCGGAAGAGTCGGGGGGTGCTTTTGATTCTTACATTAAGTCTGGGATTGACACTTTTACTCCAAAGGACGGTTCTAATAGAATTAGGATATGTCCACCTACTTGGAAGGGGTACAAAGACTTTGCCTTTGATGTTTGGGTGCATTACAGGGTAGGCCCAGATGAACAATCCTACTTATGCCTTTCCAAGATGAAGGGTAAACCCTGCCCTTTGTGTGAAGAACGCATGAAAGCGTCAAAAAGAGGGGAAGATAAAGACTATATTTCTTCCCTACAGCCCAAGATTAGGAAAGCGGTTTGGGTCATAAACCGTAAATCGAGTGATGGAGAACAGCCGGAATTGTGGACAATGCCCCCTGGCGTGCATCGGGAGATAAACGAATTGAGTATCGACGAAGAAACGGGAGAGTGCATCTTTGTTGAAGACCCAATGGAGGGCTTTGACATTAAGTTTAAGAAACAAGGTAAAGGCATTAGAACAAACTACAGTGGATTACAGATTGAAAGGAACTCAACACCCTTAACTAGCGACGAAGATTTATTGGAAGAGTGGAAAGACTTTCTGGTCAAACACCCTATTCCAGATTGTTTGCGGTATTACAGTTATGAGCATATCGCAAATGTATTTGGGGGTAAAGTTTCGACATCAGAAGATGAAAACGATAGGCCCAAACGCTCTAAACGTCCAAAGTATGAGGACGAAGATGATAGGCCCAAACGCCCTAGGCGTTCCATGTATAGAGAAGACGATGAAAGCGAGGACGAGTATTTAGAGCGTTTACAGGATTTAGAATATGAGGACGACGACGACGAAGATGCTCCCTGGTAATTGATAAATCCTACTTAGGCACAATACCCCATATAATTTTGTATGGGGTATTGTGCCAAATAACACGGAGCACAACAAATGGTAAAACGAAATAGATTGAAAGAGTCATTAGGGAAGAAAGACCTATACGAAATTACAGAAGAAAACATAAAGGGTTTTATTCCCAGTGGGTGCACTCTATTAAACTGTGTGCTTGGTGGAGGGTTTGCAAGGCCACGTATCATAAACATCATAGGGGATAGAAGCACTGGAAAGACCTTGCTTGCAATAGAGGCAAGCGCAAACTTCAAGAGGGTTTGCACTAATGGGGAAGTCATATACTACGAAACGGAGTTTGCTTTCGATAAAGACTTTGCTCAAAGTGTGGGGTTTCCCACCGATGCTATATTCCCCAAGGGAGTTGATACGGTGGAAAAGTTCTATAAGGACCTGTGCGATAGAATTGAAGCAAACAATACACCAAAGTTTGTTATAGTGGATTCATTGGATGCGCTCACAACGAAACAAGAGTCAGAAAGAGATATGGGCACTTCCACCTATGGGACAGAAAAGGCTAGAGCTATGTCGGAACTGTTCCGTAGAATAACGGGCAAGTTATCCAATAATGATTGTACCCTAATAATCATATCCCAAACAAGGGATAACATAGGCGTCATGTTTGGAAAAAGATATACCAGGAATGGAGGAAAAGCACTAGACTTTTATGCCAGCCAAATACTGTATTTGGCCCAGAAAAAGCAACTGAAAAAGACAATAAGTAAAGTAGATAGGGTAGTAGGTATACATATCATTGCAAGATGCGAAAAGAACAAGTGCGCCAAACCGTTTAGGTCATGCGAGTTTCCCATAATTTTTGATTATGGTATAGATGACCTATCGGCTAACATATCCTTTTTGGAGTCTATTGGTAAAACCAACTCAATCCCCTTGCCTAATTGGAGTCCACTACCGAAAAACACTAAGACTTTTATGAGGGATGTATCTGAACTAAGTAATACCAAGTGGAAGAAAGTTTGTCGCATGGTTTCCTCTTATGTCAAACAAACATGGAACGACATAGAGGATAGGTTTGAACCCACTAGAAAAAAGTACGAGGACTAAAATGAGTGACACTCTTATTGTTGAGGACGTTAAGAAAGAAGAACCTAAAAAGCAACAGAAGAAAGGACCGACAAGGTGGAAGTGCCCTGTTTGTAAATGCTATTGTGGGAACCCCCATAACAGAAAGTGTAGTTTACTTGAAAAAGATGGGGATAAGGTAGGACAACACCATAGTAAGGAAGCACTATACAAAATTGCCCGTGCCTTACCAGAAAACAAAAGGCGGCTTCCCCCCAATAGCAAAGCAAAAGGTAGTGCTTTTGAACGGGATATTTGTAGGAAACTTTCTCTTTGGGTAACGCTTGGAACAAGGCATGATGTACTTTGGAGAAGTGGAGGAAGTGGTTCTATGGGAACCAAGGGGACTTCCACTAATCAGTTTGGAGATATTTGTAGCGTTGACCCATTGGGTGAACCATTGGTGCAAAACTTTGTAGTAGAGTGTAAGAACTATGCAGACGCGAAGCTAGGCAATAGCATCTATCAGCGCCCAGGCAGTTTGCTCTTCCGATGGTGGAAAACCCTATTGAGGGATGTAGCTAAAGCAGAAGAGGCAACCAAACTTAGGAAAATTCCCCTACTTATTATCAAAGAAAAGAGGCGACCCGCTCTTGTCGCCACTGACATTATGGGTATGGCAAGGTTTCACAACATATCACCTATTTGCTGTATTGCAACCCCCTTAAAGGATAAAGACGGTAACTATTTTCACACTTATATTTATACCCTAAGAGCAATCATTGGGACAAAAGCTGGGGATGTTTTCAAAAGTGAACAAGAGCTAACTGATAAAACGATTGAACCCAAACAGAAGAAAAGGACTAAAAGGGTCCGGCTTGGGAAAAGTGGAAAGAGAAAGAGTACTAGGGAAAGACTTAACTAATAAACCCTATTAAACAGGAAGTACCATGAACGCCCTTGTAATAGCGGATTTACACCTAAGTAGCTCTGAACTAGAGGGGTACAGATGGGATGTTTTTAATTGGTTGCATACCACTATAAAAAGAAATAGGATAGTCAACCTAATCATATTAGGGGATTTGACAGAACGAAAGGACAATCACCCAAGCGAGTTGGTCAATAGGGTTATTGACCAACTCACAAAGATTGTGTCTTTGGGGGTTTCGGTTCACGTGCTTATGGGAAACCATGATTACTTAAAACCGGATGAACCCTATTTCAGATTCCTAAACAAATTGAACTATTGTTGGTTTCACAAAGAGCCGCACTTTGTGAAAATCCAAGGGACCAACTGTTTATTTTTACCCCATAACAAAAAAGGATATACGGACATACACTTCGGTAATGCTGATTACATATTTGCCCATCAATTATTTGACGGCGCAAAATTACCTAACGGAAGTAGGGTAAATGGTTTGTCCACTTATGAGTTTGAGGGATATAGGGTATTATCTGGGGATATACATAAGTACCAAACTTTGGGTAATATAACCTATATTGGCCCTCCACACCCTGTCCACTTCGGAGAAAAGACAAGAGGGAACGCCCTCTGGATAAAGGATAAAAACAAGGAAACAAAGTTGGTTGTTGGCAGTATTAGAAAAAAGGTAATTAACCTAACTGATTTAACCCAATTAAACGATTCCCTAGAATCGGGGGATCACGTCAAAGTACGGTTGAAGTTAAAAGATCCAACTAAGTGGAATAGTGTAAAGGAATCTATTGTTACGGCTTGCAAAGATAAAGGATTAGTGCTTAGGGGGATCGAATTACAACCAACAGAGCGTACAAAGAAAAAAAGGGTTCCGTCAAAAAAGACCCTATTGAAGAACTATAAGGACGTGTTCTTTGAGTACTGTAAACAAAGTAGGGTAGCTTCATCAATAGAAGAGATTGGTGAAAAATTACTAAAGGATAGATAAAATGAGATTCATTTCTCTGTTTATACGAAACTTTCGCTCGTTCTCTGGAAAGCATAGAATATCGTTTCCACAAGCCCCTGGTTTGTATATCCTAAAGGGAATGAACAAGGATAACCCAGTTTCCTTTGGTGCAAATGCCGTAGGTAAGTCCAATCTTTGGGACTCTATTTGTTGGTGCTTATTTGGCAAAACATCTAGGGGCTTAAGGGCTACTAATGTAGTGTCTTGGGGCTATAAATATTGTCAAGTGTTCCTGACTTTTGAGATAGAGGGTAAAACCCATACCGTTAAAAGAGAACAGAATCCGAACGAGATACTGCTAAATGATAAAGTTGCCAATCAATCCGACATAGACGATTTACTCTGTTTACACTATGACGAATTTCTGGCGTGCGTTCTACTCGGTCAGTTCAACCGATACTTTTTCGATAATCAGCCCGCTGAACGTTTATCATTCTTCAGTCAATTATTAGGGTTAAATTATTGGTCAGAATTGACCAATAAAGCTAAGGATGTATCTGCTTCAATTGAGCGTAAGCTGGTAAAATTGCGTGAAGATAGTGTCAGTTTTGCCTCAAAAAAGATTGAGATAAAAAACACTATAAGCAAGTTGCGCAGAATCTTAAAGGAAAACGAGGAAACAACAAAGGTTCAATTGGCCAAAATGGAAGATGATGTAGATGAACTAAACCAAAGGATAAAAGCGGCAAACAAAGATTTAACTAGGGCTATTATTGCAGTCAAGGATATTGACGATAACCTAAAAGAGGCGACCGAATCGTTTCAGTTGTCAAAGGAATTAGTCGATGCTTATAGGGAAAAACTGATTAGATTGATACAGCTAAAGCAAAGTGCCGATGCTCAATTAGAAAAAATCAAGGAAACAGCCCCCTTGTGTTCTTTGTGTTTACAACCCATATCCGAATTGTACTTGCAAGACTTGATAGAGCGTCACAACAAAAGAACAAAAAGCATTGAAAGAAAACGTATTAGGTTACAAAACCTATTGGATAAGTACAAGATAGGGCAATCAGACGCTGATAATGCAATTAGGGAGTTAGAGGACCAGAAGCAAAGATTAGTGGAAGTACGTAATAGAGTTGACAACGAGATTTTGTCAATGAAACAAATGATCGAAACAAAGAAAGAAGAAATAAATAGGTGGGAAACTACTAGAAAACGGTCGAGCAAAAAATTGAGAAGAGAGCTGACCGATTGCACTAACTCATTGCACAAATACACCATACATGTCAAAGAGATAAACAATAGAGTAAAATCTTTAAGTAAGGAATTGGCCGGAACAACCTATTGGATAAATGGGTTCAAAGAGCTAAGGTTGTGGCTGATCGACAGCGTTACCTTGGAGTTTGAAATTGTCACTGCGAATAACTTGGTTGCATTGGGGCTTTCAGATTGGATCATAAAATATGATGTAGAAAAGCTAAGCACTACTGGTAGGTTTATTCCAGGGTTTCACATATCCATTATTTCACCTAATAATGACGAACCAGTAGATTGGAATAATTGGAGTGGGGGAGAAACACAAAGACTTAGAATCGCTGGCGCAACAGCAATGGCAAGCCTGATTAGCAACAGAAAAGGTGTGTTTCCAGAAGTAGAGATATGGGACGAACCAACTACCCACTTATCCCCAGAGGGTATAGACCACTTATTGGAGTGTTTACGTTCTAGGGCGGACAATAAACAAATATGGGTTGTTGACCATACAGGATTAGCCTACAGTGGTTTCGATTATCAGTACCTAATAACAAAGAAAAATGGGGTAAGTAAATGGGTGGGAGAAGTAGAATTAGGTTAAAGCTACATACAGAAGATATAGGGGATTCCTGGTTGTGGGAGTATGTAGACAAAACCGAAGGAATTACACTAAGTCAATTTCACAAATTGAGGCGTAAATATGGCAGACACACACTAAAAAGCTCGTACTCTACCAAAGACGGTAATAATTGGTACAAATCATTAGAGGGTTCCAATGAAAAGAAAAAGACTAAGAGCGTCAACAGGAAAACCAAAGTGTTATCGGTGCGAAAAAACAGTAACAAGATCAGGCGATTGCGCTTGCACTGATAATGTGTGCCTAATACATGGCGATAGCTCAAAGATTCTACCATATTTTGATAATGGTGTGTTTGATTCAATCGTGAGTGACCCACCATATCCAGAAGTACCAAGGGAATACGGTAAGCTATCAGTGCTTGATTGGTTTAATTTGACCAATACTGTTATCTATAATTGCAAACGTACTTTGACTGAACGCGGCAGTTTAGTATTTATACTCCAACCAAATAGCGAAAAGTGCGGAAAGATGCGGCCTTGGATATGGGATTTTATGTCTAAATGGTCTAATGATTGGAACGTGGTTCAGGACATTTACTGGTTCAACACTGCACCATCCCCAACCATACATATAAGCAGAAAGTTTGGCTTACTAAAACCATCCATTAAGTATTGTGTATGGTTGGGTTCCCCTAATTGTTTCAGACAACAAGATGCGATTCTAATGGATATGAGTTTTGTTTCATTGAAAAAGGCTAATGATTTTAGTCAAGCAAAATTATCACCAAGTGGGCTGCATTGTAAATCGAGGGCCTCTTTTTATCAAAGGGGTATTCAGTCTGGGGGTACTTGTCCCCCAAATGTTATAGTAGTAGCTAATTCAAATAGCCGTGATATCCCATCCACTTATGGGCACCCAGCAAGGACACCCAATTTTCTCGCTAATTGGCTGATTAGGTACATAACACCAAAGGGAGGAATTACAGTAGACCCTTTTTGCGGTTCAGGAACAATGTTATTTGAGGCAAGGAAACTTGGGGTAAGGGCTTTAGGAATTGAAGCCATTAAAGAGTATTGTGACATCTGTTCTGAAAAACTGGAGAGCATTAAATGAAAAGGATTAGGTTGCACACCCCACCAGAAAATGAGAAAGAAGCAGCAAACAGACGCATTGAAGGAAAGAGATATGCGATAGAGTGTTTGGAAAGTATTTCGGGTGAAACAAATGAGTTTATTAGGGGATTTTGGAGGGCCCTATTACGTGGAGTTCCAGACCTAAAGGGGGACGAGTTTGACGTTGAAAAGGCTATAAAAAAGATGGAGGGTAATAAGCCTATGACAAAAGAAGAGGCATATATTTTTGAGAAAACAGCTTGTTTTCCAATAGGCCCTTATGCTAGTGTAGAAGTATCCAATGTGCCAAAGCACCATGTTCTCGATTGGTGCGAAAGGATACTTCCATTTGCCCAAGAGCTAATGCGTTATAGAATGTCACAATCAGTGCGAACCAAACTGAACAAGATCGAAATATGGTAGAATCTTTGAGCTATCGCCATGTAAGGGAGAATAAAATGCTTTACATCATTACAATCTTTTGTCCGCCTTTGGGTGTTTTGTTCACTGGCAAGATTTTCCACTTTGCATTTAGTGCGATTCTACTTGTTGGTACCCTAGCGTTTCCCCCTATTGGTCTTTTCCTTTGGATTCACGCCCTGGCAGTGGTATCTAGCCACTATTCGGAAAAGAGGCAAAAGAAGTATTTTAACTTGAACAAGAAACTCCAAAAGAAAATACTAAAGGAAATGCGTAGATAGCGTACTATTGGTGAACACAATAAGTTAAAGGGAAAACACAATGGACGGTCTTTTCACCAAGTTACAGATTAAGAGTAAATCGACTAATGAACCTATTACCCTTAACGAAGATGGGTGTGATAGTTGCCCTTACAACCAACTCAAAATCTTATCGCCTAAAATGAAACCTACTGGGTCAAACAAACCAAGGATTTATATTCTCGGAGAAGCCCCAGGAAAAAACGAGGACCAACAGGGAAAGCAGTTTGTTGGGAAAGCTGGTCAAACATTAAGAGCATGTTTACCCTCTAATACACCCAAAGAGTGGATAAGATGGAACAATGTAGTTAGATGTTTCCCACCGGGTACTCCAACTAATAGAGCTTTATCCTGCTGCTTGAAGTATTTGATAGAGGACATAGAGCGAACTAAGCCAAAGGTGATTATAGGATTTGGCGCAATTCCATTACAAGCACTTCTAAAGGAAAACACCATAACAAATTGGAGGGGTAGACAAGTACCAATAAAAGTAGGCAATCACGCTTGCTGGTATTTCCCTTGTTTACACCCATCATACGTTAACAGAATGGGGCAAGATTACCTATATGATTGCTTCAAAAACGATATATGGGAAGCCATTGATAAGGTTGTAATGGGGATGGGAACACAATCCCCTATTATTCCAACAACAAGGGAGATTACATCCAACATTGCCACGTATGATGCGAAACGCGCTAAGCTCGGTGTCGAGAAGTTACAGAAGATTGTTCATGGGCATAGCCTATTAGCATTAGATATTGAAGCTAATACATTAAGACCATATCATAAAAAGTCCAAGATATTGAGCATTGCTTTCACAAATACAAATGATGAAACGATTGCCCTAGAGTGGTGCCCCATTGTAGCCGACCAAGTATATGACATATTGACAAAGCATAATGCAGGAATAATCATACACAACCTAGCCTACGAATTAGAGTGGTTCTACCATATATTCGATAGAGATAAGCGAATACTTTGGCGCAATTGGGAGGACACCCAAGCACAAGCATTTACACTAGATGAAAGAAAAAGGTGTCATTCCCTTGACTTTCTCACACTAGAATACTTTGGGTTCAGAATAAAGAGTGTGTATAACCTAAACAGGAAAAGGCTAGAGGGTTATTCTGTAAAAAGACTGCTAGAATATAACGGTCTTGACAGTAAATGGACAATGAAGCTGTATCACAAACAAAAGAACAAAATAGGGGGATCACTCTTTAAGCCCTATAGAATGTACGTTGACAGAACCCCAGCGCTGGTTTCGATGCAAGCCCAAGGATTAGATATTGACTTCAATAAGGTAGAACACCTAAGAAAAAAGTTTAATAAAGAACTATTGGTGGCAAAGAAGAAACTATCAAAAGTAGGACCCATCAAAAATCTGCAAATAACTACTGGAAAGCCGTTTAATCCATGTAGCCCAGCGCAAGTAAGTAAGCTGTTTTACTCTATAGGTAGCCCTCTTCCAAACACAAGGGAAGAAACACTTGATAAATACAGAACCCATGAAGTATATGGTCCAATAATATCCGCCATATTGAAAGTCAGAGGGTATGAGAAGCTATTGAGCACTTACCTTAATAACCTAACTAGGGATAGTGCTCTAGTGTATCCAGACGGGAAGATACATACCCAGTACAATGGACTATTTGTTAGCACTGGTAGGCTATCCAGTGAAGAGCCCAATGTTCAAAACTTCCCAATTAGGAAACATCCAGAGATTAGGGAAGTTATAGTTGCTCCCAATGGTTGGAAACTACTAAAGGGCGACTACAAGCAAATAGAAGTTTGCGTGCTAGCTATGGCTTCAAAAGATCGAAAGCTAATTGACGCAATAACAAACGGGGTGGATATACATTGGGAAGAGGCAGACGCCCTAAGGAAAATATACCCTGGTATTTTAGACCATAAGATGGTACTAGGGGACAAAAAGAAACTACGTACTTTCGTCAAGAGTGAAATTGTGTTTGCGTCATTTTATGGTTCTTACCCTAAAAGTATTTCAAAGAGAATCGGTATACCAGACAAGTATCTAGTGCAGTGGCAATCGGGGTTCTGGGATAGGTATAAAGGGGTAAAACGCTGGCAAAGAGAAGTAAAGCATTTCTATGATGCTTACGGGTACATAGAAACACTAAATGGTCGGCGTCGTAGAATGCCACTAGAGCCCACCATATTGTTTAATTCCCCTATTCAAGGTAGTGCTTCTGACATCACCATAGCGGCTATGATCCGATTATGCAAGGCGGGTCATAGAGTTGTGCTAAACATACACGATGATTTAACTACCCTAATAGAAGATAGTCCTAATTACGGAGAAACCGTAGATGAAATAACCCAACTAATGCTTATGAGAAGTTTCGATTGGATGATTACCCCAATATCAGTTGAGCTTTCGATCGGCCAAGATTGGAATAATCTTGGTGTTATTGGAACCTATAGTTCGGAGGACTTTTAGATGCTTTGCCTTAGATTAAAACCGGGCGAGTCTATCGGTATTGGCCCTATTTGTATCAGAGTCTTTTCCACAAACAAAACAGCAGTTAGAGTTGGGATAAATGCTCCAAAGAATTATCCCATATACAGAATAATGAAAATCGTAAATGGACAATTAGTAAAAGTACCCAAACCAGACTGCGAAAAGGTTTGCATAGTGGATAAAGACGGAAACATGAGCGACCAACAATTGGCAGACTATTTATTGGAGTATTTGCTTCTGGGGTATGATAAAATCTAGTGCCACTGCCCAGCGTAGGTATGTATGCCTACAGTTTCATCTGTAGCGAATCTAAGGGGGGAATCTTCTAATTCCCCCCTTCTTTTATACTCTATTGGATAGAATACATCATTGGGCATTACACCTATATCAAAAAAGTTTTCCTTTGCTTCATTGTAGGCAAGGGTAAGTAGGGGCGGGCCAATGCTATTCCCCTTGTTTGGGTTAAAGTATTGGGGAATTAGCCTAATATAATGCTCTATAAGTGGGTGTTGAGGCACACAAGCGATTACACCATTACCCAGGTAGTCGCCTGTCCCGTTCTTAAACACTAATGCCTCTTTATCGTGATTCCTTGCGTAATCAAGTAGGGTATCCAATTTTTGCACTGGTATAAAATCAGTGTCCAAGTAGATACCGCCCCACTTGAACAGGATGGACAGTCTTATTATGTCCGTTTGTTGAGCTATACCACAACATTTGGGTAATAACCTTAATAATTCTGGGTGTATTATTCTATGGGGTACTTGCTTCCAGAGTACATAATCCCAATCAGGATTAAAGTTTTTCCATTGGTTCATCCACTCTCTTTGCTCTTCTGGAATAGGCTTATCACCCAACCATATTTGGTGGATTTTCTTAGGGATATTGACCACACTTTTATCCCCTATATTTTTATTGTGGCAATATTCCTTCAGAAACCCGTTCTGATAGTAGGTCAACCCATAGTATTTGCACCATCTAACGATCGCTTCGTGGTGTAACTTATGGGCTCTTTGCCTATGCTTCCAATACTTAGTATTTTTACTCTTGACACAACCAGGGTCTCTTACAACTACATTAGGTGTAAACCCTATTAGCAAGTTATTACGTTTTGCCCTAATAAAAAAGTCTACATGCTCCCCTACTTTTTGTCTCGAATCCCATCTACTTCTCTTCAAAGAGGACGTTTTTGCAATGAAGAAATTGGGCACGTAGTTGCCAATAGTTACACCATTTGCACTATATTCCTTTGCCCTTTGATACAGAATCTTATCATCCTTGTACAAAATACCAAATGGTGTCTTTCTACTATTCCTAATTGCATCTCCGGCCAAGATGTCAAGATTATTCTCGTTAAACTTATTGTGCAAATACTCCAAATCCGTTTTGTCGGTTAGTATAAAATCATCATCCATTATGATTACATTACGAGTCTTTACCCTATCAATTAGGTAATTTCTACCATGCGCCAATCCTGTATCATTGGGCAAATTATACGTAGTTACTTCAGACCTAAAATAGGGTTTTTCACTATCATCCGCAACAAGTATCTCAACATCGGGCCACCTATCGAGTAACTGGTCAATTAGTCTGTTTAGTTCATTGTGTCTTTCGTATGACTTTATGATAATTGTAGTGTCATCATACCATTTCGGTTTTAGTACATCTTTGGTATGCCGAACCTTATTTGGGTCAATAACACTTATTGCTCTATCCATTTGCTCTTTCGTCGGACTAATACCGAGAAAGTCGCATAATCTTGTCAACGTGGCTTCTGTTTTCCTTACTAAAGTTTCTGCACCAATTCTAATATATGGGTATCTTGACCTTTTGAGAAATACCCTCTTCTTTGTGTGCAGAAACATTTGCACATTGGTTGCTTTCTCACTTGAGCAGTTTGGGTGGGTTGGGTTCTCTGGAGTTGACCTATAGACCAAAGACCTTATAGAGTCTTCCAATGGTCGCGCTATGTCAACTATGATTAGGTTGTTATGGTCAATGTTTTCCATTAGTGCGCATAGAGTAGGGTATTTAACACCGACTGGTTTGTCCCCAGACTGTTTAATATGTTGGGTGATTACCTTATTGAGTATTGTATTGGTTTCGCATGGTGTTCTACTTGACCTAGTGCTTGGAAACCTATACAACCCCTCAAGCACCAAGGCCAATGCTTGGCTTTCTCCGCCTTTGGTCTTTTTGCCCATAAAGATTCCTAGCTCTTCCATTGCCATAGCTAGGGCAGAAGATAATGAGCAATGTAACCCAAGAACCACAATTAGTGGTTTTACTGTTGTGTCAATCGCCTTGCCATAATTGTTATTAGATTGTGTATTTACTCCATTTGAAGAATAGCTTTGTGTGATTTGTGTACACTGACCATGCGCCGGATAAATCAATGTACCATTCAAATAAGGGTTCGGGCCAATTTTAAACACAAAGTCTTTTGCACAAATTAAATTATAGGGTAGATATTCTTCATCGTAAGCTAAGGCTGTTAAAATCCCTCCCCTTTCTGGATGTTCAATATCCCAATAGTGCCGTAATTCAAATCTTCTAATCGAAGGCATACCATAAGACCAAATACACTTAGAATAGGGTGTTCCATCCCGTGTTATACCACGCTCACATTTGTAATAGGGTAAATATATATCTAGGACAACATTCCCCATGTCATGTTCTACATATCTAACGCAATCTGGGCTAATGTTGTTTTCATCAAAGAACCAGGGGCATGGTCTAGTACACCCAAAGATTTTACGTATATCATCTTCTGCAAGACAAAATTGTTGCATTTCTCTCGCCGAGAAACCATGCTCACTACGTACAATAAATGACTGTTTACCATTAGCTTCACGAACTAAAAAAGAAGATGACATTGGACACTCTAAAGATATGGTTTAGGTTGTTTAGTTCAGAGTGATGGATCACAAGGATCAAACATCAAATCAGTATGCAGCCTTGGTAGAGCGTGCCACCTTTCCGGCCAACCAGGCTCATAATATAGTGTAGGATCATAGAGTAGTAACACGTCATAATCTCTACGAGAAACAATCCGAAGCGTATTATGTACCCTAAGGGGTTCTCCCGTATTCGGCCATGACCCAGCAATCAATACTGCATCATGAACATAAAACCAACTATGTTCAACAGATACATAATCCTGATTTACTAATGCGCGAGCAAGGGTGATTTCAGCTGATTCACCACCCTTGCCAGCGGTCTTTCTTTTAAGTGTAAACCCACTTGATTGAAACATACCAGGGCCCATATTTTGGCCCTTTTTCACTATCTTGACTAACTCATTTACGGTTTCAACAAGGTCGCCGATAGTGGACCTACCTACAATTATGTCCTTTAGTCTATCTTTACTAATCATGTTGGTAACAATGCACCAAAGTTAGCTGGAGTGTAATTGTTATATGTAGAACCACCAATTATTTTAATGGTTTCCCACTGTTGGGTATCTGCCCTCCAGAACTTATTCCATGTATTTGGGTTATATGTCATCCTTATTGTAATATCCCATACAAGACTCTTAAAGTCGGTTGACACTTTCCTACTTGCTGTTGGCGGATTAAACAATAGGGTTTGTGCCGCAAATGTCCACCCTAAAGTGGGTGAAACAAATTGAGCATT
>Ga0334887_1004097_pt1 | contig 13578 bp, 11 predicted proteins | sample GraSluR1_MG_10_FD_207217 | JGI IMG/M metagenome (GOLD analysis project Ga0334887, IMG submission 207217) | Sludge microbial communities from methane-producing bioreactor in Wageningen University, Netherlands - Granular Sludge_18_07-R1 | ecosystem: Engineered > Bioreactor > Anaerobic >...
ACTTTAAAAGATGAGATTGCCACGTCGCTGCGCTCCTCGCAATGACGGGCCGGGTGGATGAGATTGCCACGTCGCTGCGCTCCTCGCAATGACGGGCCGGGTTGATGAGATTACCACGTCGCTGCGCTCCTCGCAATGAAGGGGCAGTAAATACTCAAATCCCCCTAACCCCCTTTTCTAAAGGGGGGAATTGATCGGTATATACATATTTTCATTTTAATCTGGTACTGCAAGGCAGCATAAGGGGTCTATTCTGTAAACCCACGGGCATTATGAATCAAGCTCCTACAAAATATTATTAAATGAAGGGTGCAATTTTTTATTGCGCCCGATCTCCATCTAATGTAGCGACAAGCCATGGCATGTCGAATTCTTGGGCTTTCACCCTCATCCTCACCTTCTCCCATCAAAGGAGAAGGAACTATGAATTCTTTTGTTCTTTTTTCCCTCGCCCCTTCGCGGGAGAGGGTCAGGGTGAGGGGGATACCATTTTTCATCCTCATCTGGTGTAATAGAGACATGAATACCTAATTTTAATGATTACAACAAAGCTAAATAATTGAATTTAGACTAAAAAGACTGCATCTTATTAATTAACCATTTTCTTCAGAATTCATTCCCGATAAGACCATTTCAGCGAATTTTCTCCCGAATTCTTTCCCTTGGGCGAGAACCTCTTGAGAAGGACCACCTTGAAATACCAAAGTATCGGCCATCTGCCATTTTAACAGAGCCAGTTGTTTTTCTAATTCCCGAAGAGCTCCTCCCGCCCAACCATAACTTCCAAAATAGGCTACCTTTTTATGCTGAACTCCTTTTCTTATAGCAATATCAAGAACATGAGCCATCGAAGGAAAGAGCTCATTCTCATAAGTTGGAGCCCCAATGATAACTCCGCTTTTTGACCAGAGTGAGGCAAGTATATAACTGGTATGAATGCGAGAAACATCAAATATTTCAAGGCTGGAACCGGTCTGAGATATTCCCTGGGCAACAGAATCCATTAAAGCTTCGGTGTTCCCATACATGGTTGCATAGAGAAGGGTTATTCCCGGCTCTCCGGGTATTTTTGCATATTCCGCCCATTTTTTATAAAGATCGATAATGATCGATGGATTTTTTCTCCAAATTAAACCATGAGAAGGAGCTATAATATCTACCGGTATTCCAGATAATTTTTCAATCGCTTTTAAAACCTGAGCGCTAAATTTTGCGACAATATTGGCATAATACCGTAATGCTTGTTTCTGATAAAATTCTAAATCAGTGCATTCATCATCAAATATGGCACCCCGAAGTGCTCCATAACTGCCAAATGCGTCGCATGAGAACAGTATTCGGTTTATCTTTTCAAAGGTCATCATGGTTTCTGGCCAATGAACAAACGGCGTCATAAAAAATTGGAGTGTTAATTCTCCCAATTGCACCTCTTCCCCATCTTGGACAACCTGTACCTGATCAGTAATTCCATAAAAAGCTTGAATCATGTCCTTGGCTTTTGGAGAACAGAGAATTTTAGCTTGCGGTGCAATTTTTCGGAGAACTCTTAAGACTCCTGTGTGATCAGGCTCCATATGGTTGAGAATGATATAGTCAACTTGAGAAGGATTGACAATTTCTGCTATTCGTTTAAAAAATTCATCTACTTTAATTGATTTGGCTAAATCGATTATGGCTTTCTTTTGATCATTGACTAGGTATGAGTTATAAGAAACTCCTTCCTGAGTAATCGGCCACAAACCTTCAAAGAGGTCGGTGGTGTGGTCATTGACACCGATCCAATGTATCTTGTTTCGTATCTCGACAGCCGGCATAGGCTCCCATCCTCCTTCCCAATATGGAAATAAAAATTCAATCTCTATTATACCTGAATTTATTTGTTTGATGGTGATATCAAGGGAGAAGGAACTATTTCATTCTTTTATTTATTTTTTCCCTCGCCCCTTCGTGGGAGAGGGTCAGGGTGAGGGGGCAACTCACTTTCATTCTCAACTGGTACTGTGAAGCAGCATGAATGTCTATCCTAAAAAGCAACGGGCGCAATAAATTGCGCCCGATTAATGGAGCGACATGCCATGGCATGTCGAATTTGGATTTTCATTTCCATCGGATGCTACAAAAGCAGCATGAGGGTTTATCCGACTTTTTCCCCCATTAATTTAAGAAATAATTTGACGATTTCAGGGTCAAACTGTTTCCCTGATTGGTTTTGCAATTCAATCAAAGCTTCTTGAGGTGCCAATGAGCTTTTATAGGGTCGAGGTTGAATCATCAAATCATAGGTATTTACCACAGAAGAAATCCTCGAAATCAGTGGAATATCTTCATGAGAGAGTCCACGTGGGTATCCTGATCCATTCCACCATTCACAATAGCTTAATGCAGCATCTGCTATTTGATTGGTAAAAGGAAAATATTGAAGAACGCGGTAACTAATTTCTGGAATTTTCCTAAGGGTTAATTTCTCTGTTATAGTTAACGGTTCTTTTTTTAAAAGCAGGTGACGGTGAATAGTGATTTTTCCAATATCGTGAAGAGCGGCTAATAACAGAAGATTATTTAAGGCTTGTTGATCAAGTTGAAGAATTTCACCCAATTGATGATGATAAAGAAGATTTTGCGTGTTCCCTTCTTTCCGAAAAAGCTTTTTGACTTCCCAATATTTAAATTTTAATGAAGCAAACAGTTGATCCCTGATTAACTGACTTTCGACTGTCTTTTTGTGATACATTTCGTCTTCAGCTTGTTTTAAAACTTCTTTGATTTGATCTCCAGGATGACTTTTAGTACCAATTCCAAGAGAAATGGTAATTGGTATCGTGTCGGTTTTTCTTTTTTGACAAAGTTCTGAGATCCGTTGGATAATAGCTTGGGCTGTTACTCCTGAGGTTTTTGGTAAAAGAATGATGAATTCATCCCCTCCCCAACGGGCTATGATATCTTCTTTTCGGCAAGAATCCCTGAGAATTGTTGCTACATCAACTAAAAGTTCATCACCACAGTCGTGACCGTAGATATCATTCACCAACTTCAATCCGTTGACATCACCCATAATTAAACTTATCGGTAGTTGGCGCTCAGTATCGAGTCTTTTTATTTCCTCTTCAAAAAGAACCCGATTCCATAGTCCAGTGAGGGGATCGTGTAAAATCATATCACTGGAAAAATACTTCTGACTTTTTATCGTAAAATCTTGAAAAGAATCTTCATCTTCATAAAAATAAAACTTTACTTGATTATCCATTGGTTGAATCCTATTGTCTTCATTCTCTTCTATGAATATTTCGTCTTTTTCATCCTGATTAAAAGGAGCTTTCTGGTTATTTACTTTGATTTGATCTTTTGGTTGGAAAGAATTCGAGTTAAAATTATTTTGGTTGAATGAGTTGAAAAGTTCGTTTCTGTAATTTTTTTGGTTTATGGTAGGATTTAAACCCCTTTTAAGGGCTTTTCTTTTCAATTCAATCTTTCCCCTCGTTCCGGTAAAACTTCTGTTTTAAAAACCAATGATTTTCTTTTAAATCGCTTTTTCCCTCTTTTAAAAATGAAAAAAAATGATGATTATATAATAATATTTTATTCAGATTTTTTGCTTTATGAAGGTTTTTTTGGTGGCGCAACCGGGAATTGAACCCGGGCTTGCGGATTGAGAGCCCGCCGAACTAACCACTATTCTATTGCGCCACGTTGGCTGAGAGGGGTGGATTCGAACCACCATTCCATGATCCAGAGTCACGTGTCCTACCCTTAGACGACCTCTCAGCGATCAAGCAGAAAATATAATACCATCACTATTCAGTATTTTCAATAATTTATTGGCTTCTCCAAACTTTGATAAATTCAATTTTTACAAAATGAGGTCTATCCAGAAAATACCGTGAACCGTGAACAGTTTAAAAATCCACCCTCATCCTCACCTTCTCCCATCAAGGGAGAAGGAATCATAGCGATGAGTCATCCTGAGCCCTCGCTTTTAGAGAGCATGAGGATCTCATCTTTTTAATTACTTAAAGAATGGCTAAATGAGATTGCCACGTCGCTGCGCTCCTCGCAATGACGGGCCGGGTGGATGAGATTGCCACGTCGCCTAGGACGCTCCTCGCAATGACGGATTTAGATAGGTATTTTCATCCTCATCTGGTGCTGCAAAGCAGCATGAAGGTCTACCCTGAAAATATCGAAACGTTTTTAGGTAATTCTTTCAAAGCAATCAACCTTAATCTCATTCTTGGTTTTCACCCTCATCCTCACCTTCTCCCATCAAGGGAGAAGGAACTCTGAATTCTTTTGTTCTTTTTTCCTTCGCCCCTTCGTGGGAGAGGGCCAGGGTGAGGGGGCAACTTATTTTCATATTCATCTGGTGCTGCGAAAGCAGCATGACGGTCTATCCTGAAAATGGTTCCTTCTCACTTACCACTTTGCTTTCGTATTCTTATTTGGTTTAAGGTGCGATCAATCCTCAACAGTACTTTCTCTTTCCCTAAAATTTCCAAGAGTTCAAAAAGCCCAGGTCCTCCCTTCACTCCAGAAATTGCCATACGAAGAGGGTGAATAAATTGAGCAGCTTTTATTTTATGTTTCTCTGTTAAATTTCTAATCACATCTTCAGTGACTTCAATATTAAATTCATCAAGTTTTCCGAACTCTTCTTGACAGAGAACCAATCGATCTTCGGCACCTTCACCCATCAATACCTTATCAAAGGCTATCCAATCATATTCAAAATCATCAGTAAAAAAATACTTGGCATCTTCGGTTATTTGACCCACATACTTCATACGCTCCCGCATAACGGCAACAATTTTTTCACAATAACGGATAAAATCTGGAGTTACTGCCTTCGGTTTAACGACTTGTTCTCGAATCAAAATTTCCGTTAACATTTGAACCAGTGTTGATTGATCGGCTTCCCGAATATAAACGCTGTTCATCCAATTTAGTTTATCCAGATCAAAAACCGCCGAATGTTTGCTCACTTGATCTAAGGAGAATCTTTCGATGATTTCCTGACGAGTAAATATTTCTTTCTCTTCTTCCCCAGAAGCCCAGCTTAATCGGGCTAAGTAATTAACCATAGCATCAGGGAGATACCCTTTATCCCGATAATAGGTAACCGAAGGGGAACCGTGCCGCTTGCTTAATCGGGTTTTATCTTTTCCAAGTATCATCGGTATATGCGCATATTGAGGTACTGGAAATCCTAATGCTTTATAAAGAAGAACTTGACGAGGGGTGTTAGAGATATGATCATCTCCTCTTATTACATGAGTAATCTTCATATATGCATCGTCAACTACGCAAGCAAAATTATAAGTCGGCATCCCATCCGATTTTAATAGAACAAAATCATCCAGTTCGACATTGTTGAAGGTTACATCACCTCGAAGCATGTCAATGAAAGATGTTTCGCCTTCGGGAATGAAAAACCGAACCACCGATCTGGCTCCCTGACTCAATCGGGTTTCAATTTCTTCTGGTGAGAGCCGAAGGCATTTGCGATCATAACGCCAATTTTTCCCTTCTGCCATTGTTTTTTCTCGACGTTCAGCTAACTCTTCAGCAGTACAAAAACACCGATAGGCTTTCCCGGTTTGTAATAACTTTAGGAGCTGTTCTTGATAAAAGGACAACCTCATGCTTTGATAATAGGGTTTAAAAGGACCATCAACTCCTGGACCTTCATCCCAATTAAAGCCAAGCCATTTTAAGCTATCAAGAATAACCTCTACTGACTCATCGGTGGAGCGGGCAACATCGGTATCTTCAATTCGAAGCACAAACACTCCGCCCATTTTTCTTGCATATGCCCAATTAAATAATGACGTTCGGGCACCCCCTAAATGAAGAAACCCAGTAGGACTCGGGGCAAACCGTACTCTAACTGTTTTTTCCATAAAAAAAGATCCTCCTCATAAATCCCATTTCCTTGTTGGTAATCAAAAGAATCAGACTTGTCTTGGAACAACAAAAATTCCTTCCCCTTCGGCAACGATTTCTTGATCTTGAATTATCTCACCCTGGGCTTTAATTATTCTACCGTTGATTTCTACTATACGACCCCGTATCTGGATTTTCTCATCAGTGCGACAAGGTTTTCGATACTTTACAGTTAGGGTACCGGTCATGGCTTTTTGGCCGGATTTTTTTACTGCCTGGGCCATTATTTCATCGAGAAAAGTTGCCACAATGCCTCCATGAACCACTCCATCAAAACCTTGATACTGAAATGGAATAGTGGTTTCGGAAATCGTGTCCCCTTTATCCTCTTTAAATTTCAACTTAAAACCTATGGGGTTTTTATCACCGCAGAGAAAACAATGATGAGTATCGGGAAAATCCATTATTCGGTATCACCTCGAATCAGATTATTCAAAAAGAAATGACCCGCTCAAATAATTTTGTACGGGGATTCTCTAAAAAAACATCCTTTCTTGGTGCAGCATTCTCTAAGGAGCGTTCTGACTCTTCTTCCTGCTTTGTTGAATTAATTCTGAAAGAAAAACAAACTCGACTTCTGGGTCATTGAAAGAATGAAAAAAAGACTCCAGAGCCAGGTAAGTTTCTGGCTTCACATGACCAATAGCAATCGAATAACCTCTTTTTTTAGCTATTGATACTGCTTCCCGAAGTTTTTGTTGGATATATTCAATCGAAGTATCTCCATCAATAAAAATATCCCTTCGAAAAGAAAGGAGCCCTAATTCTTGAGATACATCAAAAGCCCGCGACTGATCACTGGTTACGCTGTCTAAAAACATAAGATTCGATTTTTTTAAAGCTAACATGAGATTCCTCATTAGCTTAGAATCCTGGGTCGCTTTTGAACCTTTATGGTTATTTAGACCCCGTGCCGTTGGCAGATTGGTAATGGCCTTTTTTATAATATCATTAACCCGGGCTTCATCATCGCCGGTTCTCAAAATCAAAGTCTCATTATTATTTTGTTCATTATCCAAGGCTTCCATGGGAAGATGAATGATTATTTCTTTTCCCTGCTCACTAAACTTCTCTCCCAATGAACGGCTGAGAGGAAGGTGGGGGAAAACGGCATAGGTTATCTTTTGGGGAAGTTTTAAAAAGCGTTCTGCATTGGTTCGATTGTACCCTAAATCATCAATCACAATCGCCACCTGATAGCGAGGTTGGAAATAAACCTCCAAGGTAAACCATGGCATAAGATCTTGAAAAAGAAAATAGACGTCTTTTTCATTGAGAGTTCTTTTTTCACCATAAAATCCAAAGCCAAAAAGAACATTAAAAATTGCCAGGAGACGATCTGATATCTCCTCACGGTAGTATTCTGGAACATCCTCCATCATGACTTTCCAAGATTTTCCCGTTTCTGGATTTTCAATAATATTTACAGTCAGTTCGGGAAAAAGGTTATTCATTTCATGGAATAGGAATAACGAAAGCCAACGGTCTTGCTGGGAAGGGATAACTTTTGCCAAAGCAATATATTTATTGTTGAGCGCTCCATCCTGTTGAATTTCATAAATTAAGACTGCCGAACAAATCAAGACCGAGGCAATTAATACCCAAAATATCGTCTTACTCAGGGACATTGTTTTCTTTTTCATTGATAATCCTTTTTAACTCCTGAATGGCAATATCTATTTGTTCTTCTTCATTTTCAACTACAACTTCGGGTTGAATTCCTTCACCATCAATATCAGTTCCATCGGGTAAGTAATATTTTGAAATAGTAAATATAACTCCTCCCTGGTGAGAAAGTGGAAAAATCTGCTGTACTACACCTTTTCCAAAGGTTGCCTCTCCAATAAGGGGTGTTTTTAAAATGTCCCGAAAAATTCCTGCCATTATCTCAGCTCCACTGGCCGTTCCCTTATTTATTAAAGCAACCATAGGGAGATCAACAATTTTTTCAACAGGATTTTCCAACGACTCACGGTTTCCGTTCCGATCTTCAATAAAAAGGATACTCGTATCTCTCGGCACAAACAAACCCGAACAAATAATTGCCGAGGAAAGAAGACCACCTGGATTATTTCTTAAATCGATTACCAGCCCTTTGACCTCCAAAAGCTTTAATTGCTTAATAGCATCTTCGACCTCAACATTGGTTCGTCCATGGTATTCAATAATTCGAATTAAACCGATGCCTTCTTCTAAGAGTTCAAATTCTACGCTTTTTATTTTAATAATATCTCTAATAACTGTTACGGTAATAGGATCCGCTATTCCTTCTCTTTGTAATTGTAGGACAACTTTTGTTCCCCTATCACCCCGAAGTCTCCGTACTGATTCATCTAATGGCATTCCCGAAGTAGATTCTCCATCTATTTGACTAATCACGTCACCAGCCTTTACCCCAGCCTGGGAAGCCGGTGATCCCTGATAAGGTGTAATGACGGTCAATTTATCATCTTTAATCGCAATTACTATTCCTAAGCCAGAAAACTCGCCTTCAATACGATCGCTGGTTTCTATTTTGAGATCTTCTTCATTTAAATAGCGAGCATAGGGATCTCCTGTGGCTTTCAATACACCTCGTATCGCTTCCTCCATCAAATCATTTTCATCAATTTCTTTCTCTGAATAATATTGATTCTTTATTAGATAAATAGTCTCGAGAAGTGGTTGCCATTTATCGCTTTCTATTTCAGTTGAAAAATAAGTATCATAACGATTGGCCTGAACTGAAGTAACAACGATTAGTCCCAAAAGAACCGCGATAATAACTACCCAAATGGCTAAACGTTTTTTTTGCAAGTTGTTCACCTCAAACTCCATCTACCCTTAGGAGTAGATGAATAGCGCTTGATTTCCTTTTATTCATTGCAAATCTCATTCTATTCTGAAAATACAGGAATAAGTAAAAAATGATAAAGAAACCTTTATAAAAGACGAGATTGCCACGTCACTTCGTTCCTCGCAATGACGGAGGGGTTGGACGAGATTGCCACGTCACTTCGTTCCTCGCAATGACGGAGGGGTTGGACGAGATTGCCACGTCACTTCGTTCCTCGCAATGACAGGGCGGGAAAAAATTCAAATCCCCCGAACCCCTTTGCTAAAGGTGGAGATTATTTCTTGAGTATTTATTTTCATCCTCATTGGGTGCTGCAAAGCAGCATAAAGGTCCATCCTGAAAACCCACGGGCATGACAAATCAAGCCCCCACAAAAATATTAAAAATTGGAGGGACACAATACATTATGCCCATTCTTTAATTCATGTAGCGACATGCCATGGCATGTCGAATCATGGGTTTTCATCCTCATCAAGTGCCACGAAGTGACACGAGGATCTATTCTGTATCGACAAAAAAAAATAACTAAAGGATTATTTTAACATAGACTGAATAACCCAAACACAATAAATAAATTTAAGAAGAAAATTACTTCAACCATTTGATAGGATTATCTTCCTGGGCATTGGTTCCCACTCTAACTTCAAAGTGTACGGCTGGGACATTGGTCAAGCCGGTTTCTCCGGCTAACCCGATTGTCTGTCCTCCCTTTACCATATCTCCTGGATTTACTTGAATTGAATCCAGATAAGCATACATGGTCACCACATCTTGACCGTGGTCGATTAATATCGTTTTTCCATAACCTCGTATACTTCTGGCTAATAAAACAACTCCGTCTTGAGCTGCATAAACATTATCACCCCGACTGGCAGCAATATCAATCCCAGGATTAAATACTTGAATTTGGTAAACTGGGTCTTTTGACATCCCAAAATTTTTAATAACTTTCCCACCACTCACCGGCCAAAAGAAACGCCCCATCTTAACCGGTGGAAGATTCTTAGTTGAAGCAGAAGTACTTTCTCGACTTTTCTTGAGTTCCTTTTGGAGTTGGGAAATAAGATTGGTAACATTTTTTTGGGCAGCAACTAATTCTGCAAGGTTATTTTGGAATTTCTTTTTATCAACTAATAACTGGTTGAGTAAAGATTTGCGAGTTTCTTCAAGCTTTTTTACATTTTTCTCATCAAGAACTAACTTCTCCTTTAACACGGCCTCTAATCTAATTTTCTGTTCAATTTCTTTGAGCTTATTTTGTAGATTTTGCCTTTTATTGAGATATCTTGAAATGTTACCCATCTCATGCTCGCTATACTTCTGAAAAAGATACCATTGTTCCTCAACTTCCGCTGGATCACTGCTTCCTAAAAAAACACTCCAAAAGTCAAAGTTAACGTTATTTTTATATGCTCGAACCATAGCTTGTGAAATTTTTGTTTTACTTGAGGAAATATCTTGGCTAAGCCCTTCAATATCTTTACGAAGAAGAGCTCGATCCTTTTCCAGCTGTAAAATCCGATTTCTCGAAGTTGTTATATCATTCTCCAATTTCTCGATCTTATTTTCTATGTTATGTATTTCAGCAGCCACATTTTTTTGAGTCTTTTCTAATTTTTTTAACTCTTGATCCAATTTAGCTTGTTCCGATTTCATTTTTTCTAATTCTTTTAATTGAGTATCTATCTCAGCTTCAATATCATTACCAAAGCAATCTGGACTAATTAAGAAAAGAAAAAGGGCCGGAATTAGGCAAATGATTATGAGAAAAGAGAGTTTTCTCATCTTAACACCTCCTTGAGCACCGAATTACAGGCAATAAGACTCCCTAAAATACCAATTACCCCACCCATAAAGGTGTCGACTACTAAGAGGGGAGCCATGATATCGGTGAGGTTTATCCATGGAAAAAAAGGAAATGCAGCATGAAGAAAATCAAGGAGAAAATGAAATACCAATATACTCAGAAAAAATGCTGAAATGCCAGCAAACAAACCTTCAAAAAAACCCTCAGTAATAATTGGACGCCGTATAAAAGTTTCAGTCGCTCCAATTAAATGAAAAACTCGAATTTCTTCTTTCCTGGATTGAATGGAAATCCGTATTAAATTAATAATGACAACCAATGAAAATATAAAAACCAAAAAGAGTACTATGCTTCCAACACTTAAAAGCATGTGATAAAACCGTACAAAAACATCGACATTTTTACCACCATAAATCACATCATCAAATAATCCGGTATTTTTTACTTGATTTGCCAGTTCTGGAATCGATTCTACCCGTTTCGGTGTAATCTCTACTGAAAGGGGAAAAGGATTTTCATCAACCGGAAAATCTTCTGGTGTTAGTTCAAAGTATTCAAGAAACTTCTTCTGGGCATCTTCTTTAGAAAGAAAAACGATAGAGCTGACGTTGGGAAGATTTTTTAACTTCTGGACAGTTTCTTGAGCCTTTTCATCTGTGATTTCAGATTGAAAATACGCTTTAATAGTAAAACTCTGACCTGAAAACTTCCCCATTTTTTCCATTTCTAAATAACCAAAAATAAAAATGTTCACAATCAGCTGAGTAAAAAAGATACTTAGAAATCCAATCAATACCAGGGATGGTCGCTTTCGTAAATTATAAAATGCATCGCGTACAAAACCCAAAGTTCTCCAGCCCCTTCTGATCTTGTGTTGGAATTAAAATCCAGTTTCAACTCTTACTCGACTATAACGATCGGCTACCAAGTGTCCCTGATCAAGTTGTAATATTCGACCAGAGAAACTTTTTAACAGCCGATCATTATGTGTAGAAACAATTACACTCGCTTTTTCTTCTCGACAATAAAGATATAAGGTCTCTACCATTTCATAAGCAGAATATTGATCAAGATTTCCAGTCGGCTCATCGGCTAAAACCAGTTGGGGTTGATGGATTAAAGCCCTCCCCAAGCATAATTTTTGCCTTTCCCCGCCTGATAACCATTCTACTAAATGATGCTTGCGGTTTTCCATTTCTAACATAGCTAAAATTCGGCTACTTAACTTGGATATGAGATGCTTTTTAATTCCCATAATTTGCAAAGGAAATATGAGGTTTTCATATACTGTCCGGGAAGGTATCAGTTTTAAATCTTGAAAAATTATACCTAAATTTCTACGAAGAAAAGGCAGATAGCCATCGTCTAAATGATTGATGCGGATATCATCAAACCAGATATCACCCGAGGTTGGAAGCTCTTCCCGGTTGATTAGTTTCATTAAAGTTGTTTTCCCAGCACCAGTAGGGCCAACTAAAAAAATAAACTCACCTTCTTCGATCGAGAAAGAAACATTTTGAAGGGCTTTAACCCCACTGGAATAAATTTTATATACCTTGTCAAAACCTATAAATGCCATTTTTTAGATTTCTCTACTCTTCTTTGAACTTTTCTCTTTAAATGAGCTTAATCTATACATCTTTTGGTCATTATACCATTTACCGTTATACAATGATGAACAAGGAGCATTAACTCATCAACTACCAATCTATTTATCCAAAGCGTATTGCCTATCAGGCTTGTTCAACCCTTCGTTATTTTATTCCCAATCTCTCTTTTAAAACCATCCAACCAAATCGAAAAAAAGCTGGAACAACTCTTTTTAAGCGATGCGGTTCGGAAGCTATTCGATAGAGCCATTCTAATTTCATTTTTCGAAACAATGATGGAGCCCTTTTTTTATCCCCACAGAGTACATCAAAACTCCCACCTATTCCAATCATAATCGAGGCTTGAAGCAAATTTCGATTCTTATGAATCCACAATTCCTGTCGAGGAGAACCTAAACCCACCAAGAGAATATCCGGCTTCGATTGATTTATATCTTCGATAATTGGTAAAGAATCTTGAAAATATCCGTGATGATAACCCGAAATAATTGTTTTGGAAGCATGTATTTCAAGGTTTTTTACTAATCTGGTTACAATCTCTGGAGAGCTTCCCAAAAAATAAAAAGACCAACTTTTCTCTTGCCCGATCCTGAGAAGCTCTTCCATCAATTCAACCCCTGGTATACGGTGCTGGATGGTTATCCCTAATATTCGAGCTGCTACCAATATTCCATTCCCATCAACAATCCTTAAATCAGCACTATGCAAAGCCTGATAAAACTCGTCATCAGTTGCTTGCCGCGCAACCATTTCAGGATTGAGAGTGATGATGTGAGCTTTCTGACCAGATTGAATTGCCTCAGAAATAAAGGAAACTAAATCAGAAAAGGAGTAATCAGAAATTAAAATACCTAATAATGAATGTTCTGATGACGATCCCCCGTGCATGGAATATTTATTTTCCTTTCAGTTATCATTATCCATTTGTTCTAATATTTCTCCCAGCCATATCCGGCTTTGATCATCAAGTCGTCTTAACTGGTTTTTGATTTCAATATTATTTTTAAAAATATCTTGGCATTGCATATATAATTTAAAAAAGGTTTCTTCCGAGAGGTCTTGCCATAACACCAAGTTTCTCTTCCCCCACCAATTGGCAAAGGACTCAATCTTTGGATCAATATTCAAAGCATACCAAGGAACATCCATCATGGTGGCTAAAATTGCCGGATGAAGTCTCATGGTGAAAACCGCAGCGAGTTGATGAAAATAAGGCTGGATTTCTTCAATTGATTGAAAATATTTCCATTGACAATTAACTTGATTGGCAATTTGTGAAGCAATTTTATAATCATATTCATAATGAAAGGCAACGATTTCAATCCTTTCTGGAATTCTTGCCTGGAGGTATTTTAAAACATTAACCAATAGGTCCTGGTTAGCTAAAC
>Ga0334887_1004099_pt1 | contig 13577 bp, 10 predicted proteins | sample GraSluR1_MG_10_FD_207217 | JGI IMG/M metagenome (GOLD analysis project Ga0334887, IMG submission 207217) | Sludge microbial communities from methane-producing bioreactor in Wageningen University, Netherlands - Granular Sludge_18_07-R1 | ecosystem: Engineered > Bioreactor > Anaerobic >...
TGTGAATCTGCGGCTGTGATGAAAGAGCATGTTGAGTGTTCCCGCCGAGATTCGAACTCGGACCTTATGCTCCGGAGGCATATGTTCTGTCCGTTGAACTACGGGAACGATATGGGTGCGTACGTCTTTTTTGAAAGGCTTCGCAATTTTACCATGAGAGAAGGGCAATGTACAATGCATGGTGTACATTGCACAATTCTTGGGGAAGGGATGGGGTTATTCTTTCATCAGGGAACGCGTCAATATTCGTCAATTAGGGAATACGTCGATCAGGCAACCAAGTAATTGGTACTCCAGGGAAGGGTTGTATTACTCCGCGAGGATAAGGGCGGTGAGTTCGATGCGGGCGTCGTTGGGGTCAATCTGCAGGACTTCGAGGACTTCTTCGGGGCGGCCAGTGGCTTTGGGAAGCATGGTCAGGCGGCCGGCAAGGTGGTTTTTATCGATGACGTGCAGTTCTTCGATCAATGGGCGCAAATCGTAGGGTTTATTGCGGCGCGTGCGGGGGAGATTCTCGCTTTGCAGAACGGCAGCTACCCGGTTTTCCAATTCGTTTATGGGCAGGTCGATTTTTAATTCAATGTGATATTCACCAGCGGTAACGATGGATTGCAGGGATGGGCCGGAAAGGTCTACCTGTTCCACTTTCTGGATTTCGATACCGGCAGGGAACATGCCCGCAAGGCGCTGTTGAATTTCGGCAGGCGCGATGTCTTCGGTGAACCAGATATCGATCAGTTCGGCGCTGCTGGTGAACCCCAGGGGGAGGGGCGCAGCGAGGTTCATTTTGGGCTTGGGGTGATACCCCTGGCTATAGGCCAGCGGCAGGCGGGCGCGGCGGATGGCGCGTTCCCACAGTTTTTGGATATCCAGGTTACTGGTGTATTTGAGCCAGCCCTTTTTGGTGTAGGTGATGCGAACCCTGATCATTGGGCAGCCTCCACCTGAACAGATACGGTCTGATCTGTTACGATCGAACGTACTTCAGGGCATTTCCAGTCTTCGCCGGGGTATTGGGCGCGCAGGTCGCGGTAATCACGGAGGATGCCGCAGGCATGACATTGTTCGCGGCAGTAAGTGGTTAAGGTGCCAGACTGGCTGCGGTTGTATTCTTCGGCCAGATAGCTTTTATGTACACCAGTGTGAATATGATCCCAGGGGAGGTGTTCGTCCAGGCTGCGCTCGCGGTTGGTGAAGAATTCACTGGTCAGGCCGTACTCTGCAAAGGCGGACTGCCAGGTCTGATGATTGAAGTATTCGCGCCAGGAATCGAATTTTGCGCCATGCTGCCAGGCGTGATAGATAGCATCTGCTGTGCGGCGGTCACCGCGGGAGAGCATGGCTTCGAAAATGGTTTCATTGGGATTGGACCAGTTGAATTTGATGCCGGGTACTTTAAGCGCGTCACGCAGGTAGTGCTGCTTTTCCCGCATTTGCTCCACGGTGTCACAGGAGACCCACTGGAAGGGGGTGTGCGGCTTGGGGACAAAGGTGCTGACGCCGACATTCAGTTTTGATTTGCGTCCCATGGCTTTACGGCCTTCAGAGATGACCTGTTTACACAAATCGGCAATGGCATGGACATCTTCCAGGGTTTCGGAGGGATGGCCGATCATGAAATACAGTTTGATGGTGGTCCAGCCGCGGGAGTAGATCTCGCCGGCGACATCCAGTAATTGCCGGGTTTGGATCGGTTTGTTAATAATGTTGCGCATGTGCTCGGTGGCTGCCTCAGGAGCGAGGGTAAAACCGCCGGAACCCTGCCCGCGCAGCATTTCAAAGAGGTCAATCGAAAGAGATTCGATGCGCAGGGAGGGAAGAGAGATGCGCAGATTTTCGTCCTTGTATTGTTCGCTGATCTGACGGATCAAGTCGAGGATATGCGTGTAGTCAGAGGAAGACAGCGAGAGCAGGGCAACTTCTTCAAAACCGCTGTTCTCAAGGGAAGTGGTGATGGCGCGCAGGATTTCTTCCACCGGACGTTCGCGTACGGGACGGTTGACCATGCCAGCGTGGCAAAAACGGCAGCCGCGGGCGCAGCCGCGCATGATCTCCACGGCAACACGGTTCTGAACCGTATTGATTGAGGGCACGATCGGCCGGGTGGGCGGCGGGGGGAGTTTGCCGACGATACGTTTCTGGATCGCAGCGGGGGCATCAGGCTGGGTGGGGGTGAAGGTATCAATGGTGCCATCTGCGTTGTAGGTGGTCTCGTAGAACGAAGGAATATAGATGCCCGGGATTTGGGCGAGTTGGTGCAGCAAGGCCGGGCGATCCTGTACGCTTTTCTTCCAGGCCTGGTAGGCATCGACGATCTCGCCAAAGATTGCTTCGCCTTCGCCAACGGCAAAGGCATCGATGAAGGCATGCATCGGTTCGGGGTTGAGGGCGGCGTGGCCGCCGGCGATGACCAGCGGATGGGTTTCATCCCGGTCTTTGGTGAAGAGGGGCAGCCCGGCCAGGTCAAGCATATTGAGGGCATTGGTATAGATCGATTCGTAGGGCAGGGTGAAGGCGAGGATGTCGAAGTCGGCCAGGGCGTGCTTGCTTTCCAGGGTGTAGAGGGGAATTTCTGCCTCCCGCATGGCGGCTTCCATGTCGGTCCAGGGGGCGTAGGTACGTTCTGCCAGCACGTCCGTGCGGGCGTTGAGGTCTTCGTAAAAGATGGCCAGGCCGAGATTGGAAAGGCCGATGTCATAGATGTCAGGGAAGGCGAGGGCGATACGGGTTTCGACTGAATCCCAGTCTTTGACGACCTGGTTGATCTCGCCGCCGACGTAACGGCCGGGTTTTTGGACGGTCAGCAGGATGCGCTCAAGGCGCTCTGCGATTTGATGGTTGGTTAACACCGATAATAACTCCTGATTGGCAGACAAACAAATCCCGGCAGGTTTACCGGGAGGGATATGGTTAAGGTAGTGCGGCCCAATTTTACCCGATTTTGGGAAATAGCGGGGCGGGATGGTTGGATATAAAAGATTGGGCAGGTTGCCTCGCCACACAAGGAGGTCGGGATTATATCCCGAAGGGAGGTTGGCGTTTATGGCATGACGGACAGGTCGGATATCATATCCGTAAGGGCAGGATCTGTCCCTGTGATGCGAGGTGATGAACGCAGCATGCAGCAAGGGCTGGAAAGGTTGCCGCACCCACTCGGGCGTGGGGATCTTATTCCAGGGCCGGGGAGCCATCGCGGCACGGCGGACAGGTCGAATATCATACCCGTTAGGGTAGACCTGTCCCTACGATATGGTGAGATAAATTTGTTCGCCTTGGTTTTATTTTTTAGACAGGCCAGGATGACTGGCCGCAAAGTCGCTACAATGTTAGCTGCGATTCAAGTTTTGTCTCGGAACGTTAAAAAGTTCCTTTGTACATGCCGCCGTCGACGGTGAGCATGTGGCCGGTGATGTAGGATGCGGCGGGCGAGGTGAGGAACACGGCGGCATTGGCAAATTCTTCTGGTGTCGCCATGCGTCCCAATGGGCTGTCGAGCATTTGTTGATCCATTTCCTGCTGTACAGTGGTGCCGTTGGCTGCTGCGCGGGCTTGCAGGAGTTCGGTGACGCGTTCGGTATTCGTCCAGCCGGGGAGGATGGCATTGAAACGGATGCCCTGGCCGCCGATTTCCAGGGCGAGGGTTTTGATAAGGCCGATGGTGGCCGAGCGGACGCTGTTGGAAAGGACGAGTTTGGGGATGGGCTGCTTGACGGAGTAGGAAGCGATGGCAAGGACGGAAGCAGCGCTGGAGTCTTTCAGGTAGGGCAGTGCTGCGCGGATGAGGCGCACATGGCTCATCAGGGATAACTGGATGGACAGGTCCCAGGCGTCATCGTCCAGCGATTCAAAACTGCCGGGAGGCGGGCCGCCGGCATTGGTGACGAGGATATCCAGCCCGCCCCAAATTTCTGCTGCCTGTTTGACAATTGCGGCTGGCATAGCGGGCAGGGAGAGGTCGCCGGTAACGGCGGCAGCAAGGCTGCCGGTTTCTTTTTCAATACGAAGGCGGGCGTCTTCAAGAGTATCGGGATTGCGGCCGTTGATGACTATATTGGCGCCTTCTACAGCCAGCAAATGGGCTACGGCAAAGCCAAGCCCGCGGCTGGAGCCGGTGACGAGGGCAGTTTTCCCGGTAAGGTTTAGATCCATGTTGTTCTCCTTTGGATGTAAAAAAGTATTTTTGCGTCCAGACTGGTGAAAAATCCATTTTGAGGACTGGTACGTTTGCAAAGCCTACAGCGCCCGGTTTGAGGCGATTTTGAAAATGATGCTAAAAAGATTTTCAACAGGCTCCATAACCAAAAGTGCTCTTATTGTGTTGATGAATAAATTCCTTAAAAATGAGTTTACCAGGTTTCTATAACGACTAAAGTCGTTACTACAATTACTACAGTCACTGCAATCGCTGCGGCTCAGGTTAATTAAAGCAATTCGATGTTTTCTTCCAGAATGGTGATGTTGGGAAAGATCGTCTCAATGGCGGTGACAGCTTTTTGCAGGGTTTGCTGGTTGTGAACGGCATCATTGCTGATGATAACACAGGCCAGGACGGATTCTTTCCAGGAGTTGAGGTGGTCTATTTCGGATACCGAAAGGTTGAAATCACGGTGCAGTTTGGCGAGAACGGGTTTGATCATCCCGCGTTTTTGTTTGAGGGAGCGGTTTTCGGGCATGTACAGGTGGAGGGTCAGGATGGCGATGGAGAGGGAGGACATGAGCAGTTTTCCAGGAGGATAGATGGCGTGTTTATTCTATTATAAGGAATTTCCGCGGTTGTGTGAAAAAGAAAAGCGAATACGGAGGTTATTTTTAAGAAAATTGCCAAATAAGTGCAAACGTTTCATTTTCTCTATGCGGCTTTCCGGGGGCATAAAATGTGGGAACAATGTGTCCATCTGTCTTAAAAATGGCGCGTTCGTATTACTAATCCCCTACCCCTTTTGACCAGTGGGAAAATGAGGAGAACTTGCGCAATCATGTCGGGGAGGTTACAATCCGATGCGTAGTTAATCCAAATACAGGAAGATTTTTTATGGAAATAGAACCACAATATCAGGCAACTCTGAATTATCTGTACAGTTATGTAGATTATAGTCTGACACGGCAGATGCGCACTGCGGCCAAAAATTTTAACCTGGAGCGGGTACGTAAATTGCTGCATTTATTGGGTGATCCGCATTTGCAATACAAGGTCATCCATGTAGCCGGCACGAAAGGCAAAGGCTCAACCTCGGCATTGATGGCAAGCGCTTTGCAGGAGGCGGGATACCAGGTTGGTTTTTATACCTCTCCACATTTGTCGGATTATATTGAGCGGATTCAGATGAACAGGACACCGATTTCGCATAGCCGATTAACGCAGATGGTGGAAGAAATCAAGCCTTTTGTTGATCAGGTGGAGAAAATCACTACGTTTGAGGTCACCACCGCACTGGGTTTCTGGTATTTTGCCCAAGAAAAGGCGGATGTGGCAGTGATCGAAGTAGGGCTGGGCGGCAGGCTGGATGCAACCAACGTAGTCTCCCCGCTGGTTTCGGTGATCACTTCGTTGTCATTGGATCATATGGATGTGCTGGGGGATACCCTCGCGAAAATTGCAGCGGAAAAAGCAGGGATCATCAAGCAAGGCCGGCCGGTGGTGCTGGCGCCGCAGAGCGAAGAGGCGCTATTGGTTGTTGCGCGGGTCGCCGAGGAGCGCGATGCACCGTTGACCCTGGTGGGACGGGATTACCTGTTTGCTCCGTGGTCTCATGCTTTGAGTGGACAGTCGATTTTGATGTGGCCGAAAGCAGACCAGCCGCTGGTGGACGCATTTATTGAATCCGCCGGGCGCGAAAACTGGGAGCCCCTGCGATTGACGATTCCGCTGCTGGGGCACCACCAGGTTGAAAATGCGGCTACGGCTTATTCCGCATTGCAGGTTGCCAGGGCCGAGGGATTGGCCATCCCGGAAGCCGATATTGTCAAGGGGTTTGCGCGTGTGCAATGGGCGGGCAGGTTTGAAGTTTTGCGCCGCAGTCCTTTGTTCATCATTGACTCTGCTCATAATCGCAATTCAGCCTTGAAGCTGCGGCAGGCAATTAATGATTATCTGCCTGGTCAGCCAGTGATCCTGATTTTTGGAGCATCGGAGGACAAGGATGTGGAGGGCATGTTTGCTGAACTGCTTCCGCGTGTACAGCAGGTCGTTGCGACTGAGTCGGCACATCCACGGGCAATGAAGGCGGACAGACTGGTTGAACTGGCGCACCGGTATGGGCGCCCCGCAAAGCGGGTTGTACCTGTGGAAGATGCGGTAGAATTTGCGCTAAAAAAAGCGGGACAAGAGTTTGCAATTGTGGCAGCGGGCAGTCTGTTTTTGGCGGCTGCTGTACACGATATTTGGGAACAGAAGAATCCCATTCAGAATTGAGGAAATGATGCCGTCACAGGACTGGTTTAGTCAACAAGAATCACTGGAAGATGCCGCCAATGCGCTTCACCAGCGGACAGAAGAATTGTATCGGATCGATAACGCTGAAACCGACAGGGACAACGTGTTTGAATGCAATGCGATCTTGCTGCGGGATATTGTGGTTTTTCCGCACATGATTTCGCCGATTTTCATTGTTCCCGGGGAAAATCTGTTTTCAATTCAGGATGCACAGTTTAATGAGCGCACCGTGGTAGCGCTGGTGCAGTCCGATCCAGATGAAGAGAACCCGGCACCGGAGGATTTTCTGAACGTTGGGGTTGAGGTTGCGGTTGGGCGCCTTTTGAGTCTGCCTGAGGGCAATAACTCGGCGCTGGTGCAGGGCCGCCGGCGGGTTGAGCTTTTAGCGGTAACCCAGACTGAACCTTTTTACCGCGTGCGGGTGCGGGTGATTGATATCGAGGAAGAAGTTGACGCCAACATGGATGCGATGATGCGTACCACGCGCAATCTATTTTCCCGATGTGTGCAATTGGATCAGAGTCTGCCGGAAGAAGCGCATTTATTCGCGTTGAATATCTCGGAACCGGGCTGGCTGGCGGATATGGTCGCGACGGCGATTTCATTGCCGTTTGATGAGCGCCAAAACTTGCTGCTGGAGAGCAATGTCGAGAAGCGATTGAAGCTGGTGAATGGGCTGCTGGCGCAGGAGCTGGATGTGCTGGAACTGGAAGAGGAAATCCAGACCAGGGTGCAAAGCGAGGTAGATCGCAGCCAGCGCGAGTATTACCTGCGGGAGCAGATGAAGATCATCCAGAATGAACTGGGTGAGGGGGATATCTGGGCGAAAGACATTAGCGAGTTGCGCACGAAGATTGATACGGGAGATTTTCCTGAGGAAGTGCGCAAGCAGGCGCTTAAGGAACTGGAACGATTGTCACAAATTCCTCCGATGGCGCCGGAAGTGGGGATCATCCGCAGCTATCTGGACTGGATCCTGGATCTGCCGTGGACAACGGCTACCGAAGATAATCTGGATGTGATCAATGCCGGAAAGGTACTTGACAAGGATCATTACGGATTACAAAAGGCAAAAGACCGCATTCTGGAGTATATTGCCGTGCGCAGTTTGAAGCCTAAACGCGACCGGCAGCCTATTCTGTGTTTTGTTGGTCCGCCAGGCACAGGCAAGACATCGCTGGGGCGTTCGATTGCGGATGCGTTGGGACGGAAATTTGTGCGGTTGTCTTTAGGCGGTGTGCGGGATGAAGCGGAGATCCGTGGTCATCGCCGGACGTATATTGGTGCCTTGCCGGGACGGATTCTGCGGACGATCCGCAACGCGGGGACGGTCAATCCTTTGTTCATGCTGGATGAGATTGAGAAGATGGGTTCTGATTTCCGTGGTGATCCATCCGCAGCACTGTTGGAAGTGCTGGATCCGGAGCAGAACAATTCTTTCTCGGATCACTATCTTGAGCTGGCGTATGACCTTTCGAAAGTTATGTTTATTACGACGGCAAACACGGTGTCAGATATTCCGCCAGCATTGCTGGACCGGATGGAACTGATTGATTTCCCCGGATATATTGAAGAAGAGAAGCTGGAGATTGCAAACCGGTTTCTGATTCCGCGGCAGATGGAAGAGTCGGGGCTGGAACCCGATGAGTTGAAATTTCAGGAGCCGGCGATTCGCAAGGTGATCCGTGAGTATACGTACGAGGCCGGTGTGCGCAATCTGGAGCGTGAATTGGGGCGATTGTGCCGCAAGGTAGCCCGGTTGAAATCTGAAGGGAGAGCTTTCCCCTCACGGATGGGGGCTCAGTCGGTTGAAAAATTCCTCGGACCGCCGGAGTTTTTCCTGACGGAAGCTGAGCTGCAGGACGAGGTGGGGGTTGCTACTGCGATTGCCTGGACGATGAACGGCGGGGAGATTATGCCGGTGGAAGTGCTGATCATGGAAGGCAAGGGGAATTTGCAAATTACCGGGCAGATTGGCGAAGTAATGCAGGAATCGGCGCAGGCGGGCATGTCTTATTTGAAGGCCCATGCGCGGGAGCTGGAGCTTGACCCGGAGGAGTTTGAGAATCTGGATGTGCATATCCACGTTCCGGAAGGGGCGATCCCCAAAGACGGGCCGAGTGCGGGGATCACGATTGCGACGGCGCTGGTGAGCGCATTTACCAAACGCCTGGTGCGCCGCGATGTGTGCATGTCCGGGGAGATTACGTTGCGCGGGCGCGTGCTGCCGGTGGGCGGTGTGCGGGAGAAGGTGCTGGCGGCGCACCGGTCTGGCCTGAAGACGGTTATTCTGCCGGAACGAAATTTGAAAGACCTGGTGGATGTGCCCAAGAAGGTAAAAGACGATATAAAGATTGTGCCAGTGACACGGTTTGATGAGGTATTGGCGCTGGCATTGTATCCGGTAACGTCTGAATAAAAAAGACTGGGACCTTACCATAAAAATGCGCCCCGCGGTTGCGGGGCGTGGTTTTTTAATTAAGTGATCAGGGAACAGGAAAAACAAACCGCACCCGACGACAGGTTCAGGGTGCGGTTTAGATTTTGTGCTGTGCAGGGGTTAGTCAGCCGGGGGCCTGTTGAGTTCATCCTGCAGGGCGCGGACGCCGTTGCGCACCTGGCCGAGGACTCGTTCGAGTTCCAGTTCCAGGTCGGCGAGGGTTTGCAGGGTGTAGGAATCGGCATCTTTACGAATATTATCGCTTTCTACTTCGGCCTGCGCAATGATGGCGTTCGCGCGCTCTTTGGCGGCTTCGACGACAGAGTCCTGGTCAATGATCTTTTCCCCTTTTTCCCGGGCAATTGCCAGTGTGCGGTTGGCTTCTTCCTGCGCCTGTGCCAACATGCGGTCACGCTGGGCGAGCAATTGCTGTGCCTTTTTAATTTCATCAGGGATGGTGACGCGCATTTGATCGATGATATCGAGCATACGGTCTTCATCCACAATGACGCTGTGGGTGAAGGGAACGGATCGGCTTACATTGAAAAGTTCTTCCAAACGATCAACAAGGTGCAAAATGTCCATACCGTCCTCCAAAATGATTTCACCCTTATGGGTTGCAAGAATCAGGCCAAAGCCTGGGTGTTAGTCGAGCATAGAGTTTTGAGGAACGATTTCCTGCTCTTCCCCAAGCTCTTTAAAGCGGTTTTGCAGGGCCAGCTTCACGTGTTCGGGTACCATGCTGCTGACGTTCCCGCCAAGGGCTGCGATTTCACGCACGGTGGAAGAGGAAAGAAAGGAATGCTCTTCATTGGTGATGAAAGCAATGACTTCAACGTCTGGTGCGAGACGATGGTTGGCGAGCGCCATGCGAAATTCATATTCAAAGTCAGAGAAAACACGCAGCCCCCTGACGATGACTTGTGAATCTATTTTATGACAAAAATCAACGGTCAGTCCAGAGTAGCCCATGATTTTGATATTGGGGTGGCCGGTAAAAGACTGACGAACCAGCGCCATGCGGTCTTCGGGCGAGAAGAGCAGGTTTTTCAAGGGCCGGTCATAGACGGCAATGATGACTTCTTCAAAAAGTCTGGCCGCGCGACTGGCAATGTCAATGTGTCCAAAGTGGATCGGATCAAAAGTTCCGGGGAAAACGGCTTTTACCATATTAGCTTACATCTCCTGCGCCTGCGGGCCAGAATCGTTTCATCATTTTGTGCAATTCCCGGTGTTCGGGGCGTTCCAGGTTCGGGTCCTGGTTAAATAATTCCTGTGCGTGCATACGGGCTTTTTCAATCAGGCGGATATCTGACAGGCTCGCCATTTGTAATTCGGCAAAGCCGGATTGGCGGGTGCCGAGGAATTGGCCGGGGCCGCGCTGTTCGAGATCGCGTTCGGCAAGGATAAATCCATCGTTGGTTTCTGCCATGGCGGCAAGGCGTTCATTTTCGACGGCGTTGGGGGTTTCGGGGATGAGGATGCAGTAGGATTTCACATCGCCACGGCCAATGCGTCCGCGGAATTGGTGGAGCTGCGAGAGGCCAAAGCGGTTGGCGCTTTCAATGAGCATGCTGGTGGCGTTGGGAATGTCTACGCCGACTTCGACAACCGAGGTGGAAACCAGGATATCAAATTCCTGGTTGCGGAAAGCAGTCATGACCGCTTCTTTTTCAGCCGGTTTTAATCGACCATGCATTAATCCCAGTTTGAACTGCGGGAATACATTGGTTTGCAAGCGTTCATATTCCTGGACAGCGGCCTGGCGTTCGTCCTGTTTTTCATTTTCTGCTTCTACCAGGGGGTAGATGATGAAAGCTTGATGTCCCTGCTCGACCTGGGAACGGATGAGCTGGTAGGCCTGTTCCCTTTCGTTGGGGTACAGCACGCGGGTTTCGGTGGGCTGGCGTCCAGCCGGCATTTCGTCCATGACGCTCAGGTCAAGGTCACCGTAGACGGTGAGGGCCAGCGAGCGCGGAATGGGCGTGGCGGTCATCACCAGCAGGTGCAGGTTCCTGCCTTTGGCGCGCAGGTTGGCGCGTTGGGCCACGCCAAAGCGATGCTGCTCGTCAATGACGGCAAAATGCAAGTCTTTGAACTGCACGGGGTCTTCCAGCAGGGCATGGGTGCCGACGATGATTTTGATGGAGCCATCCTGGAGGCCCTGGCGGATCTCCTGCTTTTCTGTTTCGGGCGTATCACCGATCAAGAGGCGGATTTCGCCGGGTTGGATATATTCGGTGAGCAGTTCCGTAATTTTACGGTAATGCTGTTCGGCGAGGATTGAGGTGGGCGCCATAATGGTGGACTGGGCACCCTGGTCGGCAACGATTGCCATACCGAGGGCGGCCACGATCGTCTTGCCGGAACCGACGTCACCCTGCAGCAAGCGGTTCATCGGCTGACCGGAACGCAGGTCGGTGCGCAGGTCTGTAATGGTGCGTATTTGGGCACCAGTGAGGGTGAAAGGTAATTTGCTGGTGCGCTGGGCAAGCCATTCATCAGAGACTTCAAAGATGCGGGCAGCGGCATTCATCCAGCTTCTTCTTTGGCTGAGCACGCCCAACTGGAGGAGAAAGATTTCGTCAAAGGACAGGCGGTTGCGGGCGGCTTTTAGCTGCTCAAACGAATCCGGGAAATGAATTTGGGCAATGGTGTTGGGCAAATCCAGCAGACGGGCATCCTGGAGGATATGATCGGGCATGAAGTCGCGCACGCGGGGCGCCCAGAAGGTAACGGTCTGGTGCATGGTCTTGCGCAGCCAGCGCTGGGTGATCTTAGCTGTCAGCGGGTAAACAGGCACGATGCGGTTGGTATGCAGGTGCTCTTTTTCGATGGGTTCCCATTCGGGGTTGTTCATCACCAGGCGGCCGAGGTACATGTCAATTTTGCCGGAGAGGACGAGCTGCAAACCGGTTTTCATTTTATTGGCAACCCACGGCTGATTGAACCAGGTGAGCCGCAGGAAACCGGTGCCGTCGCTGACAACTACTTCGGTAATCGTCATGCGGCCATTATTGATCTTGCGCGCGGAGGAACTCTGTACGGTGGCGAGGACGGTCAATTCATCGCCGTATTCAAGCCGGTTAATGGGCTTGAGCTGGCTGTAATCGTCATAACGGCGGGGAAAGTAGTACAGCAGGTCAATTAACGAATTCAAGCCCATTTTGTTGAATTTGTCGGCGTAGCGCTTGCCAATGCCGTCAAGGGTAGTGAGCGGCGCGTTCAGTGCTACCCGCTCGGAGTCCGGGACGGCAGATGGTTTATGGACGGGCGCAGGATCAGGCTGGTGAGCGGGAGGTGGCGGAGCTGCTTCCGGCGGTGTGATATCTTTCTCTTTTGGCTGCGGAGATTCGGCAGGGGGGGCTGGTTGTGCCGGAGGCGCCTCGTCGGTCTGCTGGGGTTTTAAGGGCGCCTGTTGAATGCCAGGTTCTTTCAGCTCGGACAACAGGTCGCGGATGGTTTCCCTGCGGCCCTGGATGTCCTGCTCGGCATAATCCTGGAGTTTTTCGGCGACGTAGTCAATCAACCGCTGTTCGAGTTGGTCTTCCAGGGCTTCTTTTAACCATGCAGGGAGGATTTTGTCCAGGCCGCCAACAACAGCGCGGTTATCATAACCGCGTTCAGATTCAAGCTGCAAAAATTTTTGGAGTTTTCGAATTGAAGAGTGCATGCAGTAATTTTACCGCAAGTTTGCCGATAGGATAAAATGGTTGGGGAAAAAAGTGAAAATTGCTTTGTTATCAGGTTGAAGGAGACTTTGAATTTGTGAAAAATCACCGAATTATTGATGGGGTGATCAGGTATCAGGAGATCTGTTTGATGGAGATGATGTTTTTTGCCCGCTGTTCTCTGAGTGCTGAAGCTGTAAACAATGCTGGATTAATGATTAATCGTCTGCATTTTCGATGACAACCAGAGCAGTTGTATCGGGGCCGAAAAGGGTCGCAAGGGGCAGGTTGAGGGTATGTTCGGTGAAGGGGGTATCAGGAAAATGGTCACGAATGTGATCCCTGATCAAGCGGGCATCATGACCATTGGCGCTGATGCTTTGGATGAGGGCAACATGCTGAAAGCATTCAAATTCATCAATAAATTCCTGAAAATGGGCGGTGATGTGTCTGGGGTTCTTTTTTTTCTCAACGGGCACCAATTGACCTTCTTCGAGGGCAAAGAGGGGCAGAATACCTGTCATTTCTCCTATGGTGGCCTGGGCGTGATCGATGAAACCATTGTTGCACAAATAGGAGAGGTTGGGGGTACAGAAAAGAGCATAGGTGCGCTGTGCCAGGCTGCGCAATCCGCGTTCTACATCATTCAGATTGCCATTGTTGAACACGATTTCGGCCGTCTGCTGCACCATGTTTCCCAATCCAATGGAAGTGGTTTGGGAATCAATGATTTGAATTTTAGGCCCGCCGCGCTGGATCATGTTTGCTTCACGGGCGTTCTTGCAGCAGTCACTCAGATGTGAGGAGAGGAAGATACCGATGATCTCATTGTATTGTTTACCGAGCCGGTAGAATAACTGGCGAAACTCTTCGGCGGAAGGAGCAAACAAGCGCGGGTTGAGATCGCCGCTGACAAACTCTGGCAGGCTTTCAAGCGTGCGTTTTTCATTGCCTTTGTGCAGTTTATTGTGCAGGCAAGGTTTCAGATGGACAATTTTAACGATTGATTGTCCATTAAACTGGGTGTTTGCAA
>Ga0334887_1004103_pt1 | contig 13556 bp, 15 predicted proteins | sample GraSluR1_MG_10_FD_207217 | JGI IMG/M metagenome (GOLD analysis project Ga0334887, IMG submission 207217) | Sludge microbial communities from methane-producing bioreactor in Wageningen University, Netherlands - Granular Sludge_18_07-R1 | ecosystem: Engineered > Bioreactor > Anaerobic >...
CTCTGATTGCCCGTTTTCCATTAACACCTTCATAACTTGTGAGTAAACATTTTCCAGGTCGATTCCCATATCATTTAGAATTCTAGTAGCAACTCCGCTTCCCTCTTTGATTAAACCCAAAAGAATATGTTCGGTGCCAATGTAATTCTGCCCTAACTGGCTTGCTTCTTGTGAAGCTAACTCTAATACTTTTTTTGCTCTCGGTGTAAATGTAATCTCACTAACTTCCTGGTATTCTCCTTTTCCCACTATCTTTTCAATTGCTTCAATAACCTTTTCAGGTTCTACCCCAAGTTCTCTTAATACTTTACCGGCAAGCCCCTCATTCTCTTTTACAAGACCTACCAATATATGCTCGGTTCCAATATAATTATGATTAAGATTTACAGCTTCTTCCTGTGCCATCATAATTACTTTTCTTACTTTTTCTGTATATCTTTTAAACATGTTTTAACCCTTCCCTTAATTATTATAAGTGTTACAAGCAAATTTACAAAAGTCTGTTTATATTATTTCATGATACTTATTTAGTAAATACTAATCTAATATTTCCTTAATTAATTCTGCTCTTACTGTATCTCTTTGCATTTTTTTCATATTTTGCCCTTTGATTAATTGCAGATACCCGGGTTGCACTATTAACATAAGTCGATTTATAACATCATAGCCTATTCTTGCTATTATACCCATTTCGATTCCAAATCTGACATATGAAAGCAAATTTAGTGCTTCAGCGGTCGTAATAATTTTTGCATTTGTTAAAATACCATATGACCGCATAACCTGATCCTCTATCTTGTGCTTAGCCTGAATTATCAACTTTTCTCTTGCTTTCTGTTCTTTTTCAATTAGCTGCTTGATACTAATCTCTAACCTGTTTATAATATCTTCTTCGCTTAAACCTAATGTGACCTGATTTGATATCTGAAATAAATTTCCTTGAAATTCAGTTCCTTCACCATAGAAACCTCTTACAGCATATCCTTGTTTAATTATTGTATTTATTGATTCACTTATCTTGTTAGAAATTATCAATCCCGGCAAATGAAGCATCACAGATGCCCTTAAACCTGTGCCGGCATTTGTAGGGCAACAGGTTAGAAATCCCTCTTTTTCATTAAATGCATACTTTATTTCCTTTTCAATCTTATCATCATAATAATTTATGATTTCCCAGACCTTTTTAAGCTGGAATCCCGGCAGCATACTCTGTAATCTAAAGTGATCCTCTTCATTAATCATAATGCTCATCGTCTCATCGGTATTATATAATATCCCACGATAAGGTTTACTAAATCTTGCCAGGGTAAAGCTGATTAACCTTTTTTCCACCAAAAATTCAATCTCAACCGGTGACAAATTATCTAATTTTATTATTTGGAAACCATAAAATTCCTTATTTTCCTTTAATATTTTTTCGACTTTTTCTATTACTGTCAGTAATTGCTCATCAGTTGCTCGAAATGGAAATGGAATATTCTTTATGTTTCTGGCCAATCTTATTCTCGAGCTTATTATAATATGACTCAAAGGACCGTCTTTTTTCATCCAGTATGCTGTTGAATCTCTTAATTTTCTTATGTTTACATCCATCTTTACTACTCGTTGTCTCTTATTCCCGCTTTTTTTTCTTCATCTATTATGGTATCTCTTAATTTTGCTGCTTTTTCATATTCTTCTCTTGACACTGCCTCTTTCAGTTCATCCTTTATTTTTTTAATCTTTTTTATTATATCCAAACGCAATTGTAACGAATCCGGTATCTTTCCAGAATGCTGATAATTTCCATGTAACCGATTTAAAAGTGGCTTGATATATTTTCGAAACACACTATAGCAATTGCTGCATCCAAGTTTTCCTGATTTTACAAATTCAGCATAAGTCATACCGCAGTTCGAGCATTTCACCTCAGATTCTAAAGTAACATTACTGTCTTCAGTGCTATATTTTGAAAATGTATTCAGTAAATTAAACAATATTTCATTTAAACTATTTTGTGTAAAGGAAATTGTAGTGATTGTATTTCCCAACAGATAATTAGCACATTCATTACAAACATTAAGCTCTGTTTTGCTCAACCCTGCAACCTTGACAATTTTTACAGTTGCCTTATTTTTTTTACACATCTGGCATAGCATTCTATCACCCTCTTTCAAGGTGTCTATTTTATCCAATTAATTATAGGACATAGAATAAATTTGTGTCAATTTATCTCATAAACCTGTTTATAAGTTTAATTATTTCATCAAGAGCACTTTGGGGAAGATATATTTCTTCAGAGTAGTTAAAACATGAATTTATTTTTTCTTCCAATATTAATTTATTTATCATTTGTAGGGCAGATTTAACTGCTGCAACCTGCATGAGGATTTCTTCACAGGATCTATTATCAAGAATCATTCCTTGAATCCCTCTTATTTGTCCTTCTATTCTCTTTAAGCGCTTTACTATTTTTATTCTATCGATTTCATCAATTCTTTCTTCTTGTGGCATAATATTACTATACCCCCCCCGGGTATAATTATTATACAATGCCTTATTTTTTTGTCAATAGTATTGCAGATTATAAGAGAATTATCAACTTATACTTATCATAAAGATAATTGTGAAATTACTAAAATAAAAAAAGGATAAACACATGTATGTTTATCCTGCTAATTGCTTTTTTTATTGATCTGACATTTTATTATTTTAAATAATAATTTTAGCAGATCTACTCAATCTGCTGGTTTTTCTGTCTTTTTAATGCTTCCAATCCAGGCAATATTTTCCCTGCCAAAAATTCCAGTGAAGCCCCTCCTCCGGTGGATATATGCGAAATACCTCTGGCTAATCCTATTTTATTAATTGCAGCTATAGAATCTCCTCCACCTATGACCGAGAATACATCATCACCTAAACTGGCAATTTGTTCAGCAATCTGATAAGTGCCATTGGAAAATTTTACCATCTCAAATACTCCCAGCGGCCCATTCCAAAAAATAGTTTTTGCATTATTTATCTTTTGCTTAAACAATGCAACTGTTTTTTCCCCAATATCCATCCCCATCATGTTTTTTTCAATATTATTAACAGAAACATTATAACTATTAGCATTTTCCTTAAATTCATCCGCTACAACTGTATCCAGGGGCAAGATTATTTCTTTATCTATCTTTTTTGCTCTATCTATCAGGTTTTTTGCAAATTCAACATGATCAATTTCTAAGATTGATTTTCCTATTTCATTACCCTGGGCTGCTAAAAAGGTATATGCCATTCCGCCTCCAATCAACAGTACATCACATATTTCAAATAGTCTCTCCAGTATCTCAATCTTGCCGGAAACCTTGGCACCGCCAATTATTGACACAAATGGTCTATCAGGATATGTTGTCAATTTTTCAAGGGACTTAATCTCTTTTTCCATAAGAAAACCTGCAAATGATGGCAGGTATTCAGTAATTCCTTCTGTAGAAGCATGAGCCCTGTGTGCCGTTCCAAAAGCATCATTAACATAAATATCGGCCAGTGAAGCTAACTCTCTTGCAAAACCAGTTTCATTTTTTTCCTCTTCTTGATGAAAGCGTAAATTTTCTAATAATATAATATCACCTGGCTTTGATTTTGAAATAGTTTCTTTTACTTCCTTACCTATACAATCATCTAATTTTAATACTTTTGTCTTTAATATTTCTCCAGTTTTTTTTGCGACAGAATCCAGCCTTAATTTATCAACTATTTTTCCCTTGGGTCTACCTAAATGACTCATTAGTATTACTATGCAATTTGAAGCTAAAAGAAACTTGATTGTATCAGCAGCAGCTCTTATTCTAGTATCATCAGTAACCTGTAAATCTTTATCGATAGGAACATTAAAATCAACTCTTACCAGCACTTTTTTGTTGTGTAATTTTTCGGCTTTCATGTCCCTTAAAAATAATATTGACTTTCTATATTCCATCTGCAAATCTCCTTTAAAGATTTCATTCTACATTTCCGTCTCGAATAATATTCTAAATTTTTATAGCTGTAAGAACTATGACTATCAATAATGATGGTAATAAATTTGCAACTTTTATTTTTTTAATTTCCAATATTCCTAAAGCAAGGCCAATAATGAGTATTCCACCAACCGCAGTCATTTCATTAATTATCTCTAAATTAATTATATTCTGAGCCAGGTTTGCAAGCTTTGTAATTACACCTTGATATAAAAAAACAGGAATTACTGAAAAAATAACACCAATACCTAAAGAAGATGTGTATATAATGGATGAAATACCATCCAATGCAGCCTTTGCTAACAAAATATCCGGATTTCCGTTGATTCCTTCCTCTATAGCACCCATGACTGCCATAGATCCAACACAATAAAGTAAGCTAGCTGCAATAAATCCTTCTGTAAATTTTTCATTCCCCTCTTGTTTCTTAAATATTTTTTTTATACGGTTTCCCGTCTGGTCTAATCTTTTTTCAATGTCAATAATCTCTCCAATTATTCCACCGATAACCATTGATAAAATAATTATCAATACATTATTTCCCTTTACCGCCATTTGTATTCCTATCATCAGGGTAGTTAATCCTATACCCTGAAAAAGAATATATCCAATCCTCTGCGGGAATCGTCCTTTTAAAAATATACCTATAATGCATCCTACAACAATAGCAATGCTATTTATAATTGTTCCAATCATATTACATAGTCATGATTACCTGTTTTATATTATTTCATCATCGGTAGTAATCACGTCTTTCCTTCCTTTTTTAGCTTTAGTATTTCCCATAGTTGGTGTTCCAGTATAATTTTTTCTGAATATCTGGTCTATGCCTATTGCTATTATAATAACAGGCCAATATTTCCAAACTGATTCAGGTAATTGATAAAGCTCGAAATTTTTTGCGAGGAATACTAATCCTATTGCAATTAAAATGACACCAAAAAATATTGATTTTTTCTGAAACATTTCCACCAAACCCCAAAACAGAAAGACAATCGGCCAAAACAACCAAACATTTTCCCATACCTCAATTCCAAATAGATTTTCCAGTAAAAATATAATACCAATTATAAGTATAATCAGTCCAAAAAGCCATTGACCGGAATTTCTTCTTGTATCACCCATTATTTATTTGCCCCCTTTTAAAAAAATATAATATTTTAATTATAAATATTTATGATGATCTTACATTTAACACAAAATATATAATTAAAGAGAAACCTTTTCGGCTTCTTGCCAGATATACTCTAAATGATAATACTCTCTTTTTTCCTTAGAAAAAAGATGGATTACTATATCACCACAATCAAGTAATATCCATCCTGTTTGGGGATTGCCTTCAAATTTCAAATTTCGATTGATTTCTTTTTCCTTCAATTCTTTTAAAATAGTATTGGAAAGTGTTTTCAAATGGGCAGGAGATTGTGCAGTGCAAATAATAAAATAATCAGCAATGAATGATATCTTTCTAATATCTAAAATAATTACGTCTTCCGCTTTTTTCTCTTCCAATGTTTCAGCAAAAAATCGCACAATATCTTTGGTATTATTCAAATATACAACTCCTTTTATTTTTTGATTTATTTCAAATTTCGCTTAGTATACCACGTTTTTCCCTATTATTACAGTCATGTCTAAATCGCTATTAGGTTCTTCTTTTCTGATTATTTCAATATCATCAAAAAATTGCTTAATTCGATTATCTATTTCAATCTTTTTTGAATAAATGATTAAAACTGTTTTTTGATAATCAAAGTTATCTGCATTATCAATATTTACTACATCGTATCCAAATTCACCCATTTTTTTTGCTACATAATGGGCTATGCCCGGAACCTGATTCCCGTTTAAGACTTCTACCCGAAGTCCTCTTTGCTTATTATCTATTAAATATTGTACACGCTTTTTAACCTCCTGGGAATCAACTACCAGGTAACTTACTCTATCGATATATCTGGGTTCACCCTGAATCGTTTCAACCCATACTTCATTACGGTCAATATCCTTCATAATTCTTGCCAAAGATATTATTTCATTTGTATTCATATTGGTATCAATATATTCTGTTAAATTGTTAATAATATTTGGTAATTTTACCATGCTTTCAAAATTCATAACCTTATCAACAACAGCATTGATTAAATTCTGTTGCCTTTGTATTCGACCCAGGTCTCCTAATTCATCAAATCTAAATCTTACATATTCAAGTGCCTTTTCTCCGTCTAAAGTCTGCTGTCCACTGTGTAGATTTATTTTCAATGAACCGGCATAATCAACATAATACATATCCTTTTCCACATTTATATCAATACCTCCCAGGGCGTCAATCAGGTATTGAAATCCTTCAAAATCAATTACTCCATAATAATGAATTGTCAATCCTATGAATTGTTCAATTGTTTCTTCAAGAAGCTCGATTCCGCCAAAAGCAAAAGCATGATTTATTTTATCCATCCCCCGATCAGGTATCATTACCCTGGTATCTCTGGGAATAGAAAATAATAAAGTGTCTTTAGTTTTAGGTGAAAAGCTTAATACGAATATTGTATCCGCTCTTCCAATGTTTTCGGCACAGTCTGTTCCAACGGCTAAAATATTTACTCTATCATAAGCAAATGTATCAGAACTAAATGGAAATATGTTAAATAAATATAAAGTCACAAAGCAGATTATTAGCAATGCAACAAAAGCTAATATTTGAAGAAATTTTTTATTTCCTTTTTTCTTTGATTTTTGTTTTCTTTCCACTCTACTCATTTGCTATCTTATTCCTTTTTACTTTTTGTTCTATTATTGCTTTATTCCTGGCAAACAATGTTTCCGGGTGAATAAGTAAATTTCTATCAATAAGGCTTTTGATTTCCTGATTCAATAAGACTAATAATGCTGAATCAATATCTTTCCAAACTAATTCTCTTATTTCCTCAACCTTTTTTATCTCTCTATCTGGTTCAATCTTGTCAGCAATGTATATTATTTTTCCTAAAATACCAAACCCCCGATAGGCAGTGCTATGATATCTTATAGCATCCAACATCTCTTCATCGTTAATAAAAAAACTTTCTTTAATTATAGCTGCAGCAACATATCCATGCCATAAAGCGGGAATATCCTTTTCAACATCTGATAGATTTATATTATATTTCCCAATTAAATCTCCTAATTCATTATAAGTATAGTCCTTTGCACAGTCATGTACTAATCCTAAGAATTTAGCTTTTTCAGTAGAAACACTGTAATGACCTGCTATTTTTTCTGCAACTAAACTGACTTTGTGAGAATGAATATAACGTTCTTCACTTAACCTTTTTTTTATCCATTCCTCAATTTTGTAAAAATTATATTTCTCTATTTTACCTGTTTTTATTTCCAACACTTGCTTGTCTTTCCTTTGAGTATAATTTGTTATCATAAATATATTTTCGGATTTCTTCTAATACAATATATTTAATGCTTAATTTATTCTTAATTCTAAATCTTATATCAGTGGATGATATTGCCAGTAAAGGTATCTCCATTATTTTTAAAACTCTTTTAAAATTTGGATTTAATTTATCTAAATCATAACCAGGCCTGGTAGCTGCAACAAATTGGCACATTGTAAACAACTCCTCTTTTTTATACCAGCTTTCAATTTCCAAAAAAGCATCTGCCCCGGTAATAAAAAATATCTCAGCATCCCAGCCATAAATTTTACGGAATTCTTTGATAGTGTCAATTGTATATGATGGACCCGGACGATTTATCTCAATCTTTGAAACTTCAAAATACGGATTATCTTTGATAGCCAGATAAGTCATTTGTAATCTATGTTTAATTGTTGTTACTCTGTCATTTCTTTTATGCGTCGGATTTAGACAGGGAACAAATATCACTTTATCCAATGATAAATTATTTCTTGCCTCTTCTGCTGTAAATAAATGACCGATATGAATGGGATCAAAAACTCCTCCCATAATACCAATCCTGACATTGTTGTGAATCTTTTCAGGCTCACTCTTTTCTCTATTGTTGATCTTCATCCATGATTTCTCCCTCGGTCATATTTTCTGCATTCATAATCGCATCTTCTGGCATATTCGATATATTATTATTAATTTCCTCTCCAACTATTTTTTTGTCAACAACCCTGAGTTTTATCCCCTCTTGAACAAATATCCATAATTCAGTCACCTCTTCACCATCACTGAATATTTCAATCTGGTCAGGATATTCTAAATCCGGGTATCCACCTTCTACTAATATTTCCTTATAAGGCATTTTCTTTTTTTCGGTTAACTGCTTCAGTAAATTCTCTTTTCTTTCGTTTAAGCCCAATGACTGAAATATTGTTAATAGTTCCTGGTAGGAGTGCCAGTATTCAGAAGGTTTCTGGAAAGTATTCTGATTTTTTTCCTCTTCAGTTTTAATGGCATTCTCAAAACTGCTCATTGCCATAGATGTATATTGCCAGCTAACCCTTTTTGACAAAGCATAATAAACTTCTCCCAGCCAATAATGAGCAGCTGTCAAATCATTCTTTAATTCTATTGCTCTTTTAAAATAAGGAACAGTCTGTAATAACGCCTGGGTGCTGTAAGAAGATTCATTAAGGAATATTTCATTATCAATATCAAGCATTTCTATTCCCATATTGAAATAGTCGATTCCATTAGTACCCTGGACACGTGAAGTACTGCGGTAGCTTTCGTTCAAGTACCTGAAGGCATAAGGATTTCGAGGATTAATTCTTAGAACTTCTATCCATTGAGTAATAGCATTATCATATTGTCCGGTTTGACGGTAGACTTTGCCCAGCCAATAATGAGCATCTTCGAAATTTGAATCCAGGTCAATAGCTTTTTGGTAACTTTCCTCTGCTTCTTTGTAGTTTCCCTTAGAAAAAAATTGATAGCCATTCTCATAAAAAGTTTGGGCATCCTGTGCTGTAGCATGCATACTTGCAGTTATCCCTAAAAATACTATGAAAAAAATAATAAATATTACTCTAAACGATTTCTCTTTATTAATTGCTGGAATCATCTATTCACCTCTTCCTGGATATTTATGATTACACCATCCGGCCTAATACTATTTTTCATTAACCTTCTTTTCTATTTTTTCTTTTTCTTCTCTTCTTTTTTCAACATAATTCATCTGAAGGTTTGCTAATAGATCTTCTAACTGTATTTTTTCATCTTTTCCAAGCTCATTTTTTATCTTACTTAACAAAAATTCAATACTGTCAATAGTAATTTTGGCTTTGTCCAAATCCTGGTTTACTTCTTTTGTTTCCGGATTCATCATTAAGCCCAGGTATTCCCATGACTTGCCATTTAATATGCTGATAAACCAGGCAAACAATGTTGATAATGGTAATTGGTGTGGATATAATTTTTGATTTTCATCATTACTTTCAAGGTTATTTTCCTTAACTTCCTGGTCTTTATTTTCCATCTGTAAACTCCTTCCGATATTTGGATATTTTTTATATTTTTTATTCAATATTTTTTTTAATGTTAAAATTTAAAATATTATCAAAAACTTTTTATTAAAACCTGTTTTTTAAACAATATTCAAACACAAAAACATAATTTATTATACAATAAAATAAATGATTATTTGAAGATTTTATCTTTTTTTTTCAATGAAGTTACACAAAAAGCTGCAATTCCTTCTTCTTTTCCAATAAATCCCAGTCCCTCATTGGTTGAGGCTTTAATATTTATTTTATCTTCAGGCAATCTTAACACTTTTGAAATATTTTCTTTTATTCTTTTATAATAAGGAGATAGTTTTGGTTTTTCCATTACAACAGCCACATCAATATTCACGATTGCATACTTTTTTAAATCCAGCATTTCCTGTACCTTTTTTAATATTTTTAAACTGGAAATACCTTTTAAAGAATTATCACTATCAGGAAAATGTACACCAATATCTTCCAAACCAGCTGCACCTAATAAAGCATCCGCAACAGAGTGTATTAGTACATCTGCATCAGAGTGGCCTTCCAAACCTTTTATGTGTTCTATTTCCACTCCGCCTAATATTAGTTTATTTCCTGTTTTTAACCGATGGATATCATATCCAAATCCTACTCTCATTTATTACCTTTTTCCATTTTAAAAACTATTTTTTAAAAATATATTTTTAGCTTTAACAGTCTTAGCGGTGCAGACATATGGGTATTTGTTCTTCAATTCTCTGCATGCCAACTTTGCCTGGCGACTATTTTCCATAATCCCGAATACAGTTGGTCCGCTCCCGGACATTGTTGTAGATACTGCACCCAGCTCAATTATCTTCTCTTTTATTTCACTGATAACCGGAAATTTTCTGCTAATAATAGAGTCAAATCTGTTATATATATGTTTTCCAAATTCATTAAGATAAAGAGGTTTTCTTTTATTTATATAATTATTCATATAATGGTTAAAAGTTATCTTTGTTTCTTTAAAATTGCCTTTTATTTCCTTATCGAATTCATCATAAGCCCATTTTGTCGAGACCTTAATTCCCGGGTTAACCAATAAGACATGAAGTGGGTTTCCTGCTGTTAAAATAGGATACAGCAATTCTCCTCTTCCGGTAGCATAAACAGTACCCCTTTTTAAAAAAAAAGGAATATCCATTCCTAAACTGAGTGCAATGTTAATTAACCTGGTGGGTTTCACATCTAATTGGAATAATTTGCATATTCCTGCTAAAATTGATGCAACATTTGAAGAGCCTCCCCCTAATCCTGCTGCAACAGGAATATTTTTTCTTATCCTTATTTCAACTCCATAATCTTTATCTCTCATTAAGCAATCTACTGCTTGATAGACTATGCTCTCTCTTCCAACAGGCACTATAGGATTATCACATTTAATCTGATAAATTGGCTTATTTATTTTTCTTATTATAATCTCATCATAGATATTAATCGTTTGGAATAATGTTTCAATACAATGGTAACCATTTTCCATTTTTTCTTTTATATCAAGATACAGATTTATCTTAGCATAACTTTTCAGTCTAATCATTTTATATATTATTTAATCTCTTTTTTATTAATATTTCTGCTAATAAAATATCAATGGATGTAGTAATCTTTATATTTTCTCTAGAACCCGGGATAATTTTTACTTTTCCATCATAATGTTCTGCAATTGATGCATCATCTGTGACTGACAATTCTTCCTCTATTGCCCTTTTATAAATGTTTTTGGCATATTTTATATTAAAGGCCTGGGGTGTCTGAACTATCCAGTATTCTTCCCGGTTAACTGTCTCCTTAACCAGCATTTCCCCTATTATAACTTTTTTTATTGTTTCAATAACCGGTACAGCCATAATTGCCCCTTCATGGGTATCAACTTCCTCTATAGTTCTCTCTATCATCCATTCTTCAATTAAAGGCCTGGCACCATCATGAATACATACTCGCCCGTTATTTTCTTTTATAGCTTGTAATCCTTTATATACGGATTCTTGCCTGGTAAATCCACCTAATACAATTTTACTTAATTTCTGATATTTATTTTTTTCTATTACTTCCTTCTCTATTTTTTTTAAATCTTTCTTATGAACAACCAATACAATTTCATCTATTTTTTCAGATTTCTCAAATACATTTAAAGTATGTACAAGTAGCGGTTTTCCTGCTATATTTACCAACATCTTACTGTCACAGGAATCAAGTCTTTCTCCATTTCCAGCAGCAGCGATAATCGCAATATTACTCATTATTCCTATCCTTGCTCTTATTTTCTTTGATACTTAAATACATTTCATGTCTTCCTTCTATAACAAAATTGGTGTCTATAACCTTTTTAATATCATCATTGCCTTCTATATTTTCTATTCCATCAGGAGAAGTGCTCTCAAAAACATTTACCCCAACTAATTCAGCTACAATTTGATTATTCTTAACTTTTTCCTGATAAAACTTTTTTATTTCATCCCAACCATCTATTAAATATTTCTCTTCATTATATGAGAGGACTTCTTTATTAAGCGGCTCTATGGATGAACCCCCGTTAACCAGCAAAATTACTTCCCCTACTGTAATATCTTCCGGTATTTCTATACTGAATACTTTTTCTTCTACAGGTTGCCTGAATGGTTGAATAACAGCCTTTGCAATTATAATATCACCGGGATAATACTCTTCTTTGTCAGTCTCAATCTCCTTTATTATTGCATTCTTATTATCTTCAGATACAGTGACATCAAGTTTTATTTCATTTAAATCAATCTGTTCACCATAATTATTAATCATTAAATCAAATATTTCCTCAAAATCGCGACCACATTGCACAGCAATGTCCTCTTTACTGAAAAACATATTATCATATAAAAACGTATCTTCTCCGTAAGAAGGTTTCAATTCAATGTGAACATTTGCCGTTCCCAATCCAATTCTATCAATAGCATGGTCTATTGTTTGCACAAGTAGCGCATTAGTCACACTTTGTATAATACTATTCTGTGGAACAATTTTTGTACCACTCTGGATATTTTTTGCTTTATCTAAGTCATAAATATTGATTTTACAGGATACTACCTTTGGAAAATGATTTAACCTTGCCAGGATACCTGCATTTCTGTCTTGCACTACTTCACCTAATAACTTATAAGGGGTTCCCATTTTAAAAGGCATTAATATACTGGGAAAACTGTGGTAAATATAAACAGCAGAAAATAAATATGAAACATTACCCTGATGCAAAAAAGGGTGACCAAATGCTAAAACTAAATTATCTGTACAGTATGTAGATGTTCCTATAGTAAGAACACTAGCATCACCTGTAGATAGCTGCACTCCAACAGCTGAACCAGGTTCAAGGGTATTCAATTCTGAGTTCATTTCCAGCTCGATGCCAATATTGCTTGTTCCTGATATATTTTTAACAACAGAGCCTTCTGCATTACCAAGACTGTTTTGAATTATTTCTATTGAACGTCCGCTAAAACCACTTATGAATATTGGAGTATTGATATATTCAAAATTAAGAACACTTCCACTATTATCAGCTAATTCAAAAATACTGGTAATTTCTTCTTTTTTTGATATATTTTTGACTATTTTATTTTTTAAATCACTATCTAAGGATACAGGCACTGGTTGCATTGTTTGTTTGTAAAGTAATTCATTATCAGTATCCTGTTTATTGTAATCGAATAATTTAAGCATTCTATTTATTGGTGTTACAAGGCATAAATTATGCTCACTCATTTCCCATGCATGGGAAATTGCTCCAGCTAACTTTCCATCAAAATAAACCGGAGTACCGCTCATTCCTGCAGAGATACCGCCATTCTCTTCTATTTTTTCACCATTTAATTTAACTAAGATATAACTGTCATCAATCCCGGTTCCGGAAATTATATCAATTACCTGGATATCAAATTCTTCAATTTCTGTTCCGGAAAATACAGTTTTCCCAATACCTTTGATTCCAGGCGATATCTCATCTATATGAATAAAGCCTCCCTGTACCTGGGCATTAATGGCCAACTGGAAAAAAAATAAGATATTCAATAATAAAATCAGTGTTATTATTTTTTTAAATTTGTTTTTCTCATCACTAATCACTTTTTTTAACA
>Ga0334887_1004106_pt1 | contig 13546 bp, 10 predicted proteins | sample GraSluR1_MG_10_FD_207217 | JGI IMG/M metagenome (GOLD analysis project Ga0334887, IMG submission 207217) | Sludge microbial communities from methane-producing bioreactor in Wageningen University, Netherlands - Granular Sludge_18_07-R1 | ecosystem: Engineered > Bioreactor > Anaerobic >...
CTTTCGCTCACTGTATGACGGGGCCACGCGTGATCCGTCTGAACTCCTGGCCCTTGTCGGCCTGGACGATTCCGGCGATGTGTATGCCGGCGCGTATTCGAAGGGCATGCAGATGCGGCTGAACTTCGTGCGTGCGCTGTTGCATGACCCGGCGCTTCTGTTCCTGGATGAGCCGACCGCCGGCCTGGACCCCGTGAACGGCCGCAAGATCAAGGACATCGTGCTGGACCTGCGGCGCGCAGGCAAGACTGTCTTTCTGACGACGCATGATATGCACGTGGCGGACGAGCTGTGCGACCGTGTGGCCTTTATCGTCGACGGGCGGCTGGCCGCGGTGGACGCGCCGCGCACGCTGAAGCTGAACTATGGCGTGCCGCGCGTGCGCGTGGAATACCCGCTAAACGGGGCCGCCAGCGCAGCGGAGTTTCCGCTCGAAAGGTTGGGGGCTAATGAGGAGTTCCTGACGCTGATCCGCGAGCGTGAAATCGAGACGATTCACACGCTGGAAGCCACGCTCGAAGATGTCTTCATCCGCTTGACGGGCAGGAGGCTGGTGTGAATCGCATCTTGCCGCTGGCGGTCTGGGAGGTGCGCATTCAGTTCCGGCAGGGCATCTACTATGCCGCCGCATTCGTCGTCGTGGTCATGGCTGTCGTCCTTGCCCAACTGCCACGCGCGGCCGTGGAGCTACTAGCGCCGGTGATGATATTTATGGACCTGTCCGCAATTGGCGTCTACTTCATGGCAGGGATGCTCTATCTGGAAAGACAAGAGGGTTCGATACAGGCGCTGATCACTTCGCCTCTGGAGCCGAGCCAATATCTTGCCGTCAAAGTGCTGTCATTGACGCTGTTGGCCGTGTTGTCTACAGCGGGCATGGTTCTGATCGCGTATGGGCCTGGCGCCAACTGGCTGCCGCTGCTGATTGGCGTGGCGTTGAATTCCTGGATGATGACGCTGTATGGATTCTGGCTGGCGGCGCGCTATGCGTCGATCAGCGAGTTCGTGGCCCCGTCGATCCTCTACTTCGTGCCTACACAGCTTCCGCTGCTGGCGCATTTCGGCATTTGGACAGGCTGGCCGCTCTACCTGATGCCGACGCAAGCGACGATGCTGCTGATCGAAGCCGGGTTTCGGCCCATTGCGCCGTGGCAGTGGGGGTACGCCGTCGTCTACTTGGCGCTGGCAAGCGCGATGACGTGGCGCATGGCCCGTCGTGCGTTCGACCGCTTTGTCTTGGGCGAGGAGGCGGCGAGATGAACTTTCGCTCGGCTGCGGCGTTGGCGGGTGTAGACCGGCGCGCTATCCGCCGCGACTCACTGCTGCGGCTGTTCGTGTTTTTCCCGTTTCTGATTGGGTTGCTGATGCGGTGGCTTGTGCCGACGGCGCAGGAGATCTACGGCCATCTTTTCAACCTCGAGCCGTATTTCGAGTTGATCGCCGCCTTCTTCGGGCTGATTCTCATGCCGGGGCTAGCCGGCACGATGATCGGGCTGCTGCTGTTGGACGAGAAAGACGCGGGCACGCTGACCGCGCTGCGCGTCACGCCCCTCCGCATGGAATATTACCTGGCATACCGGCTTGCTGTGCCGACACTCATCGGCGTGGTTTCGACCTATATCGTGCTGGCGCTGCTCGATCTGGTTGCGGTTCCGTATGTCGAAATGTTACCTTTGGCGATTGTCGCCGCGTTGGGGGCGCCGATCTACGCGCTGTTGCTGGCTGCGGTTGCCAATAACAAGGTGCAGGGGCTGGCGCTGATGAAGGGGATGGGCGTCTTCTACATCGCCCCGCTCGCGGCGTGGTTTGTGCCCGAGCCGTGGCAATGGCTGTTGGGCGTCATGCCCACCTACTGGCCGGTGAAGGCGTTCTGGCAGCTACTGGCTGGGCAGCCCTATTGGCCGGCCCTGGCGCTGGGGACAGCCGTGTCCGCCGTGTACCTATGGGCGCTGCTGCGGCGTTTTCGCTGGGCAGCCGGTTGAGCGCCATAGAACTAGACGGAGAGGCAGATGAATCGACAATCCGGCGCCGATGAACGCAACCCAATCGCCAGGACGCTGACCGAGCAAGGCTGTCTGGTGCTGGACGGCGCGCTGGCGACCGAGTTGGAGCGCCGCGGCGCGGACCTGCGCGATGCGCTGTGGTCGGCCAAGCTGCTGATCGAGGCGCCGGAGATGATCCGCCGGTTGCACTATGATTATCTGGTCGCGGGCGCGGACGTGGTGATCACGGCCTCGTATCAGGCGACGTTCGAGGGCTTTGCCCGCCGCGGTCTGAGCCGCAGCGACGCCGCGGACCTGATGCGGCTTAGCGTGCAGCTGGCTGCCGAGGCGCGCGACGAGTTCTGGGCAGACGAAGAGCGGCGTCGCGGACGCGTGCGTCCGCTGGTGGCCGCGTCGATCGGCCCGTATGGCGCATTCCTGGCCGACGGTTCGGAATACCGCGGCGACTACGGGTTGAGCGAGGCGGAGTTGATCGCCTTTCACCGCCCGCGCATGGCTGTGCTGGCCGGCGCCGGGGCTGACCTGCTGGCTTGCGAGACGATCCCCTGTCTGGCTGAGGGCAGGGCGCTGGCGCGGCTGCTGCCTGAGTTCCCGGACATGACCGCCTGGCTGTCGTTTAGCTGCCGCGACGGCGAGCATGTGTGCCACGGCGAGCGCTTCGCAGATGTTGTGGCTGCGGTGGCGAGCGGCGATCAGGCGGCTGCGGTGGGGGTGAACTGCACGCCGCCGCAGTATGTCGAGTCGCTCATCGGCGCGGCGCGTACGGTCACGGACAAGCCGATCGTCGTCTACCCCAACAGCGGCGAGGCGTGGGATGCCGGCGCGGGCTGCTGGGTTCCCGGCACGGGCGGAACCAACTTCGGCGCGGCGGCGCGTGTGTGGCGCGCGGCAGGGGCTCAGTTGATCGGCGGGTGCTGCCGATCCGGGCCGGAGGATATCGCCGCGATTCGTGCGGCGTTGTTCGCACAGGATGGATAGCGGGCGAGCGTAGGGGCGTTCCACAGCGGCAAGAACCGAACGCCCCTACGGTTTTAGTTGGCGGGTATGATGTCGATCCGCGGCGGGGGCGGCGCGATGCGGTCGGGAAGCGGCGAAACGTCGCGCACGAAGCGTCCCTGCATGCTCCACGGCCCGGTCCACACGATCTCCACGTCGATCAGGCGGCCGCGCAGCGGCAGGTCCGAGTCGACGAAGACGAGCTTGTTCTGGCGCGTGCGCCCGCGCCACTTGCCCTTGTGACGGTCCTCGACGAGGATCTCTACGGTTTGGCCGAGTAGGCGGGCGTTGAGCTCGGCGCACACCTCCTCTTGCACTTCCTCCAGCAGGCGATGGCGGCGGGCCTTGACCGCTTCGGGCACGTCGTCGACGAGACGGCGGGCGCTGACTGTGCCCGGCCGCGGGCTGTAGCGCGCCAGGTGCGCCTTGTCCAGCTTCAGGTCGCGCAGAACGGCTACGGTCTCGTCGAAGTGCTCATCCGTTTCGCCGCAGAAGCCGACGATGATGTCGGTGTTGATGGCGACGTTGGGGATGACGGCGCGGATGCGTTCGACCAAGGCGCGGTAATCCGCCTGGGTGTAGCCGCGCTTCATGCTCGCCAGAACCGCATCCGAGCCCGCCTGGATGGGGACTTCGATGTGTTCGCAGACCTTGGGCAGATCGCGCACGGCGTGCAAAATGCGGTCGGTCATGTAGTTGGGGTGGCTGGTGAGGAAGCGAATGCGCCACAGGCCGTCGATCTCGTGCACCGCCTGAAGCAGCCCGGCTAGGTCGACGTTGGCGGGACTGGCATCGGGCGCACCGTGGAAGGCCTCGACGGTGGCGCTGTTGCCCAGGTCCCCGCGCCAGTCATAACCGTAGCGGTCGACGATCTGGCCGAGCAGCGTGATTTCGCGCACGCCCTGGTCGACGAGGCCGCGAATTTCGGCCACGATCTCGTCGAGCGGGCGGCTGCGTTCGACGCCGCGGCGGAAGGGGATGATGCAGAAAGTGCAAGCGTGGCTACAGCCGTAGACGATGGGCACGTAGGCGGCTACAGGAGCTTCGCCGCCCAGGGCCAGATGTTTAATTGACTGGGCCGTACCGCTGGGCTGGGCTTCATCTTGGAGGCGATAGCGGCCGGCAAGTTGCTGCCGTTCGATCTCGGCCACTTCGGCGTCGATTTGCTCCTGGCGCAGATGGTTGATGAGCGGCGTCGCTTCGCTGGGCGACATGAAGACGTCGACAAAGGGGAGCGACTGCACAAGCTGCGGGCTTGGATTGACGCCCACCATGCAGCCCATCAGGGCGAGGGTGCGATCCGGCTGTGCTTGGCGCCACGGCTTGAGGCTGCCCAATTTGCCGAGCGCCTTGTCTTCGGCGCTTTGGCGCACGACGCAGGTGTTGAGCACGACGACGTCGGCCTCTTCGAGCGTGGCGGTTGGGCCGTAGCCGATCTTTTCCAGCTCGGCGGCGACGTGGTTGCTGTCGGCGACGTTCATCTGGCAGCCGATAGTCCAGATGTGGTATTTCTTGGCGGAAGTTGATGCGCCGTCGGTGCTCACCTCGTGAGTGGCGACAGGCGCTGCATTGCGCGGGTTATCTTGCATGGCCGGCTCCTGTGCTCCGGTGTAGGCCGGGCAGGGTAAAGGTTCACGAATTCAGCAGGGTGTGATTGTAGGGGCGCGAGGCGAGTTTGTCAAAGCCGGGCTGCAGGATGTGCCTATTTCGAATTGGAGGCGCGCACCTGTCACCCTGAGCAGAACGAAGGGTCTGGCATGCCGGCGAGCGCTTCGCTGTGAAAGATGCTTCGCTCCGCTTCTAAGGAACTGACGGCGCGAACAAAGTTGAGATGTTTCGCTTCGCTCAACATGACAGGAGGCGCGCGGGTAAAGGCGTTGCGTCAGTTTCTTGCCTTTCTTGGGACGCAAGTCTTGGGCTACTCAGCATGACAGGTGTGAGGAGCGAGGGTCTGCGCTTAGTTTCTGGCCGATTCTGCGTTCGCCGGCCGTGGATTGCTCAGTATGACAGGGAAGACTCAAATAGAAAAGCCTTCCAGGAAGATAGCGACTTCCTGGAAGGCTTTGATGCGAGTCAGGGTAGGCTTACCGGGCTAAAAAGACGCTGGGCAGGCTGAGGCTGTGGTTCAGGGTGCTGAGCGGCGCGCCGAGGGCGGAACACTGCCCGCTTAGGGCGGCCGCCAGGTTGTCGCCGCCGGTGGGCGTTGAGGCGTTGCCCTGGCAGCTCAAGTCGCCGCTGACCAGGTTGCTGCGCAGCATCACCGTGTTCGTGTTGTTCACAGCTTGTAGATTGCCGGCCACGTAGGTGTTCTCGACGGCCACGCGGGCGCGGTTGCCGCTCAACACAAGGTCGCCCTTGACTTGCAGGCCGTTGAGCGTCGCCGCGTCGCCCTGCGCCAGTTGAACGCTGCCGTAAATTGTCGAGACCGCGGCAGATGTGAAGGATGCAGCCGACTGGGCATTGCTCTCGACCCTGACGTTTGCCGCGCCCTGAGCTTGGATACTGCCGTTGACGAGGACGCCGAACGCCTTCAACTGCGCGCCGGAACGAACCTTGATATCGCCCTGGACGCGTGTGCCGTTGAGCGTGCAGATCGCGCCTTCGGGGACAGTCACGCCGCGATAGGTCTCAGCGCCGGCAGTTCCCTGGCATACGAGATCGGTGATGGGCGGGGTGTTAGTAGGCGTGCCGCCGAAGGTGGAGCACTGGTCCTCTAGGCTGGCGGCTTGGTTGCGCGCGCCGGTAGGCGGCGGGAAGTTGCTCTTGCACTGCAGGTTGCCGTCGATGCGGTTATCGGTGATGGATGCGCCTCCGGAGTTGGAGAACACTTGGATGTTGCCGCCGACGACGTTGCGGCTGGCGTTGAGATCGGCGGTGTTGGATTCAAACTGAATATCGCCGTCTACGTTGACGCGGTCGACAAAAGCGCCTCCGCCCTGCTTAACCTGGATGTTGCTGCCGACCGTGGAGTTGTCCTTGACGGTGACTTTTGTCGAGCCCTCGGCCTGGACGTTGCCATCTACAAAAACGCCGCTGGCGTTGAGGGTGGAACCCGTGCCGACGATGATATTGCCGTTCACTGTCGTGCCGGTCAGACTGCACGTCGCGAAGTCGGGGACGACGACGTTCTCGTACGTGTTGCCGGTAATGGCGGACCGGCAGACGAAGTCATCGCCGCCGCCGCCGGGCGGCGGGTCGACGACGGGCGGGTCATCGCTAGGCGTGCCGCCGAAGCCCTTGCACTGATCCTCGAAGCTAGCGGCCTGGTTGTTGCCGCCGGTGGGCGCCGGGTTGTTCTGCTTGCACTGCAGATTGCCGTCGATGACATTGTTGGTGATCGATGCGCCACCGGAATTGGAGAAGACCTGGACGTTGCCGCCCACGACGTTGCGGTTGACTTCCAGCATCTTGGCGTTGGATTCAAGCTGGATATCGCCGTTTACGTCGACGCGGTCGACATATGCGCCGCCGCCCTGCTTGATCTGGATGCTGCCGCCGATCGTGGAGTTTCCGTAGACTTCCACCTTGGAAGAGCCTTCGGCCTGGATGTTGCCGTCGACGCGGACGCCGCTGGCGTTGAGGGTGGAGCCTGTGCCGACTTTGATGTTGCCCTCTACGCGCGTGCCGGTGAGGGTGCAGGATGCGCCGTCAGGCACGTCGATGTTGTCTTTCGTCACCGCACCGACCGCGCCGGTGCAGGTGTAATCATCGGCCAGGGCGACGGAGAAGGCTCCAAAACTCAGGCTCACAGCTACGAGTGCGGCGATGAGGAGCGCAGAAACGCGAACCATTTAGTCTGTCCTTTCCACAGGCCCGACCTGTGCATAAGCAAAAACGTTGCATAGGCTTCCTAAGAAATTTGTCTAACCTTAGGAAGTGTACATGCGTGCAAACGCTTCTGCCGTAGGCAAAGTTCCGGAGACGCAGCCCGACCGGGGAAGTGGGAGACGTGTGAGGTGTGGAGGGCGTTAGCTGAAGTTGCTGCGCAGAGGGTCAAGTGCGTCGCGCAGGCCGTCGCCGAAGAGGTTGAAGCCGACGACGGTAAGGGTAATTGCCAAGCCGGGGAAGACGGCCATCCACGGGGCTGCATCCAGGTAGGTGCGGCCGGTCGCTAGGAGGGCGCCCCATTCGGGCTGCGGCGGCTGCGCGCCGAGGCCGATAAAGCTAAGGCCGGCGCCCGCCAGCAACAGCAGGCCGGAGCGCATGGAGGCCAAGACGATGATGGACGAGGCTGTGCTGGGCAGGACGTGTCGGATGAGGATGCGGATGTCGGATGCTCCGGTGGCGCGGGCGGCTTCGACAAAGAGGCTGTGCTTAGCGGTCAGCGTACCGCTGCGCACCAGGCGGAAGTAGGCCGGCGCGCCGACGATGCCCAGGGCGATGATCGTGCTTTGCAATGAAGCTCCGAGCCGGGCGACGACGAGGATGGCAAGAAGCAAGGCCGGGAATGCCAGCCAGACTTCCATCATGCGGGAGAGGATGCGGTCTATCCAGCGGTTGTAGTAGCCGGCGAGCACGCCCAAGGTGACGCCGATGCTGACGCCAATCGCCATGCCGCTGAGGGCCATGGTCAGGGCGATGCGCGCGCCGAAGACGACGCGACTGAACAGATCACGGCCCAGGTTGTCGGCGCCGAAGGGATGCAGCCGTGAGGGAGACTCTAGGGGGGCGGCGACGCCAAGCTGTTCCGGCGGATAGGGAGCAATCAACGGCGCGGTCAGGGCGGCGGCTACAACGATGCCGAGGAGGACGACCCCAATCCACAGGCTGGCTGTGAAACGCAGGCGTGCACGCAGCGAGCGGGTCCATATCGCCATCTCCGGAGCAGCAGGCGCGGTGAGCCGCGACCCGGGGCGCTCTTCGCCAGAGGAAAGGCGCACTGCCGAGGCGGGGCGTTTTAGGTTGGGGGCTTCGGTGTGAACGTCAGGCACGTTGTTTTCCAGCGTCCGCTGCATGGCGGCGCTTTACAGAGCGTTGGCGCCGGTGCGCGGGTCGAGCCACGCTTGGCATAGGTCGGCGATGAGATTGAGCGCGATATAGACAGCCGCGATCATGAGCGTCGCACCCAGGACGACAGGGTAATCGCGGTCAAAAATGGCCTGGACGGTCAGACGGCCCAGACCGGGCCAGGCGAAGATGGTTTCGACGATGAAGGCGCCGCCGAGCAGATAGCCGAGCTGCAGGGCCAGCAGCGTGACGATAGGGATGGCGGCATTGCGCAGGACATGCCGCCACATTACTTGGCTGCGGACGAGGCCCTTTGCGTAGGCGGTGCGCACGAAGTCCGCGCCGATGACGTCGAGCAGGCTGGAACGGACGAGCCGCGCCAGCACGGCTGCGGAGGGAAGGGAAAGCGTCACGGCAGGCAGGATGAGGTGCTTGGGGCTGTCGGCGCCGACGACGGGGAGCCAGTCGAGGCGCAGTGCGAAGGCCATGATCAGCAACAGCGCAATCCAGAAGCTGGGCAGGGCCGCGCCGAGTGCTGCCAAGGCCATGAGCGCCGTATCCCAGAAGGCGCCGACGTGGCGCACGGCTAGCCAGCCGAGCACGAAACCGGCGAGGCCGGACAGCGCAATCGAGGCGAGAGCCAGGGCCAGCGTCAAGGGAAGCCGCTCCAAAATCAGAGCGCTTACCGGCCGGTCGCTGATCATGGATCGGCCGAGATCGCCGCGCAGGACGATGCCCGCTACGTAGCGCAGGTAGCGGACGACGACCGGCTCATCCAGGCCAAGCTCCTGGCGGAGCGCGGTCAACTGCTCCGCCGAAGCGCTATCGCCAACGAGGGTAAGCGCCAGGTCGCCGGGCGCGGCGTTGAGCATGAGGTAGGTGACGAAGCTGACGGCCAGCAACACGAGGGCTGCAGCCGCCAGCCGGTGAATGATATGCTCGAACATCGAAACGGGCCGGCCTAGCCGATCTATTCGGCCGCCTTTGCATCGTTGACCAACATGCGGCCCATATAGCCCAGGGTGATGCCTTCGACGCGTTGGGTCATCGCCATGGCGTCTACCGGGTTGTAGAGCGGCTGCCACGGGGCGTCTTGCATGATGATCTTCTGGGCTTCGACATAGAGCGCGTTGCGTTTGTCCGCATCCAACTCGCCGGCGGCCTGCGCCAGCAGATCGTCAACTTCGGCGTTGCTGTAGCCGACGCGGTTGGTCGTGCCGATGCGCTCGCTGGACAGGAAAACGTTGAGCGCGTCGGGGTCATTCCATTCGTAGCGCCACAACAACAGGTCAAAATCGCCCTGAGCGGTGGCGTCCATGACGGCCTTGGAGTCCAGTTGTTGGATCTCGACGGGCACGCCGATGGCGAGGAGCTGGCTCTGCAGCACGGTGGCGATGGCTTCGTTGGGCGCGCGTGTCGACGTGACCAGACGGCCTTGCAAGCGCTGCCCGTCGCGTTCCCAGCCGCCGTTACTTGTGGGCGAGAAGCCGGCTTCCTGCAGCAGACGTTTGGCCTCCTCAGGATCATAGCCGATTTCATATTCCTGCAAGGCGGGATCGAAGCCTGGCAGTGTAGGCGGGAGCGGTGCAAAGGCCAAATTGCCCAGCCCGCCCAGAGCCAGGTCTAGAATCTGCTGCTTGTCCACGGCGTGAGACAGGGCGCGGCGCACTGTCGCCTCGTCGAACGGAGAACGGCGGACGTTGAAGCCGAGGTGCACCAAGCCGCTGAGGACGGCTTCGTGAATATCAATTTGCGGGTCTTCTGCGAGCTTCTGCAGGTGCGACGGTTCGTTGATGAAGATCACGTCGACCTCGCCCGCGCTCAGGGCCGCGAGCTGCGTGGAAGCGTCGGGGATGACCTTGAAGACCAGCGCGTCGAGATAGGGCGCGCCGCGGTTGTCGACGATGGGCGGCCCCCAGTTGTAATCGGGGTTGCGGCGCAACGTGATAGACTGGCCCGCCTTCCAGTCGTCCAGGATGAAAGCGCCGGTTCCGATTAGGTAGCCTTCGCCCGTATTGTCGAACTTATCGGCGGAAGCGGGGCTGATGATGCCTGCGTACGGCATGGCGATGGCGCTCCAGAAGTTGGCGGCCGGGGCGGCGAAGTGGAAGCGCACGGTCAACTCATCGACTGTCTCGATAGCGTCAATCTGCTGAATGCTGGCATAGATGGGCGAGCTCATACCGGAAGCTTTGAAGCGCTCGAAGGTGAGGCGCACCGCGTCGGCGTTGAGCGACTCACCGTCCTGGAAGGTGACGCCGGACTTTAGCGCCATGGTGATGGTGAGGCCGTCGCCGGAGACGGTCCAACTTTCGGCCAAGAAAGGCAGCACGTTGTTGTCGATGTCGCGTACGACGAGCGTATCGAACAGATAGGGCATGAGTAGACTGAGGCCGGCGCTGGGCGGCCCTTGCGGGTCGATCTTGGCCGGTTCGGAGGTCATAGCCCGCACCAGTACGGCCTCCGCAACCGGCGCGGCGCTCGCGACAGACGTCTCTTCGGAGGGAGATGCCGCAGGCTGAGCGCACGCAGCGAACAGTACGGCGAGCAGCAAGACGGGAATGAACACAGGCGCAATGCGACGCAAGTGGAGAGTCATGGGGCGGCTCCGGTTGGCAATGGTGTAGAGAGCGTTTCGATCATCTGTGCGGCGACCTCTTGACCCTGGTGAATACAATCCGGCAATCCTACGCCGCGATAGGGGCTGCCGGTGACGAAGATGCCGGGAGGCAAAGCATGCTCGATGGAAGCGACGAGATCGAGGTGACCGACGTCGTATTGAGGATTGCCCCGCGGCCAGCGGTAGAGCCGGTGGAAGAGCGGTTCTGCGCGGATGCCCAACATGTCCGCCAGTTCACCGCGCACGATATCGAGGATGGCGTCGTCGGGATGTTCTAGGGTTTCGGGGCTTCTGGAGCCGCCGAAAAAGACGCGCACGAGCGCATAGCCTTCGGGGGCGCGGTAGTCGAACTTGGTCGAGGTCCAGGTGACGGCGTTGATCGGCCGGCGTTCGGAATGGGGAACGACGAGCCCGAAACCGTCGAGCGGGTGCTCCAACTCGTGTTTGCGAAAAGCGAGGGAGACCGTACCCGTACTGACATAACGTATGCGATTGAGCTTGGCGGATGCCTGTGGGGCCAAATCCGCCAGCAGGGCGGCGGCGGCGTAGGAAGGCGTGGCGAGAATCACGCCGTCGGCAACGAGAGTGCGCAACCCTTCTGGGCCGTCCACGTCGATCTGGTAGCGGCCGTCGGCGGCTGATGCGATGGCGGATGCCTGGGTGAGGCAAAGGAGGCTGCCGGTCAGGCTGAGTTGGAGAGCGTCGATCAGTTCGTAGACGCCGCCGCGCATTGACATAAAGGTAGACAGCGGCGGGCTGCCGGGCTGTGCGACTTGGCCGGCAGGCTTGGCGCCTGGCCGCAACGCGGCCAACATGCCCTTGATGAGGCTGCCGTGTCGCTTTTCGATGTCGCGGAAGCGCGGGAAGGTTGCCAGGAGGCTTTGTCGGTCGGCTTCGGCGTTGTAGATGCCTGAAAGGAGCGGCTCGGCGATCTTGTCAAGGGCTTCGTTTCCAAGACGTCGCCGCACGAAATCGGCCAGCGTCTCGTCATCGTCGTCGCTCTTGGGCGCGATGAACAGATCCATAGCCATGCGCAGCTTGCCGAGAGGCGAGATAAGGCCGGAGAGAGCAAAGGGAAGAAAGCGTGTCGGAACGATCAGGAGCACGCCGTCGGGCAGGGGAACCGGCTTGCCTTTGGTGAGGACGAAGGTTTTGCGCTTGGCGTCGTTTGTGCCGAGGAGGCGCTCGTCCAGCTTGAGTTCGCGCGCCAACTGATAGGCCCAAGGTTTCTGTGTGATAAAGGAGTCCGGCCCGCCCTCGACGATAAAGGGCTGTTCACCGTAACCGTGGATCGTGTCGGTGACGATCTTGCCGCCAAGTCTGGCGGAACGCTCGATCAGGGTGTAGCGGATGGGCAGCGAGCTTTGCTCTGCGGTCTTCTGTAGATAGTACGCGGCGGCCAGGCCGGCGATCCCGCCGCCGACGATGACTACATGTTTTTCGCGATTCAGCGCCACGCTCATGTTTCCGTTTCTAGTCCGATGCGCACCCGGAGCCGGCTTGCAAATCAGAAGGTTGTGGAGACGGTTGCGCCGCGTGGGACATAGGTGCAGAACGGTTCTTCGCCTAGGTATTCGTACGTCATGCCATAGGCGCGAGCGCGACAACCGCCGCACACGTTCTTGAATTCGCACAGGCCGCACTTACCGGTCAACAGGTTGGGGTTGCGCAGTTCTGCGAATAGAGGGGAGCCTTCCCAAATTTCTTGAAAAGGTTGAGCGCGTACGTTGCCGGCCTCGACGGGCAGATAGCCGCAGGGGAAGACTTCGCCGCGGTGGCTGATAAAACAGACGCCTGTTCCGGCTAGGCAGCCCTTGGTGGCGGCGTTCATGGGGTGACGCTCGCCCGGATGACCCCCATTGCCGCCGTGATTGCCATGCCCATGACCGCCGGCTTGGTCCTGGCGATTCATGCTGCCAGGACGTTGGCGCACGATGCCCTGGCGCCGCTCTTGGGCCTGGCGCTGGCGCACAATCCGGAAATAGTGCGGCGCACAGGTGGCCTTTAGCTCTAGGTCTTCTTCCATTTCGGCGTCGTACATCCAGTTAAGGATGCGCTCGTATTCATCCGCTGAGATCTGCTGTTCGTCGGCGATCTCGACGCCGCAGCCGACGGGTACGAGCAAGAAGAGGTGCAGCGCCTGTGCGCCGAGACGTTTGGCGAGGGCTAGCGTGTCCGGCATCTGGTGGGCGTTGTGATTGGCGACGGTGGTGTTGATCTGGAAGGGGATGCCCGCCTCGTTGAGATGCCGGATGCCGAGGACGGCGCGGTCGAAGGCGCCGGCGCCGCGAAAGATGTCGTGGGTGGGGCCGTCTGCGCCGTCGAAGCTAATGCTGACGCGGGCTACGCCGCTCTCCTTGATTTTGCGGGCGACGTCTGCGTCGATCAGCGTGCCGTTAGTCGCCAGCGCGACGATAAGGCCGGCGTCCGCGGCATGGCGCGCTATGTCGAAGATGTCGGGGCGGAAGAGCGGCTCCCCGCCGGAGAGGACAAAGATCGGGCGTGCGAAGGCTGCGATCTCGTCGATGAGCTTAAAGGCCTCAGCCGTTTTCAGGTCTTGCGGCATGAGTTGATCGGCCACGGTGATGCGCCGGCAATGGATGCAGGCGAGGTTACAGCCCGCGGTCGTCTCCCAGAAGACAAGGCGTGGAGGCGGATAGTTTGAGTTGTTCACAGAGAGCGCCTTTGTGTGCGTTGTGAGCGAACCTGGCGGGCGTGGAACCGATTCGGGGGATGGCAAGCCATCGGCTATTGCAGACTTCGGTCCGCCATGTAGACACGTTCGACCAATCCTAAGAAAATCTAAGAATGCCTGAGGATCATTAGGCGGGAGTATACTGGAATGAGGGGCGTGTGTCAAAGTTATGGGCGAATGACGGGAGGGGTGCGTCCCAGATTTTTGGAAAGGGGGTAGAATAGGCGGAAAGGGAAAGGAGAGAGGGGATGAAGACGACGAAGAGCGAGACGAGGCGGCAGGAGG
>Ga0334887_1004118_pt1 | contig 13507 bp, 13 predicted proteins | sample GraSluR1_MG_10_FD_207217 | JGI IMG/M metagenome (GOLD analysis project Ga0334887, IMG submission 207217) | Sludge microbial communities from methane-producing bioreactor in Wageningen University, Netherlands - Granular Sludge_18_07-R1 | ecosystem: Engineered > Bioreactor > Anaerobic >...
GCGATCCTTGCGGAAATAGCCCATGGTCAACTGCGGGTACAGCTCGGAGGGGGAATTCGCCGGGATCGGATTCCGGATGCTGAAGGTCTGGTCGTGGAAGCCGCAGTTCAAAGAGTCCGCCCCGACCTGATAGGCCTTCCCGTCCACGGGACAGCGCCCCCACGAGGGCAGGTCCCGAGGGGGAGGCTGACGGCGCGTCCCCGGCCACAGGCGCTCCACCCGCCACAGGCACAGGGTCCTCCCCAAGGCCTCCAGCGACCGTGAGGCCCGCGAGGGCGACCCGAACAGGTACTCGTAGGCCAGGGCTTCCTCCTCGGTCTCCAGGGCCCCCGGGTCGCTCCCCTCCAGAAGGGCCTGGTAGCGGGCCAGAAGCGGTGTCAGGAAGGCCGAGGCGCGTCGCGCCCCGGCAGGAACACCGCCTTGCGCGTGCCCCTGCTGCAGACCCAGGATCCATCGGCCCAGGGTGTCCCAGTCCGACTCCAGCGGTCCAGAAGGGCCCTCCCCGCGGGGCGAGGGATCCACCGAGGCGGGAGACGGGGTCGCGACGGGCAGCGGTGGCCCGGCGCCCCTGCGCAGGCCCCAGGACAGACCCAGCGCCAGCAGGACCAGGCCAGCCAGAAGACCCACCCGACGAAGGCTCATCCGCCTGGCTTCCACGTCACCCGGGCCGCCCCTCCGCCTCCGCGTTGAAGGGAAGGGGCAGGCAGGACGGGGAAGACCCGCGCCGGAACCAGAATCGTGCCCGCGAAAGGGAGGTGAGGGTCCTGCCTGCACCAGCGCTCCGGAATCTCCGGTTCTTGAACAGGAAGGGGCTGGTCCGGGGGCTGCTCGTGGTCCCTCCAACCGCCCTGCTCCTGACGCTCCTCACGGCCCGGTGGCTCCCGCGATTCCTGCCCACCACCGTCCCCGTGTTCGAGTTCTCGGGCTTCTTCCCACCCCACCAGACGCTGGCCTTCCTGGCCTGGACCAGCCTGGCCACGATCCTGCTGATCGCGCTGTGGCGCTGGGCGGTCGGTCGGACGGGCCGGCCGGTCTCCCAGGCCCTGCTGCTGGCCCTCCTCTTCCTGATCATCCAGGAGGGAGCGGCCCGCGCCTTCCTGGCGCACCTCCCCCGGGCCGCCTACGCGCCCCATCCCCTCCTGCGCTGGGATCTGCACGGTTTCGAGCGCGCCGCCTCAGGACGAGGCCAACCGGCCCCCCCCCGCGCTCCAGGCGAGTTCCGGGTCCTGTGCCTGGGCGATTCGGCAACCTACGGGGTGGGAGTCGACACCGACGATTCCTGGCCCGCACGCGCCCAGGCCGAGCTGCAGCAGCACTCCCGCAGGCCCCTGCGCTTCATCAACCACGGCGTCCCGGGCTACACCACCTGGCAGGCCATGGCCTGGCTGGAGCGGGAAGGCCGGGCCCTGAAACCGGACCTGGTCCTCTTCGCGACCTGCCACAACGACCACTCCGATTCCCAAGAGGCCGACCCGTCCTGGATCGGAGAATCCGCGGCGCAGCGCCAGGTGCGCCGGGTCCTGATGAGCCCGGCCCTGGTGCAGATCCTGCGGGCCATGCTGCTGCCTCCGCCCCGCCACCCTGGGATCCCCGCCTTGGAGCGTCCGGGCTTCCGGGTCTCTCTGGACCAGCGCCGCGCCGCCCTGGACCGCGTCCGCGACCTGTGTCGCCAGGATGGCCGGCCCCTGGTCCTGGTGCTGATGCCCCTGGGCCTGAAGCCCTGGCCCGCCGCAGACTACATCACCGACTTCCGTCGCTACGCGGCCCGCAACCACCTGCCCCTGGCGGACGCCATGCTGGCGGCCGAAGAGTCCCCGGACTGGCGCTTCTTCTTCCCTCCGGGCGACACGGTCCACCCCACCGCCCAGGGGCAGCGCGTGGTGGCTGACGAGGTGGTCCGAGTCCTGCGCGAAGGGGCGCTCGTCCCCACGAAATCGTGCGCAACCCGAGATCGAGCTGAAGAAGTCCCAGAGGGATGAACCCCGCACCTGGGGCCGCCACGAGCGTCAGGATCGAGGTGAGTGCGGGGAAGTGGATGTCCATTGACACCTGTGCGTGACGATCCCGGCAGGCGGAGATCCTGGCGCACGTCGAATTCTCCCTCATGCCGGATCATCGGGAGGTGGAAGAACGGAGCCTGGCGATGGCCCGGGCCATCGTGGCCCGGATCGATGCGGACCCGGACCGTTGCGGCCTGGACCACGCTCGGAGGGTCCTGGAACGCTGGCTTGCAGCGCGTCCATGTCCGGCCTTGCGGGAATGGGAGCGGATTCTCCAGCGGTCCTGGACGGAGATCCGGGAGGTCCTGCTCGACCCCTCCGAGGAGGGTCGCCGCCTTCGCCAGAGCGACCCCTTCTGCGGGATCCTGACCCCCCAGGAACGCTGGGAGTTCTACCGTGCATCGCCTTGAGTTGGAGCACGTGCTGCGAGCGGCTGGAGCCCTGGCGGACGAGCCGATCCTGGTGGTGGTCGGCAGCCAGGCCATCCTTGGCGCCTGGCCTGATGCCCCCGACGACCTGACCGTTTCCCTGGAGGTGGACCTCTATCCCGAGGAAGCCCCCGAGAAGGCCATCCTCATCGACGGGTCCATCGGTGAGAAGTCGATGTTCCACGAGACCTTCGGCTACTACGCCCACGGGGTCGGCCCCGAGACGGCGACCTTGCCGGCGGGCTGGCGTCAGCGCGCGGTGGTCATCGAGAACGAGAACACCCGCGGCGTGCGGGGGGTGTGCCCTGGCCTGGCAGACCTGGCCATCAGCAAGTTGGCGGCCGGACGCCCCAAGGACCTCGACTTCGTGAGGGGCATGATGCGCCGTGGCAAGGTGCGCTCAGCCGACCTGGCGCTCCTGTCGCAGGAGCTTGCCCCCGAGTCCAGGGCCCTGGTCGAGGCTCGACTTCGCGCCCTGGATGGCGGGGGAGAGTAGAAACCCGACTAAGGGGGAGGAGTCCACCAGGCTATTGACGCCCACTCTGGCTGGCCGCATGAGGGCGAATCCTGACCAGGATCGGAGTCCGGTAGTCCCAGTTTCTTGCCTGCGTCAAACCCCCACCCCAGCGTGGCGGAGGAACGTGCGGCCGTCAAGAGGTACCGGGAATACGTGGAGAAGTTGCTGAGAGATGAGGTGCCCAGGCCGACGTGCCCGGGCGAGGGGTGTACCAGACGGCCCCAGCGCCGTGGAGTCAGGGAACGCTTGATAGTACGGGACTCCAGCGGGGCGGACCTTGGCCGGAGCGTGATCGTCCGGTTTGTGTTGCCTGGAGCATGGCTGGATTCCCGCCCCGCCCGAGCGCATGCTGCCCTGGGTCACGACCGTGGCGCTGGGAGTCGAGAGCCGGGTGGAGGCCTACGTGGTGGAAGGGCGGTCCGCTGCCGCCGCCACGGGGGACACGGTCGATGGAGACCGTTGCCTGCGCCGCTGGATCGCCCGCCTCGCGGCCCCGAGAATCAGCGCCTGGGTCCAGCGGAGTCTGGACGCCCTTCCCCGGAGCCCTGGAGGCCTGCAAGGCGGCGCTGTCCGAACGAGGCGCCCCCCGAGGGGCGTGTTCTGGGGTGGACGCGTGGCCCGAGCCCCAGGTCAGGCAACCGACACCCGTTTCAGGCTTTCTTTAGTGGCGTGGGGGAATCACAGGACATGCAGCCGATTCGATTCTCTCCCCCCGTTGCGAGTGAGCCCCTGCGGCAGGCCCGCCCCTCCATGCCGATGCCGGTGGAGCAGTTCCAGCAGCGAGAAGACGACCGACGCCTGGTTCGCGGCCTGGATTCGGCCCAGTACAGCAAGGCCTTCCGGGCCTCGGGCGCCGCCGTGGGAGCGCTTGCCAGCTACCTTGGCGTTGCCTACCTGGGCGCCTGCACCGGTGCTGGCCTGGCCGGCGCCCTCGGCCTGGGCGTTCTGGCGGCCGCAGGCTGTTGGGCCGTGGGCGGGTTGGCCGGGTTGGCCGTCCAGGCCAAGACCATGGCGCCCCGAGGGATAGGCGCCCGCCTGGGGGTCCTGGCCGGTGCCGTGACCGCTCGGGTGGCCCGCGCGGCCGGGGTGCCCGTCCCCAGCAATCTGGTTGAGACGTCCCGTGACTTCACCTACTCCGGGATGACCAAGGTCGTGGGGACGATCAGCCATAGCAGCCACACGCACCTCTCCCAGGCAGAGGCCCAGGCCTGCCTGGCTGCCCTGCAACCAGGCGACGTGGTGCTGGCCACCAACGAGGCCTCGACGCCCCTCCTGCTTGGCCTCTGGTCTTTGACGGGCCAGGCCAGCGACTTGGGCCACGCGATGCTGTATACCGGAGAGGGCAAGCTCGTGGAGGCGGTCCCGGATGGGGGAGTCCGCGAGGCCGACCTGGTCGAGGTTTTGCAGGAGAAGCATCACGCCGTCGCCTTGCGCCCGAGCTACCAGGCCAGCCAGGCAGAGGCCGTCATCGGCTTCGCTCAGGCGGAGGTCGGCAAGCCCTACGATTATCGCTTCAGTCTGGGGAAGGATCGTCTGTACTGTTCAGAGCTGGTCTACCACGCCTTGCGGAGCGGGGCCCCCCAGTTGACGCCGTCCGTCAGCAGTTTCCTGGGGAAGGAGATCGTGGCCCCCTCGGACTTCATGACCATGCCAGGGACCGAGGTGGTGGCCGAAGCCGGCGTCCGTCGCAGCCTGTTTGACACGGTGGTCGCCAAGTTGATTCCCTGATGGCCCGGATTGGACCCGGTCTTCAGAGGTGACCTGCCGGTCAAGCCAGCTCGGAACCCCCTGAATCCGCCGCCTGGCGTGAGAACCGAGGGCGTCGAGGCGGGTCTGGATGCAAGGAAGGCGTGCGTCGAGGAGCGGAGCGTAGTTGGAGACTACGTGAGCACCGCAGAGGTGCGCCTGACGACGCAGACGGGCCCGAATCGGCGGCCGAATGCCACGGTTGGTGGCGGATTCAGGAACCCGGTTCCGGCCTGGCTTCAACGGTTCCCGGATGACGGCGGGTTCCGGGATCGCCTGGCAGCGCGTCTCCCCGATGGGTTGCCGGAGGCCTGCAGCGAAGGAAAGGCAGCGGCCGCACCCCCGGGACCGCCGCACTCCCAGCGAGCCCAGGTCACCCACCGGCCAATCCGGCAGGCCGCCTGGCAGCCAGAGGGAGCGTCGGGTGGCCCTGACCTGCGAGAGAGGCGGTTCCGGCGATGCGACCATCCGGATCGACTTCGAGGGCAGCTCGCACCTGCTGCCCGGCCGCCAAACCCATGACCCCGGCGCCACCCCCCGCCGTGCCGCAAACAGTCTCATGGACCGGGCGGGATTGCCGACGGCCTGCGCAGAAGATCCCACCCCATGCGCACGATCCTTCATTGGCTCATCAACGCCGCGGCCATCTGGGCCGCCTTCATGCTGATCCCGGGGATCCACGCCCAGCACCAGAGCCTGCCGGCCCTGTTGCTCCTGGCCGCAGTCTTCGGGCTGATGAACACCTTCGTGCGCCCGGTCCTGAAGCTCCTGTCCTGCCCGATGTTGATCCTGACCCTGGGGCTGGGCAGCCTGCTGATCAACGCCTTCATGTTCTGGATGACCGGATGGGTGGCTTCGGCCTTCGGCGTGGGCTTCCAGGTCAGCGGCTTCTGGCCGGCCTTCTTCGGGGCCCTGGTGGTCACGGTGGTCAGCTCGCTCCTGCACCTGATTCTTCCCACCGGCGAAGCTTCCCAAGACCGGGGGCGCTGAGGAGCTCCAGGCCTCCGGAAGGCCGGAAGCTCAGGACCCGATCCGGAACACCACCCGCCCGCCGGCCACCGTCAGCAGGGGCCGCACGCCATCCAGGCGCTCGCCCTCCCGGGCCATCGCAACGAGATCGCCATCCAGCACGACCAGATCGGCCCACATGCCCGGCGCCAGCCTTCCGACCCGGTCACCCAGTCCGCAGGCCAGGGCGGGTCCGGAGGTGCAGGCCCTGAGCGCCTCCTCCAGCGAGATCCTCTCGGCGGGGTTCCAGGCGCCCCGTTCCATGCGGTCGGGGCGCTGCCGGTGGACTGCCGCGTGCAGGCCCAGGAAGGGATTGGGGTCGGCAACCGGGGCATCCGAGCCGAAGGCCAGCGTGGTGCCTGCCTCCAGGAGGCTGCGGAAGCGATAGAGCAGGCGGGTTCGTGGCCCCAGGGCAGCCTCCGCCAGTTCGAGATCGTCCAGGAGGTGGGTCGGCTGCATGCTGGCCACCACGCCCAGGCGGGCCAGCCGACCCAGGTCCTCCTGGGCCAGGGTCTGGGCATGCTCCATGCGGTGGGGAGCCCCCCGCCTTCGGCGCGGCAGGCCTTCGAAGAGGTCCAGGCAGAACCGGACCGCCTCGTCGCCGATGGCGTGCACGCTCAGCGGCAGACCTCGGCCTGAGGCCAAGGCGAAGCCCTGCCTCAAATCCGGCGGCTCGGTCAGCCAGATCCCCCGGTTGGACGGCTGCCCCTGGTAGGGCTCGAACATGCGGGCCGTGAGGCTTCCCAGCGAGCCGTCCGCAAAGAGCTTGACGTGCCCCAGGCGCAGGAACTCCCCCACCAACACGGGCAGCGGACCTTCGAGTTCGTGAAGCGCCAGGTTCGAGACCACCCGGGTGGCCAGACGCCCCTCGCGATCCAGCGCGGCCAGGGCCTCCCGGCACAGGGGCCCTTCCGACTGGTCCTTCAGGCGCTGGTCGCAGACCGCGGTGATCCCCAGCGAGTGCAGCCACGCCAGGGCCTCCACCAGCGCCTCCTGAATCTCCTGCCCCCCAGGCGGCGGGAAGCTGGCGCGCAGGGGCCCCAGGGCCATCTCCAGGACCAGGCCGCTGGCCAGGCCGTCGGCTCCCACTTCGACCGCGCCCCCCTCGATCTCGGGTGGAGAGTCCAGGTAGCCTGCCTGGCGGAGGGCCGGGGTGCTGGCCAGGCCCGAGTGCAGGTCGGAGCGCAGGAAGAGGGCCGGACGATCCGCTCCCAGGGCCCGGTCGATCTCGTGACGGTCGGGGAGCCGGCGGTCGACCCAGTCCGAGGAGGTCCAGCCCCACCCCAACAGGGGCCCCGTCCCCGGGTGCAGGCGGGCGGCCGCGCCGATCCGCTCCAGGAGCTCCTCGCGGCAGCGACAACCCGTCAGGCAGACCTGTCGGCGGGCCATGGCCATCTCGAAGAGATGGAGATGGGCGTCCCAGAGGCCGGGCACGACCAGGTGCCCCTCCAGGTCCAGGGTCGGGCAACGGGAAGGCAGGGCCTGAAGGACCTCGCGATCCTCCCCCACCGCCAGGATCCGCCCGTCCTGGACTGCCAGGCTCTGGGCCCAGGAATTGTGGGGGTCCCCGGTCCAGATCCGTCCACCCCTCAGGAGGAGGCTTGCCATGCCGCACACCTTCCCGCGGGGCGACGGGCTTCCTGCGCCACCGCCGGAGCACCGCAGCACCCGGCGCCCCTCCGTCCCCGTGAATCCGCCCTGAGTCTGGAATTCCGCTCCAGACCGTGTATATTCTAGAAAGCCCAGCCCGTGCCGACCGGAGGTCCCCTGAAGTGCCGTCCGCCTACCTCTCGATCCTCCAGGAGAACTACCGCCGTTTCGCCAGCCGGGACGCCTACCGGGTCTTCCGCGACGGGCGCTGGCAGGGGGTCTCCTGGACCGGGTTCTGGGAGCGGATCGGCAAGGTGGCCAGCGCCCTGCTCCACCACGGCGTGGCCGAGCAGGAGCTGGTCGTCCTGTACGCCCCCAACAGCCCCGAATGGACCGAGGCCGACCTGGGCTGCCTGGCCGTGCGCGCCGTCACGGTCCCCATCCACGCCACCTCGTCGAGCGCAGCGGTCCGGCAGATCCTCGAAGAGACCTCGCCTCGGGTGGCCTTCGTGGGAAACCCGGAGCTGGCCGAGATGCTGCTGGCCCACGCCCCGAAGACCCCGACCGTGGTCCTCCTGGAGGGAGAACACCCGGATTGCGTGACCCTGCAGCAATTCCTCGAGGTCCCCCAGAGAACCGACTGGGACGAGCGCTTGAAGCGGGCCACTCCTGAGGACCTCTGGACCATCGTCTACACCTCGGGCACCACCGGCGAGGTCCGCGGCGCCATGCTGCCCCAACAGAGCATCCTCTTCCAGATCCAGTCCCACCGCTCGCGGCTTCCCGACCTGGACCACCGGGACTCCTCGTTCTGCCTGTTGCCCCTGAGCCACATCTTCGAGCGGGGGTGGACCTACATCCAGTATGCCTGGGGGATGACCCAGCACTACTGCAAGGTCGACCCCCAGGCGATCCACCTGCTGCGCAGCGCCCGCCCCTCGATCCTGTGCGTGGTGCCCCGCATCCTCGAGAAGGTGTACTCGGTGGTCCACGAGACCTTCAACAGCAAACCCGCCCCCATCCGGGGCCTGGTCAAGAGGCTGGTGACCCTGGCCACGGAGACCTCGCGAGGACGCCGCGAGGGGCGCGAGCCCTCGGCCTGGCAGAAGGTGCAACTGGCCATGGCCGACGCGCTGGTCTTCAGCAAGGTCCGGGCCGTCTTCGGAGGGCGCCTGAAGCACTGCGTGGTGGGAAGCGCCGCTCTGTCCACGGAGGTCCACGAGTTCTTCAACGCTGCCGGGCTCTTCATCAACTGCGGCTATGGCCTGACCGAGACCACGGCAACGGTCTCCTCCACCCCCCTGGGTTCGAGCACGCCCGGGTCGGTCGGGCTGGCCCTGCAGGGGCTGGAAGTGCGCCTGGGCGAGGAGGGCGAGATCCAGGTCCAGGGGCCGACCGTGATGCAGGGCTACTACCGCAAGCCGGAGGCCACCGCCGAGGTCTTCACCCCGGACGGATTCTTCAAGACGGGCGACGTCGGTCGCTTCGACGCGCGCGGCTTCCTGCACATCACCGACCGCCTGAAGGACCTGATCCGCACCTCCACCGGCAAGTTCGTGGCGCCGCAGTACCTGGAGGCCCGCATGGCCTCCTGCCCGCTGATCGAGCAGGCCGCCGTGGTGGGTGAGGGTCGCTCGTGGCTGGGAGCCCTGCTGGTTCCCGACTTCAGCCGCCTGGAAGAGTATGCCCGCCAGATCGGCCTGACCCACGAATCGCGCGAAGACCTGGTGGTCCGCCCGGAGATCATCGCCTTCGTCAAGCAGGCCCTGGACGAATTGCTGCGCGACGTGGCCCGCCACGAGCGCGTGCAGCGCATCGTGCTCCTGGCCCAGCCCTTCACGATCCAGGCCGGGGAGCTGACCCCGACGCTGAAGCTGCGACGCAAGATCATCGCCGAGCGCTACCGCGAGGCCATCGCCCGGATGGACGACTTCTGTCAGGAGATCCAGCGCGGCTCCGAGCCCAGGGCCGCCGAGGCCCGCCCCTAGGACCAGGCAGGCCTCCCGCTTCAGGTCTTGGGGGCCATCTGCTGCAGCGCGTTCAGGACAATCCTCCACGATCCTGAGGAAATGCCGCAGAATCGTGGCGGATCCTGCCCGGCCCGCCGGTGCCCGCTACCAGGCTTCGGCCGTCAAAGCTGGAGGTCCGTCGAGCCCCGCTCCCAAGAGCCGCGACACCGACACTTCGAGGCCGCGAGCGATCTTCTCGAGGGTGTCCAGCGTCGGCGATTGCTCGCCCTTCTCCAGGCGAGCCAGGGTCACCCTCCCAAGGCCGGACCTCCGGGCCGCCTCCGACTGGCTGAGGCCACGGGACTTCCTCAGCCTCCGGACTCGCCCGCCGAGAAGGCCTCTCCCTTCCTCTGCCAGGCGCTGCTCGCACTCCTGGAAATCCCGATCCTCCGTGAGGTGGCGGGCAAAGTCCCACGGCACCTCGGCGAAGGCCCCATCTTCGGCCTGAATGAGCATCTCGTGAAATCCTACGAGGGAGACCTGGCGAATGGGCGCGCGCAAAGGCCGACCGTGCTCATCCCTCAAAGTGGCTGCAGGGATCTTGGCGGTCTGTCCATCGCCGAAGGAGACCTCGAGCCAGTCGGCCTCCCAGGACACACGGGTCATCATGCGCTCGGCGTGGAGAGCGATCACCGTCTGCATCTACTCGCCACCTCCGTGGAAGGCGTGCCAGGCCTCGCGAATCTTGTCGGCGTGCCGGAGGTAGGCCTCCAGAAGGGACCGACGCTTCCCCCCAGCCAGATCCTCCATCAAGGTTCCGCCGTCCAGGTTGATCCGCACCTCAGTTCCGCCGAACTTCGCATGAACGTGCGGCGGTGGATGGTCGTTCGCATACACCACAAAGCGGAACTCTCCGTCCTCGACAACCGTGGGCACAGGGCCTCCTCAAGCGTATCGCATGCGATACACTCCGTCAACGGGCGCCTCGAGTCCTGAATCCGCCGTCTGGCGTGAGAACCGAGGGTGCCTCGACGCCCTCACTTCCCTGCCTGGTCGACCGGCACGGAAAGCGAGATGCTGAACCGGGCGAAGCGGGTGTCGCCGGTGACCATGTCGGACGCTGCGGCGAGGCCCATCTGAGCGTCCTGGAAGACGAAGACACTGCCCATCCGTCGGCCGAGCTGGAAGCCCCCGTGGAAGAAGCCGTGCTCCGGGACGTGGATCAGCAGCAGGTCCTTGAGTTCGCCGCCCAGCAGGCGGGCTGCGGCGCTCAGGCTCGCCTCGATCACGGGGTCGCAGACACGGTGACCGACATCCAGGAAGTCCGCCTCCTCGGCGAGGTCGAAGAACTCCTCGAAGACGGGCGCGAAATCCTTCGCTCGGACCAGGTGGGCTTTCAGGCTCTCCAAACGCTGCTTGTTCATCGGGCACCTCCGGGGAATCTTGGTCCATCTCAAGAGTGCCGCCCGCAGGTTTCCGATGGATTGCCTGATCCTTGCCGGCTCGTTGCCGCGATGTTGCGGAACTGTGAACGCGGACCCTGGCGCGGCGACGCCCCCGCCCGCCTCGAACCACACGTTTCGCCGTTGTTCAGCTCCCCGCGAAGATCGGACCGCCCAGCAAATCCTCCAGGGGCCGGGCCTCCCGCTCTGGGTGCCGTGGATTTCCTCTGCGACCTTTCTCAGCACATCCCCCCGCGCGGGAGGCCCTTCCTGTCGCACCACGGCTGGTTCGCCAGCGCCCTGGGCCGACTCGAGCGACGGGGCCAGCCTGATCCGGAGGGGGCCCCTACCTCGCCCCCGAATCCCTTGTCGGCGCCGCGAGTTGGTCCCGGCTCCACCCCCCATAGGTTTCTTACACCCACTCGGACAGGCTCACCATCGCCTGCGCCGACCGTCAGGGGTGAAACGCTCCGGGTCCGGTTCGTCCTGCTCTTCCCCCCACCACTCCCCGCCGGGGTCCGCCTCGACCCAGAGCAGGGTCAGCAACCCCTCTGCCCCGATGGGCCGCGACTGCTCTCGGACCCGGGCCACGCCCCGATCGCTTTCGAGCCACTGCAGCGCGGCGACTTCCTTCCGAAGCAGGGTTGCCTTGTCCGGGCTTTCCGCGAAATCCAGGGCGTAGGTCCTGGGCCCCAGGCGACCCTCCCGCACCCTCCAGCGGAACGACTCTGAGGTCGAGGTCCAACGGATATTGCCGTTCTGCGACCAGACCGCACAGCAGTCATAGGGCCCCTGTTCCACGTAGCGGAGCGCCGTGGCCGTCAGCGAGGTCTGGAATTCGTCGGCCAGGTGTTCGACCAGGGCGAAACTCGGCTCCTCCGCCTGACACCGGGGCCTGAACAGGGGCTCCGGCATCAGCAACTCCGCCGCGAAGAGGTTCGCCTCCGGCTCTTCCGGCCGCACTCGATACTGCCAGAACCCTTCCTTCACCGAGCACCAGGCCAGTTGATTCACATCCGGGTGCAGGGTCAGGTGCCCCATCTCGTGGGCGATGTTGAAACGCCTGCGCCCCAATGTGCTCCCCGAGGCCACGGTGATCATGCTCTGAAAGTGACCTCGGACCACTCGAGCATCGCAGTGGTTCAGGGGGCGCTCCTGGATCAGCGCCTTGAACGCATGCCAGGCGATCAACTCCAGGTGGATCTCCTCAGGCTTCTCGATTCCGCAGCGTTTCAGGAGGGCGAGCGCCTCGCGGCGGGCGCGATTCCGATCCGCCCCGCCGATCATCGGTCGGAGGAAGGCGCCTCCTCGTCCAGGTTGCTTGCCCATTCGACTTCCTCGCACAACTCTCGAAGTTCCGCCTCTGCCATCTCCTCCAGGGGCGTATCCAGGCCTCGGGCCGCGATCTGACCGGAGGACCGAAGCCTGGACAGGAGCTGGGCACGGTCCAGGCCGCTCAGATCGACGCGGTTCCGAAGAGCCTGGGCCTCCTGGATCTCCTGTTTCGCCGTGGCCATCCAGGCCAGGCGCCGTTCCTCCGAGACCCTGGCGATCAACCGGCGGACCCGGGCCTGCATACGCTCGGGGTCCAGGCCCTCCTCCCGGAGTTCCCGGCAGATGTCCTGGGTGGTCTCCCCCTCCCGCTCCTGCCACAGGAAGCCAGCCAGGCGATCCAGGAACTCCGAAGCGCTCTCGTTGTTGTTCGGCTTCCCGCTCATACCCGTTCTCCTTCCTTGAGCACGACCTGGAGCTTCGCCAGACGTCGCCTCATCTTCTCCTTGAGTCGGTAGACCTGGTCCACTGGGACGCCCATGGACCTGGCGATGTCTGCCGCTTTGTCCATCCCGTCATAGCAGAGTTCAAAGACCCTGAGGAGGTCCGGATCGCCTGAGAGGGCCTCGATGGCCAGAGCCCCCTCCCTGCGGCCACACCGCATCCCGCTCGGAGCCCCCCATGTATAGCCCCACTCTCCTCGACCACGCGGTTCACCCCCGCAACACCGGCCCGCTGCCCGGGGCCACCCACGCCGGCGAGGCCCGCTTCGAGCGTTGCGGCGACCGGATGCGCCTGGAGTTCCTGGTGGCGGACGGTCGGGTGCGCGAGGTCCGTGGCCAGTCCTTCGCCTGGGGCGGCCCCTGGCTTGAGCAGATCGAGGACGCCAGCGGCCGGATCGTCACGGTCTCCAACAGCCCCGGTCCCGAGAATAGGACCACGACGGTGACCGACTGGATGGGGCGGACCCTGACCTACGAGCGCAAGCACCCCAGCCACATGGGCTTCCTGACCCGCTACATCGACCCGGAAGGCGTCGCCACCGACTACACGGTCGATACCCATGACACCCCGGACTCACCCCGATTCATGGGCGTCGAGAGCATCACCTACGCCAACGGCCTGTGGCTCACCAACTATCCGGTCAGCGACCTGAGCCCCCAGACCACCGTTGTGGGGCGCCAGGTCTTCGGAAACGGGCTCGTGGTATCATACCACTATGACCAGGCCGCGCGCCGAACCTCCGTGCAGGAGGGCGACCGGGTGACCCTCCACGAATGGGACGCAGAAGGAAACGTTGTCCAGCGGACGGACCCCCTGGGCAACGTGTGGACCTATCAGTACAACAACCAGAAGCTCATGACCCGGGTGACCGACCCCAACCTGGCCACCGTCAACAACACCTACGACGATCGGGGCAACCTTCTGACCCGCGAGGACCAGAAAGGGAACGTCTGGACCTGGGAGTACGACTCGACCTTCAACCAGGTCACCCGCCTGACGGGGCCTGCGCCCGACCACAACCAGACGGAGTTCGCCTACGACCCGACCACCG
>Ga0334887_1004121_pt1 | contig 13506 bp, 11 predicted proteins | sample GraSluR1_MG_10_FD_207217 | JGI IMG/M metagenome (GOLD analysis project Ga0334887, IMG submission 207217) | Sludge microbial communities from methane-producing bioreactor in Wageningen University, Netherlands - Granular Sludge_18_07-R1 | ecosystem: Engineered > Bioreactor > Anaerobic >...
ATATTGAGATGGGACGAACTGCGACCGCCTGTAAGTGTCCATCTCTCGGCGGCATTGATAACAGGAGTTCTTCAAGAGGCGTTTGATGTGCTGGTTCATTCGCCCACGTTCTTTGAAATGGGAACTGTGCCATCCCAAGTGAGCCCACTGACCTGGGTCAGCTGGTGGATTAATGTGCAATCCCTGCTGGGAGGAGGAACACTTCTTGTCGCATTGTTCGTTTGGTATGAAAAGATTCGAGGGGATTGGATGAGCAGCCTCCCCAAGCGAATGAGCGTCTTCTTCCTCCATCAAGGCCAGCCGGTCATCATATGCCGCTATGTCTGGCTGGCAAGCGAAGGCGATTTGCGTGCCTGGGGACAACAGGTGGCTGCACAATCGGTGGGGGAGCGATTCTTAAGCTTTTATCCTAATGTAAATGCAGGGTCTCCGACATTGGCAGTATGGATCGATTGTGGAATCTGCAGCCACTATGCGATATGCTTTGATCTTATGGATCTGGATGAAGCAGGCAAACAGAATCTATTCCTGAGAAAGTATCCAGGCATGTCCCGTTATCAGAACATGGCGGCAGAATCCAACACCGTTTCCACTGTTCCAATGGCGGACCTGAAAAGAGATGTGGATGCATCTGTCTTTCCTTTTGACTGGCAGTTAGAATCTGCTCCCGACAGAGATTAAGGTGAAGAACCATAGAGAATTCCGAAAAACCCCATTTAATCGATAACTATAAATACTATTGTTAGTATATAATGTTACATGAGGAACCTCACTGATTTTGCCCTTCGTCTGGAATACGAACGGGTCAAAGATCTTGGAGATAAGCTGGTCGATATTGGGGGTAGACTAAATTGGGAAGGCTTCAGACCGCCGCTTGAAGCTATGTACAGGAACAATACCGAATGCGGCGGCCGACCGAATCTCGATGTGATCGTGATGCTCAAGTCGCTTTTCATTCAACAGCTATACAGCCTATCCGATGAGCAGCTTGAACGGGAAATTGCCGATCGCATCTCGTTTAGAGTGTTTCTTGGCACAACGGAGACTGTTCCAGATTCCACAACGATATGGAAGTTCAGAGAACGCCTTGCTGAGACCGGTGCAGACCAGAAAATATGGGCTGAGATGCAAAGGCAACTTGATGCCATGAAACTCAAGGTGCAAAAGGGAATCATGCAGGATGCCACGTTCATAACATCTGATCCTGGCCATGCCAAAGCAGATACTCCTCGTGGCGATGAAGCCAAGACCAGGCGAAGTAAAGATGGAGCATGGGCGAAAAAAGGAACTAAATCCTTTTTCGGCTACAAGCTGCATGATGCCATGGACGAGAAATTTGGTTTGATTAGAAGGATCGAGGTTACAGCTGCTAATGTCCATGATAGTCAAGTAGATTTAGCAGAAGAAGGCGAAGTTCGCTATGCGGATAAAGGATATTCTGGCGCGAAGACAAAAGGATATGATGCAGCCATGAGAAAAGCCACCCGAGGCCATCCTTTAAGTTACAAGGATGAAATGCGCAACAAGCGGATCTCCAGTAAAAGATCGCCTGTAGAGAGGTTCTACGCTTTCATCAAGTGTGTCTGCAAAGCAGGGCATGTCGCTGTTACTACAGTTGCCAGAGTTCGAGTCAAGATGATGATTACGGGTATCGTTTTCAATGTCTATCATTTGGCCTCGGCCAAAAGCAAAATGGTGGTTTAGCTTTAGCTGTCGAAAAAATATGGAAAATAAGAGGAAAATGAGGGATTCAGGAGGCAAGAGCTGGAAAAATTAGAGTGAAAACGTCAAAATATTGACGGATTCCATTATGGGGACCATCGACATCACGTTAATCGGAATCCTCCATAGATTCTTCTCACACGCTCTGGATATGAATCTATAGCAAGGATTATGAACTGCCTTCTCACGCCATCCTGGAGGACCCAGTCTCCACTGGCCCACCTGCCACTGCTGTCCATGAGTGGCTACCACCACCGCCTCAAGGCAAGGATATTAAAAAGCGATGGAGTAGATGAAAGGTGCGGTCATTTTTTTTCAGGCATGATTCTGAGGGAATTTGATCTATTCATGCGAGCTGCTTTTCAGTGGGCGCCGCGAGTCGGCCTGCTGGCCTCCCGCGCTATGCCCTGGTCCCCTCAACGCCGGGGTGGCTTGGACACAATCGGGGCGTGCCGTTGATGATTTTGGATTATATCACTGTTAATATTCTCCAGGCAGGCCCGGTTGAACTGCTGGCTTGCCCGCAGATCAAGCTGCATCACCCTACTTTTCCGCCCCCAGGGTCACGTCCACCACCTGGCCCTCCTGCCATTCCCGGCTGTGGGTGGCCACCACCACTGCCCCCAGTCGGGGATCGTAAAAAGCGATGGCTGCCGCGGGGGACGCGTGCAATTTGTGCAGTGCCATTCCATAGCGCCAGATGGGTGCCCTGCCCTCCACGATCACCAGCGAGCCGCGGGGAATATCGGGCAAAGGCGGGAGCGGCTCGGTGGGGGTGATGGGGGAGGAGACGGCGATGGAGTAGATGACAGGAGTGATCATTTTCTGGGCCTCGTGCGGATTTCGAACTCTTCAGCAACTCTCTCCACCAGATTTGAACTCTTCAAGAGATATTGTTCTGCCAGCTCCTTCAGCTTCCCACCAGGAATGATTTTGCATTCATAAATATCGGCCCTCCTGAGAAGAGCCTCTTTGATATCTCTCTTTTGCGGATCAATCACATTATCCGAGGTCGTGGCCAGATAGGTCTTTACCCTCAATGCTCTCAGACCGGATTTTATGGCCTCGATCTTGTAGAGCACATCCTTTCCTGCTGGGTCATGCACCTGGCCTCCTGTCTTGCACTCCACGGTACATAGCGATTGATTCATCATAAAAGTGACATCCAGATCATTGTCCTCACCAGGAAGGGCCTTTCCAACTCTGACACCTTGATTAAGATCCCAGATCCTGCCCTCTTTGATTAAAGGATTCAGCATCCCCCAGACGAAGACCTCCAGCCATTTCCCCGCCAGAAACTCAACATTATGCTTCTCTAGGCGTCCTAAGAAGATCGAATCCTTGGTCTCCAAACTGAATTTTTCGGCAATCTTCGATCTGATAACCTCATTATCGAGATAAACGTTCGAGTTCTCGTTGAGTATGAGTCCCTCTCTTGTCCATCCCTTACGATCGTTCTCCCTTTTTTCTGCCATAAGCTCCTGGATCTTCCCTAGCATTCGTCTGAGGCCACGTTCCTCGCTATTGGCCGTCAGCAAGGCTGCCAGGTCAAACAGATCTTTCGCCCGTTCACTAGATCTCATTAGATCGCCTGGATTGAGGACGTTGAATCCATAGCCCTCCAAAAATTCTGCAGTGGATAGCCTATGATCCAGATTTACGGTCGAACCTCTCAGGAGATCTATTGCCTGATGCTGGTTTCCCTCAGGGACATAGAGGGTCCTCATGTGCTTCTCTTTGGAGAACTCATAGGCACCAATGCACATGGGCTTTGTTCCGCCGGTGAGATTCACGACCAGCTCATCCTCCAAATGATCCTTGTAGATCTTCTTCATCAAGTCATAGGTTTCGGAGATGGAATCCTCTTTGGCGAGATCTCTAATGTCATGCTTTGATCCATAATCTAGGCCTCCGGCGGCGAGTGCATTCAAGAGCTGGTTGTGCTTATCCCTGGCCTTCATCAAGGGAGTGACTATTAAGATCAGCCGATCTGGAACCGGGCTCTCCGACTTTATGGAAAGGAGATTCGGGACATGCTGCCCGCTGATAAGGCAGACCATGATCTTAGTCATCTACTTCTTACCGCCTTTCTTTTGATGCTGGCCTTTTGCCTCTGATGAGATAGTGGCAAAGACGTAATAGCCTTCTTTCATGACCCCTTCCACCCTTAAGCGAGTCTTCTGGCCCAGTTCGATTGATGGCGGATTTCCAGAGGGCACGAGTCCACCAATGCCATCATCAGCCATAAAATAAGGCTTGCCTCTCTTAGCTTTAGGATCAGCTATTCTTGTGACCTCCAGTATCTCGCCCCTTATGTGGTTCGGGTTCCTCGCAGTTGGCATGGGTTGAACCGGAGCATCCTGCCCAGGATCGTCAGGAATCTTGGGCTTCTCCAGTGGTGATTCACTTTCTTTTCCTGGGATATTATTTTTAGCTTGATCCACCTTCATAAGGCGTCCATAGCCTGCATTTGTCTTTCCCCCGATCCCCCATTCCCGAAGAGCATCAGATAGCAGCTCAAAGACCCTTTTGGCCCATTCATCTCCCTTTGGGCCTGGAACATCGCAAGAGACAACAACGAAGAATTTCCCAACTATTGATAGAAAGGTCACAGGATTGGGATCGTCGAAATCCGTGGGAGGAATCTTGCCTGTCTCATCAGAATAGTAATCGCCATGATGAGGAGTCATCACATCCAGCTGGAACGATCCTTCCAAGCTCATTGAAGCTATCCAAGCATCATGGAATATGATATGGCCAGAGTCCTCAGTAGTTCCAAAGATGGCTTTGTGGTACTCAGCACCCAACTTGAACCTCTCATCTGCAGCGCCCCAGGCCTGCTCACAATAATGAGCTGCAAGTCCCTTCAGAGCAGTTCCTGGGATCATAGGTGTTCCGTAAGTATGGTTCAGAGTGAGACCTGTCTCCAGAACATTCTCTCCACCAAGTCCAATGACTAAACGTCCCGCAGTCTCGAAAAGCCCTTTGGATTTGAGATCCTTGAAGAAAGCCTCCCTTCGTTCAAACGCTGCCGTGTAAATCTCTTTAGATTGGGCTAATGACTTGCACATTGCTTCAAATAGAACTCTGCGAGCTGTTGGATGATCCTTATCCTCGTCTTTAATAGGAACTTGCAGATATCGATCCATTAGGAGGCCTGCATTTGCGCCCATTCTCTTTTGAGCCCACCATTTTGAAATCTCATTTCTACAGGCTTCTGCCATGTTTAGTCCATCTCCAGAAGGGCTTCAGAGTAACGCTTAAGCCATGTGGCCGACTCGATTGCCTCACGGGTGAGATGCTGGTACTTCATCAGATGTGCGCTCCGGCTGGAGTTACCGATATCTTCCTCCTCGCCCATCGTCTTGGTGAGATGGGTAACATAATCATCGCCGGTTGCGTTTTCCTTTGCCCGAACAAAGGCTATGGCTTGGGCCAGACCGCAGTTATGAACAAGCGCAGGAAATTTCTTGGCAAGCTGGACATAATCCTTATCTCCCCTGGGGCGAGAGGAGACGCAGCTATAAGCTACCTGTGCCCTCATCTGTTGTCTGGTCTGACGAGGCGTTTCCGGCGTAACCGCGGTATTTTCCAGGGAAACAGAATTCTTCGACATTTCATCTCGAATCGTCTGGAGATCTTTTTCTGCCAATCGTCTCACCCCCTCGTGAATATGCATCTTGCTCTGCCCTTGCCAACTGTCGCCTTTCCTCCTATCTGCAGTCCGGGCACTGAATCTCTGCAAAAAGTGTCGAGAATCTTTTCCTGATTGAATCCATTGCCACCGTAAACTCTGTCGCACCAGACAATCCCTGCCAAGATAGTCTCCACTGGCAGGGCTTCCTCATACCATAGAGCACCCTTAGCGACGATTTTTCGATCATCATCAATCCTGATATGCGCCGCTACCTCCGTTCCAGTCTCCGACAAAAAGTTGAAACTATTATCAGATATGATTGCAAAGCGCTCCTTGAAGATGCTCTGCCATTTGGTCTCGCCGGGAAAGATTGCTTTTGCCAGCATCTCAGCCCAGTTATTGGTCATATCATTATCCTGCTTTGCCACAAAGTCGAGATCTTCGAAGAAAACTTTGCCATCCGCTATCAATTTGGACTCTGGTGTGTGAAAAGCCTCGATCTCTTTTGGCTCAGGTGATTCGTAAACGCCATTGTATCCCGCAGCTGTCAGGTCTCTCTTCAATCTCTCCAATACCATGGGACATGTAACATAGGCAAAGGTGCCGTATAGGCTACGCACCGGCAAGCAGACAATTCTAGAATCAGTAAATATCAGGCTGCCAGAGTTTGCATTGCCGCTTTCATCTTCGGGTTTTCCAAAGGCTACGTTTATCAGCTTCTCGAAGCCAGTTCTCTCATCCCCCCTTTTATCATCCTTTTTTTGATCGAAGTAATCCCTCATCACGCCCTTAATCGCGGATCCTGGCACTATAGGCCAGTTTGTGACCTTCTCCCGCATTATAGGCATATCAATGAATCCAACGCCCTTACCAGAACCCACATGAAGCGGAGTGATTGCTTGTATCCAGTACATTTTCATATTGGCAGTCAAATCCTATACCTCCTAATTCTTCCCTTTCAAGCAATTGTCGTCAAAGCCATCCCAGATACCCCAGAGCGCGAGCCCGAAGCCATCCAGTCTATCTTGCCTTTCATCACATACAGATCTCAGCCAGAGATCTCTGACCATGGTGTCCGCATCTCCTTCCAGTATCTCAAAGAAGTAAACCGATCCTGCTGGAACGATTCTCCTAATTTTCTTCGGGCCGCGGCTGCCTTTCTCCAGGCTCCAACCCGAGATCGGCTTCCAGCGGTCGACACAGGCTGAGATCAGCCTTAGCTTCAGGCCACCCGGTGCATCAATCGGCGCTCCAATGAGCGATTCACCATCAAGATTAAGCCATCCCGGAAGCCACCCCTGGGAAAAGACCGCAGGAGTTGCCAGAACTAAACGGAGTCGTTTTTTCTCAGCATCCTGACCTTTCAGAGACTTGCGGATTATCTCCGGGAAGTTCAATTTGTTATGTGGATTGTCCGGCGATTGAAACTGCTTCCAGTCTATCTTTGCCTGAGCTTCGGGATTTTCAGCTTTCCAGTGAGCTAAACGTCTCTCGCCACCGATTGTGCCAAAGCAATCAATACCTGCGACTAGATCTGCCAACGACTTGCCTCTCAGAGAGCCTCCTTCGGTCTCTACTCTTACCGAAAGTTGTAACCCAAGCGATTGACCCTTCAAAGAGAGGTCCAGTCCAACTGTCCGGAAGAGCATCTCATCTTCAGCGGATCCTAACTTAGGATCGATCTTGACATGAGTCCTCACATCCTTCTGAGGATTGGCCAGGAACTTGCTGCCTGTCTTGATCTCTTTTTCTGGATCCAGAGGCGCCGGAGGCTCAAGAAAACAATCACCTTCAGGGCTTTTTAGCCACTCGATCATCTTATCCGCGGACCAGAAGGCCGGGATTCCAGCAGGCTTGAACTCGTCTTGAACAGGAAGCATAGCTGGACTTAGCACACCATCTGAGAAAGGCAGATCACAACCTTCGCCATCTCTAATCTTCGTGGGGCGGATGGCGTAAGCTTGGCGCCGTATGATCTTCTCTTCCATATCTTCTTTGACGAGTATGTCTTTTGGGGCCGGAAGGAAAATCCTACCATCCCAAAGGGGCAGAGGACCAGCAATTGAGACTTCTTTCAAGACATTTATTGTATCCGGCTCTGAGAAGTCTGCTTGGACAAGGTTTCCCAAGATCGTTCTAAGTGAGCCCGCTAGAACGGAGGGATAGAGCCAATCAAGAGAACCCATTCGCTTACCTGTCCCAAATGGACGACCATCTCTGGCGATAACCGGGTCGTGGAGGGTGACTGTTAGATATGTCGTCGCCATTATGCCACCTCCTTGGTTTTTGGCTTTGCACAGATATTCCCTTTCGCCTGTCTCATGGCATTTGCCAGCCGACGGGCCATGATAATTTCGTCTGCCAGTCTTATTGCAGCTTCATAGGAATCTACACCTTTGCGCAATCTTTCTATCTTCTCTCTCTTGAGGACTTCTTCGCTTTCGCTGCGGGCCTTTTTGCGCTTGAGAAGCCTCAATACATCAGCAGCTATGAGAATTTCTAGCTTCTTCTTCTTCTCCACAGAAGAGACATCCCAGTTCTTGAAGCAATATTCGGCCAATTCATGCGAATCGCGCGCATCGCTGTGAGGACTATCAGACAGATCCTCATGGCACTGCATTTCCGCCTTCTTTAGGAACTTCATGGAATAGGCATCTATCAGATCCGAACGCTCTTTTTTCTTCTCCTCTGAAGAGATATCCCATTTTTTATAATCCTCTGCCAGCTCATGCATATCGTAGCCTGCGCTATCTGGTAACTCATCATTGCAATGCATCTCAGCCCACATGAGGAGCCGCTCGTCAAGGCCATCTTTGCCTTCAGGTCTCCACTTCTCCCGGATCTTGATGGAGCTGCCACTTCTCGGATAAAGATGAATCGAAAGGCCGTCTCTTTCATCATCAATGGACTTGCCACCCTTAGCACCCTTCTCTGCATCCCTCCCAAATTTTAAAAGGTCTTCAAGCGGCTCCATAGAGTGGCCTATCGCAATTCCTACCGACAGAGTTGGTGACTTCCCTTTTGAATCTATAATATCACCGTCATCCTTCACCTTGAAATCCTTCAGCAAATCTCCAAAATAATCATGAAGCTCCCTAGCTGTCTGGAGACAGCAATCCAATGGAAGAAACGCCAGAACATCGTCACCCCCGGAATAAACCATGCAACCATTATGCTTCTTTACGATCTTCCTGGCTTTGTCGGCAAATTCTGAAAGCTTTGCTGAGAAACTCAAGTGCTCGTCTTTGTCTATTCTGGTGGAGATCACTTTGCCCATGCGGTCACCATCGGCGATCAATATTGCATAGTAACGCTCCGGCTCACCAAGTCCGAAGTATTTAGTTCCACTTTCCGAATCATTCTTCTTCTGAAGTTGCTCGACCAAAACTTTAATCTTCTGAAGATCATTTCTATCCTGCGGCGAGAGATACAGCTTCCATCCCTTCCTGTGGTCAGGGCGCTTTTCGGGGACCTTCATCATACTTGTGATTCTCGAAAGATGCAGAACTTGGCCGTCGAATGGGAAATCGGCATAATGCTCTCCAGTTCCAGCTGCAATGTTGCCATTGGATTTGCAGATTTCTATGATTTCATCTAGGATCTCAATCGCGTCATCTCCCGACTGTCTTAAACCTCTAATCCAGGGATCAAGAGCCACTCGAACGACTGAGGGAAATGCCTCCAGCACTTTTTTTTCACCATTAGCCATCTCTTCGGCCCTCTTTCCTCCAAGTCTCTTGGTAAGGCCAATGGCGCAAAGCTCCTCCCCAGCCTGGAGCCGCATTTTTAGGGCTAGCTCTTTAGGGATATTGCTGTCTTTCTGAATCACACTCTCCCGTGCCCCGTCGAGAGATGACTTTGGTATTTGTGCATGACCTTTGGCTTGGAAGAAATTCCTCGTCGATTTCCTTCCTGCTAAGAGCCCCATCAGCCTATTTCTGGCTTTTTGATAGTCCTCCTTCCTCTCGGGCATGGGCACCCAAGCAGAGTAGAACTCCAGTACACCGACGACCTGTTCCTTCCAGATATTATCATCAACAAATACTTCAGACAGATTCTCCACAAGGTGTTTTGCACCCTTTGCATATTGCTCCCATTCATCCTGGGCGGCAGCCTGGGCTCGCTTGTTCAGATGTGATGGATCTTCCTGATCCGGAAGTTTAAGTTCGGCCAGAATTATATTAGCAACGTTTGGTGCATCAGGAGAACTGGAGGGCTCTAATTTCTCCTTTTTAAGATTTGGAAAAATCAAACGACCTCCTTCATCATCAATCCTTTTCGCTGCAGCCTTGCTGATCTCTGAAAGGAGATGAGATCCCAACCAGAGATCTCTAGTGCGGCGGGCTGCAGCAATGAAATCTTGCACCGGCCCGATTGATAGCACATAAAGATAAGATTTCATCATACCACCTCCACGAATCCATTCTCTACTGCAAAGGCGACAAAACCCTCGATAGCAGATCCAGACGAAGAACGAACTGGGGCTCCTTCTTTGGGCTCACTCAGAGGAGAGTTTGGATATCTGGACAGCATTGGGTCTCGTATTTTAATGAAGGTCGGGCTGCCAGGAGCCTTTTCAAGGACAACTTCATCTGGAGCAAAAGCATTTAGCCTTATGACCATCTGCAGAACTTCACCATTTTGGCAGAAAATGGGCCTCAGGATCAGCGGGCTCGCCATTCTTGTTCTCTCTTCGCCGTTTACCACGGGATACAGCTCAGTATCTTCTGGATCTCCATAATCCTTAAAATGAAAGACTATTGGAAGGCCGAATTCTGCTTTGGGAAATGCATCATCAGGAATCAGCATCATCCTTGAATTTTTTGAATCCCGTCTCGATGTAGCTCTCCTTATCGTCTCTGGCTCAGGCCATCGTGAGCGTCCTGGGCGATTCGAGCTTTTGCCAGGATTTCTGCCAACATTCTGGCCCTGCCTAAAGGTCTGCATCAGACCTACTACCTCAGACCAAGCCTGCATAGCATCACTACTCCTCCGAACGAGAAGACTATCTGGCAGGATAGGCCAATCTCTTGACTTGAGCACAATGATCCTGAATCCCTTTAGACTGCTTCTATACCATGTGCCTATGCCAGATGCACTAGTGGGTGAAAGTTCCCTGCAATATAATGCGCCGCAGCCACGTCTCGTTCTGGCACCTATTCCACCGAAATTTGACCATGCCCAGACAGCGGCCTCAATATCTTCAGATATGCTCTGAGGAAAATTAAGCTTCAATTCAAAGCAAACATCCGATCTGCATTTGGCTGGGGGAATGCGTTCTCTTTTGCTTCCTTGAAACGGAAAGAGGGCATAAGGAGGATGGTTTCTTTCGAATCTAGGAAAATTCTTGTCTTCGGGTAAATGGGCACAAGGATATTCTTTCCCAGAAGACTTTAATTCAACTCGCAGTGCAACTTTGCTTGGTTCTTCCATTGTCCCCCATATCTCACCCTCTTGTTTGAGTAGCTCTGCAGTTCCAAAGCTCGCACCTCTTGTCGCCCTCCACCAGAATCGCAGATGCCCTCGAATACTCGATGGACGGATAGGAGTAATGGGATCGTTCACTCCTGCTACAACCCCACCGCCAAATATGGGAGTAATCACCTGAATTTCATATTTCTTGATTATTGAATCTGATCGAAGTTCTTCCTTCCGAGGCCTATCGGGACATTTCAAATCTCCAAAACTTCTTGGCGTAATATCACGCTTCCTTCATCGATTCATCTTCAGAATTTTCAATTCGGTCAATCATGAACATCCCCATCCCAAAATGCCCCCCGTACCCCACCGCCACCGGCCCCTGCACCGCCTCTGCAAATACGATGCGAAAGCCGTAGCCGGCTCCATTCGCCGCCGGTCTCCTCTCATCCGCCCCTCTCCGGCGCACAAAGGCATCCCAGGGAACATCCCGCTCGCCCAACCTGGTGTGGCCCACTCTCTCTATCATATCAGGCTCGGGAAAGCCTGCCAGCCCCAGCAGCCGCAAGAGTTCGTGCTCGGGGCTCCCGATCTGAAAACCGGTGGAATCGACCTTCGGCACACCTGCTCGGGTGGCCTTGGGGTGGCGGGTGGGCAGGAAGGGGGTATGAGATATCCATGATCTCGACCGGGAAAATAGTGGGCTCGTGCTGCCCAATTCCGCTGGCTGGCCCAAGCCCAGAAGGACCAGACTCATGCTTGCCCCCTGATCATCATAGATCTCCTTCAGCCTCTGCAAGGCCTCTTCTTCCCTGGAGTCAAAGCCCATGGGAGCATAGATGCTGATATTTGTGATCTCGCCGCGACTTTCCCTGCCTTGGCAGGGAATGGACTCGCAGAAGATATGCGCGTGCCTGTGCCCCTGCAAAGGCCTCTTGGAGCTGTCGCAGCCGGTGAAGACCGCCGAGCCATCGGAGAGCTCCACCAGCGCCCGGTGGACCCTCTCCGCCAGGAGGATAGTCTCGGTGAGCTGAGGCCCAGGGTCGGCCAGAGCATATCGAGCCACCGTGGGCTTCAGGCCCATCCCCTCGCTGGGCCCTTCGGTGAGAATGACTTTGAGAAGAATGCCATTAAGAAATAATTAGAATAAAATTCGCATTCACCCAGCAGAAAGCTCAATTCATCCTCCTCCTTGGAGTATATGTATGTCTCTAAATAAAGCTTTTTGCCGGATGCAGTATATCTTTTTTGACATATTTCATTTTTGATAAATCATAAGTGGCTCTTCGCCGAATTATGTGTGTCAGGCCCGGCAGCTATTATAGTCTCTGTTCCTCTGCGCCTCTGTGGTTGGATCAGAATCGCGGTTCACCCCAGATGCAAAAGGGTACAGAGAATTTGCGATTCAAGTTCACTCATACTACATAGCGAGGAGCCTGGTTTATACTCGTCGTAGATCGGTTTGATCGGATTACAGATAACGGTTTTTAACCACAAAGATCACAAAGATCACAAAGGCCTCGCAAAGGTTAATCCAGTCCTTGATAGCCCAATGATCCTTTGGTGCGGTCTTTGTGTCCTTTGTGCGCTTTGTGGTTTATGGCTCTTCGCTGAATTATTTGGGTGAGGAAAGGCCGTGGTTATAGTCTCTGTTCCTCTGTGGTTGGGTCAGAGAATAGCGGTTCACCACAGGGGCAAAAGGATACAGAGAATTTGCGATTCAAGTTCACCCATACTACATAGCGAGGAGCCAAAAGATTATCTGGTCACATGAAATCCGCGAGACCGGTCTGCCTGGCCTTCTCGTTCTTGAAGAGGGAGTCGATCTCCATCTTCAAAAGCTGCAGCCTCTGCTTGGTGTAGCTGCTCACCCCATACTCCTCTGCCACCTTGATCGAGACCTCCAGATACTTCCGCACGCTGCCCTCATGCACAGTGAGAATCATCCTGCCGCCGCATTTGGGGCAGGTCTCTTTCAGTGGAGGCCTTCTATACTTGGCCCCGCACTTCACGCACCTCACCTTCTGCTTGGAGAAAGCATGCAGATTGCCGATCAGGTCGGGCAGGAAATGAGAGTTGATCACCCGCTCAGCTACGTCCTGCTCGTCCACCGCCCGGATCATCCGCGCCAGCTCCAGCTGGGCATCCATCTTATCGATCATGGTCTCCAGTGTCTTGTAGGCGCTGTTCTTCGGCCCGGCAGCTATGTCCGTGGTGGCATGACTGAAGTTGAACCCCTCATACTGCTGGTCGGTGCCCAGCCGCTTGGACACCAGATCGAACCTCCCCTCCAGGTCCTTGGGGCTGGTGTTGGTGAGGGTGGCCTCGTAGAACTCCAGGGGATAGACCGGGGTCAGATCCAGGTTATGAGCCTCCTTGTCCACCTCCGCCGGGTTGAGAATGGTGGTCATGACCAGACAGGCGTCCATCTTCCCACCCCTTTTCGCGGGAAGGTAGGACATGGAGAAGTTTATCAGGGCATCCATGAGCAGCATGACGCAGTCCTCGTCCCCATCGCAGTTTCTCCGTTTGGCCGCATGGAAGAAGGGATGGCCAAACCCAGCCGATGCCGGGCTGTAGCCTATCAGCCGGCATAGAACTCCTGCAGAGGTATGGGGGGCCAGGCCCACCATCAGCTTTCCGATCAGATCCTGGGGGGTTTGGGCATTATAGAATGGTTCCAGATGATAGAACTTGGCCAGCAGCTCGTCCACAAACCAGGATACCTT
>Ga0334887_1004130_pt1 | contig 13485 bp, 11 predicted proteins | sample GraSluR1_MG_10_FD_207217 | JGI IMG/M metagenome (GOLD analysis project Ga0334887, IMG submission 207217) | Sludge microbial communities from methane-producing bioreactor in Wageningen University, Netherlands - Granular Sludge_18_07-R1 | ecosystem: Engineered > Bioreactor > Anaerobic >...
CGGCGAATTTCACCATGTCAAACCCCTTGCCGATCCACTCTCTGGCCAGTTCTGCCCGTTCCTGGCGGGTGGCGCGCGGCAGCCCGGAGACATAGGCGGGCATCCGCCGGTGACGCGCCGACCCCAGCAGGCTGTAGATAGGCAGGTTGGCCACTTTGCCGCGCAAATCCCAGATGGCGATGTCGAGCGCGGCGAGCGCGTCCACGTAGAAACCGCCGTAGAAGCCGCGCACGCGCATCGCGTCGTAGAGGTCTTCGTAAATGCCCACCACGTCGTGCGGATCGCGCCCGATGACGAACGGCCCGGCGAGTTCCTCAATGACCGTCGCGGCTACCTGCGGCGCGACGATTCCCCAGCATTCTCCCCAGCCGACAGCGCCGCCCTGAGACGTGATCTTGACCAGCACCGAGTGGTCGTTGATGCTGTAGACGCTGCGGTTTCCGGGGCGGATGAAGGTGCCTTTGCTGGTGGGGACATTGCCCTCTTCGAGCGGCCCCAGGTAGGGCACGTCGCGGGGGATTTTCAGGCAATAGACATCTATACGCGCAATTCTTTCGGACATGGCGATCAGACCTCGACTTTGGTGCCGAAATACTGGCTAACGTAGTCGTAGCACTCCTCGAAGATGCGGTCGAAGAAGGGGTCTGGGCAGAACGTGGGATGCCGGCAATAATCGCTGGCGATGATCCCCCGCTTGTACAGAATCCTCTTCTCGTAGAAGATGATCATCTCCACGTTCTGCCGGATGTGATTGAGCATTTGCAGGAGAGCATTGTGATAGGTGTACGCGGTCTGGCGGTCGCCGGCCTGGTAAGCGTCGTATACCTTCAGGTACACGTCGTACATCGAGCAGCCCGGCATCACGCCGATGGCGCCGCGATCAAACGCCTCGATCATCTGGTAGCCGGCGTTGCCGACCAGAATCTTGGCTTTGCGATTCGTGCCCTCGTATAGGCTGGTGATGTATGCGCCTGGCGGCTTGCATTCGACCTTGAAGTACTCGTAGGTCGGCACCTCCCTGGCCAACTGTTGCAACACAGCGGGCGGGATGGCGACACCAGTTTGTTCCGGCGCGTACTGCACCATGATAGGGATGGTGACTGCTTCGCCCACTGCCCGCATGTGGTTGTAAAGCTCATCCGCAGGGGGATTGAGGAAGAAGGGAGGTAGCAGCATCAGCGCGTCTGCGCCCGCGTCCTGAAACGCCTGGGCCTCGCGCACGGCCACTTCGGTAGCATGTGCCGTCACCGAAAGGATCGAGGGGACGTTGGCGCGCCTGCACTCGTCAACAACCACCTCTACCATGCCCATCCGCTCCTGGTCTGTGAGCTTGTAGTACTCGCCCGCGATGCCAAATAGAGTCACGGCATGGCAGCCGCCCTCGGTCAGGGTGCGCGCGAGGTGGCGCAGGCTGTCGTAGTCCACGCTCCCGCTGGACGTGAACGGCGCAGCGATGATCGGACAGATTCCCTTTAGTTCGACCACAGTCTTCTCCTTAGAGTACGCTTAGAGATGCATCCCCCCATCCACGAGGAGGCTAATTCCGGTGATGTACTTTCCGGCCTCAGAACACAACAGCAACGCCGCACCAACGCAGTCTTCCGGCTGGCCGACGACTTCCGCCGGAACCCGCACGGTCAGCAGGTGCTCCATGTAGTCAGGGTTAGCCATCGCCTCAGCGTTGCGGTCGGTGGCGATGAACCCCGGCGCGAGGTTGTTGACCGTGATTCCGCGCGCGGCGTACTGCTTGGCCAGGTTGCGGACGAAACTCATTTGCGCCTCTTTGGTCGCCGCGTAAACGAGCGTGCGCGGGTGCGGCTTCACCTGTTGCACGCTGCCCACCGTCAGAATGCGCCCCCAGCCCCGCACGACCATGCCCGGCAGGAAGAGCCGCATGAGGTCGAGCGACGCCCGCACGTTCACAGTCATCTGTAGCTCGAACTCAGCATGGGTGATCTCGTCCCAGGGCTTGTTGGTCTGTGTCGAGGCATTGAGCACCAGAATGTCAACCTGCGGGAAATGCTGCGACACCGCGTCGAACAGCTTCTGGGGCGCGTCGTCTTCGGCAAGATTCGCCTGGACGGCGCAGGTGCGCACGCCCAGGCGCGCCACCTCTTCGGCCAAAGCGCGCGCCTGCTCGAGGTTGTTCGCGCAGTGCACAGCGACATTGGCCCCCTGCTGGGCGAGGCCGACGAGGATCGCCCTGCCAATTCCGCGACTGGAACCGGTAACAAGAGCCGTGCGTCCTGAAAGATCGAAGAGTGTCATGGTTGTTTGTCCTGGCAGCCCATTGTTCATGGGCACGCTCTTTCATGCAACCGCTCGCCTCACCATGCCCTGCGGCGGACTACCCGCGCGCCTCTACCGCCTGGGCGATGTAGCGCACGCGCTCGATCAGGCTGTTGCCCATCACCATGTCGCCTACGCCCAGGATGATCGGCTCGCCGTCCACCATGTCCAGCACCCGGTGCACATACGCCTGGAACTCCGCTTCAGGGGTATCCGCCTGCAGGATCGGCGAAGGGATGCCGCCCCAGATGACAGGCCCCCCGCGCCAGGCGCGCCACGCTTCTTCAAAGGTACAGGGCGTCAGCGGCGCGGGCGAGAAGGACTCGCACACATCCAGGCCGGACTCGGCCAGCAGCCCCAGCAGCAGCTTGAGGTTGCCGTCGGTGTGGCTGCCAACCTTCTTCCCCTGCCGGTGCAGAATCTCCGCGTAGCGTTGGTAGTACGGCAGGCAGTACTCCCTGAACAGCCGGGGATTGGTCATGCCGCCTTCGAGGTTATCTACGAACTCCACATAGGGGCAGGGCAAATCCCGCAAGGATTCCAGCAGCGCCACACACCGCTCGTCGAGCAGGGCCATCAGCTTCTGGATAAGCTGCGGCTCGTCGTAGAGCCAGTAGAACAGCTTCATCTCCCCGATATAGTCAATCAGAATCTGCTGGAACGGGATGCGCTGAAGCAGCGGCACCACATACCCCGCCGGGCCGATCTGCGCCTGCTCGTCCTGCAGGCGCTCATACAACGGGACGTATTCCGCCCGCTCAAGGAGGTATTCCAGGGCGGGATAGTCGGACCCATCCTTCAGGAAATGCTCGCTCTTGTAGGCGACCGTGCCGCTGGCGATCATGTCTGGCAGAAGCTCGTGGCGGATGGTCAGCGTGCCGCGCGGGGTGACGAAGTCGGTGACGGTGATGCCCGGTCGGTCGGGGGGGACAATCCGGTACAGGCGCGGGAAATCTTCCAGCAGCGGGTCGGTCTCGTGGAAGATCACCTCGCCCTCGAAGCGCGAAATCACCTCCACGCCGCACAGCCTGATGCGGTGAATGAACACGTTGCGCTGCTGCCCGAAGCCAATCGCGCGGTGAATGTCGGTCAGCGCCATGCCCCCGAACTCAGGCGGCATCGTCCCGGCCTGCACGTGCGCCTTGTACCACAACTCCATGCGGTCAATGAAGGGGATGCGATCCGGCTTCTCGCCCCGCAGAACCGCCGTCACTCGCGCGTGGATGTCGCCGGGCTGGGCGCTGCCGGTCATGGCCGCTCTCCCTGCCCGAACAGGGGATAGTCCGCCAGGGCCTCGTCGGCGACCAACTGCCAGCGTTGCTCGATGGTTCGTTTGTCATGCTCGTCCAGGGGCAATTGCTGGGGATCGCGCGCGTGGGATGAGGCCAGCACGCCGCGCCGCCACAGTAGCCATTTGTGGAAGGTCACGCCGTGCGTCTGCGCGTGGATCAGCAGGGGCAGCAGGCGGAAGTGCAGCGCCTCCGCGCCGGCGCGGTCTCCGGCCATGTAGCGGTCGTAAATCCTGACCTGGATATCTACCACGCCGCCCGCCGGCATGTTGCCGCACGCGCCGCGCGCCAATTCCTCCGGCAGAAACAGCCCGTTCGCCCCGCCAAAGACCCCTTTGCAGGCATCCCCGGCCAGCTCGCGGATCTGCGTGATCCTCTGCAAGATCGGCGGCGTCTCTTCCTTGATGTACTCGATGGTGGGTTCGTCGCGCAGGAGATCGGCCAGCGCCCTGGGCGAAAGCGGCGACCCCACCGGGGCGGGCGCGTTCTGGATCATCAGCGGCAGGCCAAGCTGCGCAAGCTGGCGGAAGTAGCTTTCCACACCGGGCGTAGATGCCTTGCGGAGATAGGGCGGCATGGCCAGCAGGCCGTCCGCCCCATGTGCTGCCGCGTGCTCGGCGAACGCCAGGGCGATACGCTCGGTCAGCCCCTGCACGCCGATCAGCACCGGCACCCGGCGGTTGACCGCGCTCAGGGTGTACTCCACGACTTCGGTGCGCTCGGCGTCGGACAGGGCGAAGAACTCGCTGGCCATCATCGGCGTCACCAGCCCGTGCACGCCCGCCTTCAGGCAGAAGTCAATCTGCGCGCCCAGGCTCTCCCAATCAATCTCGCCCGCATCCGTGAACGGCGTGTGCAGGATTTGATAGATTCCAGCAAACACAACTGCCTCCCCAGCGTCCGCCCGGCCTCTGCGACTCCCTACACCTGTGCTGTCTTCAGTTTCGCCTCGTCAATGGTCACGCCAAGCCCCGAACCCTCTGGCAGGCGAAAGTGCCCGCGCTCGCACACCAGCGCCGTCTCCAGGACGGAGTTGGCAAGCTCGACGGTGGGCGGCTGGTATTCCAGCATCCACAGGTTGCTGATCGCGGCGGCCACGTGGATCGAAGCGGCAATGCACGGCCCCAGGCCCACGCTCAGATGCGGCGCAACGGGGATGTTGAACGCTTCGGCCATGTGTGCGATCTTCACCAGCTCCGAGATACCCGTGCGGCCCACATCCGGCTGCAAGAGGTCAGCGCCGCGCTGCTCCAGCCACGCTTTGAACTGGTAACGGGTGCGCTCGGTCTCGCCGATGGCGATGGGGATGGCCACAGCATCCGCCAGCTTGGCGTGGGCGGCGATGTCTTCGGGGTTCAGCGGCGCTTCGAGCACCGCCGCGTCGAGCGCCTCCAGGCCGCGCCCCAGGCGCACCGCCTCGTCCAGGCTGTAGACCCAGTGCGCGTCCAGCAGCAGCCGGGCCTGCGTGCCGAGCGCCTGGCGCAGCGCGGCGATGCTGCGCAGGTCTGCCTCTACGCCAAAGCCTGCCGCCAGCTTGAAGGCCCAGAAGCCTTTTTCCACCCACGCCTCTGCCAGCGCGACGCGCTCGGCGTCGGTGGGTTTTGGCAGCCCCGATACGTAGCACGGGACAGCCTCACGGTGGGGGCCGCCCAGCAAGCGGTACACCGGCTGGCCCAGCAGCTTGCCCTTGATGTCCCACAGCGCGATATCGCAGGCGCTGATCGCGTCCAGCATGAAGCCCCCGTAGTAGCCGCGATCGCGCATCAGATCGTACAGGATGCTCCACAGGGCGTCGGTGGCGAGCGGATCTCTGCCTTTCAGCACCGGGGCGAGCAGTTGCTCAATGATAGTCCCCGCCACTTCGGGGGCAACAGGAGCCAATGCCTCGCCCCAGCCGACGATGCCTTCGCTGGTGGTGATCTTGACGAACAGCGTCTCGTAAAAGCGCGCGTAGAGCACGCGGTAGGGCGGGCGCAGGAAGTAGCTCTCTTCCGTCACTCCGGGAGGAAGCGCGCCGAGATACGCCTCGTCGCGCCTGAGGCGAACCGGGATGGCTTCAATTGCTGTGATGACCACTTCCCTCACCCCCTCCTATGGCAGCTTCAGAGGCAGACGGGCATTGGGTGTGTGCAAAAGTTGTCAATGACTCGCTCGACACCCAGCGAGGTGAGGTCCCGTAGGGGCGTATTGCAATACGCCCTACGGGGGCGCAGCAAAGCAGCGCCCTACCTGACAGGTTTTGCACGCACCCCAGGCATTGGGGGTAGCTGGGGTCTGGTTGACCTTGCTCCCGCCTCGCTGTGCATGGAGAAAGCGCGAGCAGGGGTGAGGTCAACCAACGGCAGCCAGACAGCCTGTGCCCCAGGGTGCTCCTGTGCGTTTGGTCACATTATATGCGAGTATCCAGGCTGCGTTGTTGCAACTTTGTTGCAACTCAATTGACTTGTTGCATAAGCTACTATAGTGTATCAGAAACAAAAGGTATCTGGTGTTTTGGGTCTTGATCATGGCCAACAACAAACATAAGGGCCGGGTCACCCTTCGCGACGTGGCCCAGCACGCGAATGTCTCCGCTTCCACCGTCTCTCGCGCGCTCAACAATCACGAGCACGTGCACGAAGCAACGCGCGCGATCATCCAGAAGGCGGTTGAGGAGCTGAACTATCCGCTGGAGAAGCTGCGCAGCGCCACGAGCGCGCAGAAGGCCATCCTGCTCTTGTCGCGCGGCGACTTCTCTGAAGGCAGTTCGGACATCAGCTTCGGCCCCAATTTCGAGAAGCTGGTTTCGGGCGGTGTTCGGGCGGTGCTGGAGGCGAGAGGGTGCGAACTCACCCTTCAGCACAGCTATATGACCGGGGACGATGCCCGTGCGGTGATCGAGAACTTCAGTGGTGCCGGGGTGATCGTGCTGGGCGGCCTGGCGGATGTGGACTTTGTGCGCACCCTGCAAGCATCCAATATCCCCTTCGTGATCGCCGGCTCGCACTACAAGCCCCTGGCCGTCAACTGGGTGATGGCCGACATCATTGACGGTATGGAGCAAGCCGTTGCCCACCTGGTCGCGCGGGGCCGGCGGAAAATCGGGCTGGTCAACAGTTCCTCCATGACCAAGACCAGCGGCGAAAAGCTGAAAGGCTTGCGGCTTGCGCTGCACGAATACGGCTTACCCTTCTGCCCAGAGCAGGTGATCGGCTCGCGCGATTACGACCTGGAGGCCGGGTACCGGCAGACACTGGAACTGCTCGACCGCGCCGAGCTTGACGCCATCATCTATGGGCACGACGTGATGGCGACGGGCGGGTTGCACGCGCTCAAAGAGCGGGGCTGCAAAATCCCAGACGATATTGCGGTCGTCGGTTTTCTCGATTACCAGATCGCTCGTTTCACCAATCCTCCCCTGACGACCATCCGCTTCGACATGCCGCTGATGGGCATGATCGCGGCGCGCCGCCTGTGCATGATGATTGACGAAGCGGACGGGGAGAACTGGTCCATGCTGGTGCCCACCGAGCTTGTGATCCGCGAGTCCACTTAGCTCGTTCCACATGAGTCCGCGCCTGCGCAGCACCGCCCGCTGCCGGCCCCATAACAGGAGGTGCCACCCAGGTCTACATACCATCCGGCAAACATTCATCGCACACACAGATCGGCTCAAAAGGCAGGATTCCGCTGACAGAACTCCCTTCAGGCTGTAGTTCGAAACGAGCGAAAGGAACTATGATGAAAGCTCTACGCACGATCTCCTTGATTGTTTTAGTCGCCATGCTGGTCGCGGCCCCCGGCGCGCTCAGGACATCTGCCCAGGACGAGATCACGCTCACGTTCCTGTCGTGGCAGGTGGATGAGGCGGTGGGTGAATGGTGGCGCGCGGCGATTGCAGAATTCGAGGCCACCCATCCGGGGGTGAAGATCGAGTTCACCAAAGTGGGCCGTGATGTCTATGCCGACACGTTCCTGACCCTGTTTGCTGCGGGCACCCCGCCGGACATCGTTCACCTTGCGTCGTTTGAGTTCCAGCGGTTCGCCGAAGAAGGCTGGCTGGAAGACCTGACGCCCTACATCGAGGAATCCGGGCTTGATCTGGAGGGCTGGTCCGGCCAGGAAATCTGCCACTGGAAAGGGACCATTCCCTGCATCCTCCTCCAGTACTTTGGCTTCGTGATGGTCTACAACCAGGCCATGTTCGATGAGGCCGGCCTGGAAGTTCCCACCACGCCAGAAGCGTACATGGAAGCGGCCCGCCTGCTGACGAAAGACACCGACGGCGACGGGATCACCGACCAGTTCGGCACCAGCCATCACACCACGTCTGGCAGCCAGTACATGGTCGAAGTGGACAACTACGTGTTCGGGCTGGGCGGCAACTGGACGAACGCGGAAGGCGAAGTGACCATCAATACGCCCGAAGTGATTCAGGCGCTTGAGATGTGGAAAGAGGTCAACCAGGAACGCCTCACCCCGCTCGACCTGTCCTCCGGCGAGATTCGCCAGATGGTGATCGAGGGCAAGATCGCCATGCGCCTCGACGGCCCCTGGATCTGGGGCAGTGTGAAGCAGGCCGCTCCCGAAATCCTTGAGCAGCTCAAGTTCGCGCCGGTGCCCTTCCCTATCCCGGTCGGCGGCGGTAGCAACGTCATCGCCATCCCGGTTGACATCTCCGAAGAGCGCAAGCAGTTGGTGTGGGAGTTCATCGAGCTGATCACCTCTTACGACTGGCAGGTGCAGTACGGGTTGACCATTGGCCAGCCAGCGCCGCGTCCCAACACGATCACCGAGGAATACTACGAGGTGCTGCCGCACATTGACATGCTGCTGGAAATGCAGAACATTGCCAGCGCCCATGGCATTGATCGCGCGCCGAAGGGCCTCGAAGTCTACTTCAACGAGTTCGCCAAGATCGTCTTCGACGAGTTGCAGGCGATGATCATCCGCGACGAGGACCCTGCTGTGGTGGCCGAACGGCTGCAGGCTGCGGCTGAGAGTCTCAAGACCGAGTAACTGCCACCTTGTACGCAGACTTGTGAGGGCATGGCCCCAATGCCCTCACAAGTTCTCCTGGGGGATCGACCATGGACAATCCTGGTGCAGACAGAGGAAAGGGACTCTTGTTGGAAGGAAAGCGAATGCGCGCGGCTGCCCCCACATTCAGTTTGTGGAGTCCCAAGAATCGCCATCTTTTCGCCTACCTGCTGCTGCTGCCCGCCCTGCTGCTCACCGCTTCGATCATTATCTATCCGATTGCTTCAGCGATTGACCTGAGCTTTCAGGACGTGAAGATCAGTCGTGTGGGCCGCGAGCGCACTCCCTGGACATTCGACAACTACGAGAAGTTGTTTAAGTCCGATGACTTTTACAATTCGGCCTGGGTCACGGCCAAGTTGGTGACCCTTGTCACCGCCTTTTCTTTCATCTTGGGCCTGGGCACCGCCTTGCTCGTCAACCAACGGTTTCACGGGCGGACGGCGGCCCGCCTGCTGGTGGCCTTGCCCTGGGCCATCCCATCGGTCGTGGCAACGGTTGCCTGGTGGTGGATGTTCGATAGCTCCTTTGGCCTGATCAACTGGGTGCTTGTGCGCACAGGTCTCTCCAGCGAGACCATCAACTGGCTCTCTCGGCCCGGCGCTGCGTTTTTCGTGATCGTGGTGGTGATGGTCTGGAAGGGCTACCCCTTCGTCTCGGTGATGCTGCTGGCCGGTTTGCAGGCGATCCCCCAGGAACTCTACGACGCAGCGCACGTGGACGGAGCCAATGCCTGGAATCGCTTCCGCTACATCACCATGCCGGGATTGCGCTCAGTGCGCGGCATCGCCCTGATTCTGATCCTGCTGTGGGGATTCCGCGAGTTCGAGATCATTTACATCCTGACCGGGGGCGGCCCGCTCCGTTCTACCGAGACCCTGGCCATCATGACCTACTTGGAGGCGTTCCAGTTCTTCCGCGTGGGCTATGGCGCGGCCATTGGCATCGTCACGCTCATCATCGCGGTGATAGCCAGCATCTTCATGATTCGCAGCATGTCGGATTCGGTCTACTAGCGCAACTCGCTGCCAGCCCGGATAACGTGGCAGAACCTGACGAGGCTGTACGGATGAATCTACTGACCACACGCACCCTTCGCCGCGCTTTGTTCTATCTGCTGGTCATCGCCACGATTGCCATCTTGAACTTCCCCGTGTACTGGATGTTCAACACGTCGCTGGCACCGACCAACCAGTTGCGCGCGTTTCCACCCCGCTTTGTCCAGGCAGACCCTTATTGGGGCGCATACGAGAAGGTGCTGACCGAACGACCGATTGATGTCTGGCTGAAAAACTCCGCGATAATCGCCATCGTCTCCACCACGATCTCGATGATCGCCAGCGTCTTGGCTGGCTACAGCCTCTCGCGCATCCGGGCGCGCGGGTCGCAGGCGATAGGCGTGTTCATCCTCACCAGCCGCATGTTGCCCAGCACACTCATCGTCATCCCGCTGTTTGTCATGTTCCGGCGGCTCGATCTGATCGGCGACATGCGCTCGGTGATCGTCGCCCACGCGACGTTCATCACGCCCTTTGCCGTGTGGATGCTCAAAGGGTATTTCGACAGCATCCCGGTCGAGTTGGAAGACGCAGCCATGATTGACGGCTGCAACCCCCTCAGTGCCCTGGTGCGCGTCGTGCTGCCGATCTCCGCGCCGGGCCTGGCAGCTACCGCCCTGTACGGGTTCGTGCTGTCGTGGAACGATTTCATCTTCGCCCGCACCTTCCTCACCGTCGCGCAGAACAACTGGACCGTCACCATCGGGATTACGACCTTGAGGGGCGAATACCTCACGGCGTGGAACGAGATCATGGCCGCTTCGCTCATCGCCAGCGTGCCGATCATGCTCGCTTATTTGTTCCTTGAGAGGTATCTGGTTAGCGGCCTGGCGGCGGGGGCCGTGAAGTAGTCAGTTCCGCCCGCTAGATTTCGCGTACCCGCTTTCTGAAGGAGAGCAAACCGTGAAAATCCTGGTCACCGGCGCGCAGGGCCGCGTCGGAAGCGCACTCGTCAAAACGTTGGTTGGACGGGGCTACAACGTCAGAGGGGTGGATTTGCAGCCATACGACGGCAAGTTCGAACACGCCGCCTACGAGTATTTGCAGGGCGATCTCCTGAACAGCGACAGCACCCCCCAGGCCGTCCAGGGTGTGGAGGCGGTCATTCATATCGCGGGACTCATCCTCTTTGACGACAGGCAAGCCAGGCACATCATAGACATCAACTGGCGCGCGACGTTCGAGCTGCTAGAGGCGATGGCCTGGTCGGGCCAGAAGTTCGCGCGCTTCGTCTATGCCAGCTCCGGCCAGGTCTACCCGGAGAATCCGGACGGGCTGCGCCTCTACAATCCGGTGGACGAGAACCACCCCCTGCGCCCGGTGAACTACTATGGCTGGGCCAAGCAGGCCAGCGAGTCCATGATCTGGTTCTACCAGCGCAAATGGGGCATCCCCGGCGTGAGCCTGCGCTTCACCCACGTGCAATACCCGAAGGAACTGATTGACCCGACCAGCCAGTGGTCTGGCCCGCGCTTCTTCGTGAACGCGCGCCTGGCGTCGCTGGAGCGGACGCCGGTTAAATCGGACCTGGTGCTGGAGACGATCCGGCTGCTGAAGGCCGCGGCCAAAGAGGAGGAACAGCTTCTCTTGTCCTGCGCGCCGGACGGCACGCCCAATGAGATGAACATCTCCCACCCGCAGGACATCGCCGACGCTGCCGTGCTCGCCCTGGAAAAAGAGGTCGCGGTGGGGCAGGCGTACAACGTGGGGCATGGCGATCCGTTCAACTTCGGCGAGATGATCCCCTACATGTCCGAGAAGCTGAAGAGGCCTTACGTCCGCCTGAACATCCCGCTCGGCCCCTATCACGGGCTGACCAGCAACGCCAAAGCGCGCGCCGAGCTTGGCTACGCGCCCAAGTACGGGCCGCGCGATCTGATTGATGCAGCCCTGAGCTGACGGAGAAGGGTCGGGAAGGCCGATGAGCATCAGCGATGAGCCTGGCATGACCGCGCCGAACCAGCAGCCGCAGCCCGTGAACGTCGCTGTGGTGGGCACGGGCTTCGGGCGGCTGACGCATGTGCCGGGCTTTCGCGCCTGCGAGGGGGTGAATGTGGTCGCGCTGGTGGGGCGCACGCTCGACCGGACGCGCGCAGCGGCGGACGAGCTAGGCATCCCCCTGGCGACCACCTCTCTCGAAGAAGCGCTCGCCCTGCCAGACCTGCACCTGGTGAGCATTGCGTCGCCGGTGCAAGATCACTTCCCCCAGGCAATGGCCGCGCTTGAACGCCAGAAGCACGTCCTGGTCGAGAAGCCGCTGGCCCTGGATAGCCGCCAGGCCAGGATCATGGTCGAGGCCGCCGGACAGTGTGGCGTGCTGAACGCGGTCAACACGCAGTTGCGCTTCAACCCGACGCGCCAGCGTTTCAAGAGCCTGGTCGAGAGCGGCTATCTCGGCAGGCTCTATCACATCTCGGTGCATTCCTATCACGACTACCGCGCGCGCCCCTGGAGTTGGAAGGATACGCGGCACAACGGCGTGCTGCGCGCGCACGCCTCCCACATGGTTGACCTGGTGCAGTGGCTCTTCGGGCCTGTCGCGCAGGTATTGTGCGGCGTGCTGGAGACGATGATCCCCCAAAAGCCGGATGCCGAAGGAAACTGGCACCCGGTCGAATGCGAGGATTTCGCGTCGTTCGTGGCGCGGCTGGGCAATGGAGCCATCGTCACCTTTCTGTTTAGCTCGATGGCCGTGCGCCCCCCGCTGCGGGCCGACTTCGAGCCTGCGACCATGCGCATCGAGGCTTTTGGGGAGCGCGGCAGCCTGGTGCTCGACCTCGACGACCGCCTGTATGGTAACCAACCGGGGCAGGCGCAATGGGACGAGTTCACCGAGCCTGAGCCGCTGCTGGCCCTGGAAGGTGTCCGCCGGCGGGTGTGGGACCTGTCCTTCGTCCGGCTCGCCCGCGCGCTGACCGGCGCTGTTCGCGGACAGGACAACTTGCCGCCTGTGCCGACCTTCGCCCAGGGGCTGTCTGTGGTAGAAGTGCTGGATGCAGTTTTTGAACTTGGGCAGAGGTCTCGCTAAACCGGGAGACTCAGAGACGTGCCCTGGAGCATATCGTAATACACCCCTGCGTCATCTCAGCCCCACCCGGCGCAGCGAAGCCAGGGGGGTGAGGTCAGCCAGACACCCCCCTTCATCCTTCCCAACCACTGCACGCAGCGACCAAACCGATCCCAGATGGCTCTACGGGGACGCAACGCCAAAGACGACCTTGACGTGACCGCCTTTCACCGGTCATTTTCATTATGGCACCAATTTATGAGCATATGAAAGAGAAAAGGTGAGAGTCTGTACAGCGAGAGAAAAAAGGGGCAGGCCAGGCCCCGCTGGGTGCGGTCTCTTTGGCGACGGCAGAGCCAATCCCTCGTAACCGCCCGGCGGGGGCGGGCGATCCTCTGCAGCGGGCACCCGTCCCGCGTGCGCGAGCTAACGCGCATGGCTACTGATCGCTCAGCCGCTGGAACGCGGAGCGCGTGTCGTCATGAGTAGATAGCCCGATCCAACGGTGAAGAACAGGTACACCGCCACAATGCCCCAGCCCAGCGCATTGAGAGTGCCAGAGATGGTGGGTAGCAGAGTCACCACAAAACCAACTGCGTCATAGACGAGCAGATCGAGGAGAATGATCTGTTGGACCTTGAGATCAGTCAGGGTACGCCCAAGCCAGGTCAGAACCAGCGTCCCCAGCATGGCCGCAGCGTATTCACGGGCTGGGATGCGACCCACTTCGTCGAGGGACGCCCCCAGGACGTCGAACAGCCCGCTTGGGACAAGCACCAAGAGGACTCCAAAGACCAGGCATACCACCGCTTTGATCGTCAAC
>Ga0334887_1004134_pt1 | contig 13479 bp, 18 predicted proteins | sample GraSluR1_MG_10_FD_207217 | JGI IMG/M metagenome (GOLD analysis project Ga0334887, IMG submission 207217) | Sludge microbial communities from methane-producing bioreactor in Wageningen University, Netherlands - Granular Sludge_18_07-R1 | ecosystem: Engineered > Bioreactor > Anaerobic >...
CTGACAGACTGGAACAGCACAGCGATGACAGCAAGAGGCCGCGAGGTCCTCGCCGCCATAGAAGCCTGCCGGGTGACGGAGGCAGAGCCGACGCTGACCGAGTCCGCAGACGGCCGCCGCGAGTGGTTGCTGCACGGAAAGCTACACCGCGAGGACGGTCCGGCGATAGAGTGGCCGAACGGATACCGCGAGTGGTGGCTGAACGGAAAGCTACACCGCGAGGACGGTCCGGCGATAGAGTGGCCGAACGGATACCGCGAGTGGAGGCTGAACGGCGTACGCCATCGCGAGGACGGTCCGGCGATAGAGTGGCCTGACGGCCGCCGCGAGTGGTGGCTGAACGGAAAGCTACACCGCGAGGACGGTCCGGCGATAGAGTTGCCGAACGGATACCGCGAGTGGTGGCTGAACGGAAAGCTACACCGCGAGGACGGTCCGGCGATAGAGTGGCCGAACGGATACCGCGAGTGGTGGCTGAACGGCGTACGCCATCGCGAGGACGGTCCGGCGATAGAGTGGCAGAACGGATACCGCGAGTGGTTGCTGCACGGAAAGCTACACCGCGAGGACGGTCCGGCGATAGAGTGGCCAGATGGCCGCCGCGAGTGGTGGCTACACGGGAAGCGCCACCGCGATGACGGTCCGGCGATAGCGTGGCCTGACGGCTATCGGTCGTGGTGGCTACACGGGAAGCGCCAGCCGGAGCCAGACAAGGGCGGCAGGCAGTAGCCAACCCTGGGGCGCCGCTCCCGGCAAAGGTCACGGCGCCCCGGCACAACACACCAGAGAGGTGCGGACTGATGATAGCACAACTCGCCATTGCCGTGCTCACAGCAACGCTCCCCACCCAACCGGACCTTCCCACAGACCCGGCGCAGCGCGCGGCCACTAAGGCCATGCGCGGCGACCACGGGACACTAAAGCCATGGCAACGCGAGGGCTACACGCTCATCCTCTCCACCGGCGCCACGGCCAATAGGACACTCGTCCTCACCGCCTACTACGGCACAGAGCCGGACGGCATCCGGGATCGCTACGGAAACCCATGCACCTATCGCACCTGCGCCAGCAACCGTCTGCCGCGGCACGCATACGTCTGGACGGAGCGCAGCAACCTGCGGCAGGTGCTGGACTGCGGTGCGCGCAGCAACGACTCGAGGGCGCGGCGGGTAGGCGGCGCGGGCGCTGTCTGGGTGGACGTATGGTACAGGAGCGCCCGCCATGCCAGGGCCGCCGGGATCGACGGCTGGGGGCCGGTCCGCGGGGCGGTGGTGAGCAGATGAGCGGCGACAGAGACGCGATGGATCAATTGTGCCGCCTACTGCGGCTGGCGACGCGAGAGGGCTGGGACGGTATCACGATCAATGACTATGGCTATGCCGCTGACTGAGAGGGATGAATAGCTGATGCCCTACGACCGGCCGGACTCAAACGACGCTTGCGCAAGCTGTGAGGATATATACATGCATTCGGGGGCAGGAGTATGCGAGGGCTGCCTCTGCGCCAACCCGACCGCCATGGCGGAGGCTGTGCGCAGAGGCTACAACGCCGATGATAACTGGTACGATGGATACCACTGGAGACCCGCTATGTGGGCCTGCGACCTGTGCGGGGAGCGGGAGCTCGTCGAACTGCACGACCCGGTTATCGATGCCGACGGGGTCACGATCTGCGACCATCCGAGTTGTATCGGGGCCATCCTGCAGGGCCTGGAGGCCATGCGCAAGGGCGGGCTTGCTCTGCACGCGGGCCGTATGGACGCATACAAGCTGGAGGCCGGTCAGCAGTTGGCAAACGAGTTCTACCGGCAACTGGCGCAAGCCGGGGGAGGCGACTGATGGCACGCATAATCATCACGATTGAGATTGAGCCGGACCCTGACGGCAAGCACTGCGGGGACTGTCACCTCGCGGAGCGAGGCGGATGGTGCAGTGCCTTCGACGTGCGACTCGATGGTAGCATCGGCCGGTGGGACTGCTGCTCCGAGTGTCTCGCTGCGAGGGTGCCGGGCAAACACACCAGCCAGGTACTCGACTCGCTGTGGACGGCAGTCCGGTGCGCGCAGCAGAGGTTGGCGGACCTGGACGCCATGGACCTTGACGAGCGCGAAGATCATCACGACGTGGAGGTGGTGAGGCTCCAGCAGACTATGGAGCTACACGAGACGGCAGCCGCGGAGATTGAGAGGCTGTCTGTTGGAGGGTGATGAGGTGAGACACGTAACTGCCTACCGGGACCAACCAGGCGCTCTCTGGCACCTCGCTCGCGTGGTCCCCGCGGACTGGCCGCAGGACAAGAGCTACTGTGGCCTACTGTGGCACGTCAGCGACTGCGAGATGCTGACGTTCAGCGAGCCACCGGACCCGGCAAAGCGGCCGCATCGCGTCTGCAAGACCTGTTGGCGAGTGTTTGCGAGCGGAGATTGGGAGAGCAATTCATGGTAACTGGCGATCTGCAACACAAGGCCCGCTGCCTTTCGCCCGACGCCCGAGCCGTCGTGCTCGACGTGGCCGACCACGGGCCGGGCACCTACGCCGAGATCGCGCAGCGCACAGGGCTCAGCATCGAGAGGGTACGCAAGGCCTGCCAGAGCCTGCAGCGGGGGCTCGGATACATGACCGTGCAGACGACTATTGAGTATGGCCTGGGGCTCTACGGGCGCGGCACCGCCATTGCCAATGCCGTGCGAGAGCTAATGCCATCGCTGCCGCTGGAGGGAGATTAGCGCTTTGACAACGAGAGAGGCCGCCAGAATCATCGGAGTCAGCCCATCCACCATCTGCAGCCACTGCGCAAGCGGGCGCATCAAGGCCAGCCGCGTCCCGCCGTTTTACCGCACGTGGGACATCCCGGAGAGCGAGGTCAGACGATACCGAGCCAACCGCGCCAATGGCGTCCGCAAGGCGCCCGCTCGCAACCCCGACCCGCCGGTATACCAGCAGATGGTTGAGCTCGGCAAGCGCACCACAATGGCGCGGCTGTGCTACGCCATCCGGCGGCTGTGCGCCTTGCTCGACGACGACCACTGGCTGCAACACGTGGCGTATGTCGCGCAGCGGCAAGCGGCGAGGAGGCGCAACGGTGGGTAATAGGAGCTTGACGGACGGGTCGCTGTGTGGTAGTATGGAAACGTCTCTGGGGAGAGGCGCAATACGACCGTTTGCCAGCGCGTTGACAACCTGTGATATACTCAGCACGGCCTCGGTCTACGGTCTGCGTCACCTCTCCCCAGAGCACGCGCCTGCGACCGAGGCCGCTTTGCGTTCTGACGGACTTTGCGAGACAACCAACGAGAGGAGGGCCAACACAGAAGCGTCCGGCCCCCGCTGCAAACGAGGGCCGGACGTGGAGGCGGTGCGTATGAACACAAGCGACGAGAGGATGGTATCACGTGGACGACGAGCTGTCAATACCCGAGGACGCCGAGCACGTGATCGGCGAGTATGGTCAGCCGCGGACACACTGCCCGAGGCCGGGCACCGTGGTGGATCAGGAGGAGGAGACCAGTGAGCTACTCGATATTGAGTCGGGCCGGTGACGACCCGGTGAGGCAGGGCGAATTGGTCGGATGGCACTTGGACCACCTTGCCAACGCCGAAGCGAGGCTGCAGACGGAGACCGCCGCCATTGAGGCACAACGGGCCGCCTTGCAGGAGCGTATGGCGCGGCTGGACGAGGCCGAGCAGACAGCGAAAGAGCGATTCGAGCGAGACACTCGGTGGGACTTGTGGATGCTGCGCGACTACTACGAGACGGCGCCGCAGTTCCGTGGCGCCAAGCGCAAGTCGGCCAACTTCGGCGGCTACGTGATCGGCGCGCGGACCAAGACCACGCGGGATCGCATCGACCTGCTGGACGAGGCTTACCTCATGACGGCGCTGCCGGACTGTACCGAGCGCAAGCTTCGCACGGCCGACGCGCTGAAGCAGCTCCGCGTGACCGACACCGGGACGGTGGTCTTCGCGGACACCGGCGAGGTGTTGCCGGAGGGCATCGTCCACGTGGAGCCGGGCAGCAAGACCGAGGTCTACTACGTGGAGGGTCCGGCGGGCAGATATGACATCGGCGCAGAGCCGCCGGAGTGGGAGTTCGGCATCGAGAGCGACGAGACGGAGAGCGACGAGACAGAGGAGGGCGACGACGATGGCAACAGCGACAGCAGCAGCAGCGACAGCGGCACCGGCGACGCCGTCAGCTAACGTGTACCAGCGGCTATTGGCTGTCCAGAAAGCCGTTGGTAGCTACATGCGCAAGGACCAACAGGGCCACCAATTCCAATATGTCGGCAGCTCACAGGTGCTCGGTGTCATCCGCGATGCTATGGATGACCACGGGCTCATCCTGGAGGTGAGCATCACCGGCCACAGCATCACGACCAAGTGGTCGGTACCGGATAGCAGGGAACACTTGACTGAACTGGACATAGAGTTCACCTGGGTAAACGTGGACGACCCGGCAGACCGCGTGACCTGGAACGGGTACGGGCAGGGTCTCGACACCGGCGAAAAGGGCGTCGGGAAGGCGCTCACCTATGCCGAGAAATACGGCCTGCTCAAGTTCTTCCACATCGCCACCGACAAAGACGACCCCGACGCATTCCAGGGCCGCGTGGACGCTGCCAAGCCTCGCGAGCCGGTCATCGGCGAGCCGGGACTGAAGGCGCTGGCGGCAGAGGTTGCTACGTTGGCGACCCAAGCGAGCAGCGACGAGGCAAACTCCAAGCTGCTGCGCAGCGGGTTGTGGGAAGACGTGCGCGCCTGGACACGGGAGCGTGGCGTGGCGCAGGTGGCCGATCTCACCGAGGCCAAGGCCGACGAGATCAGGCAGCTCCTGCGCGCCAAGGTGGCGGCCATGACACCGCCAGCCACCGAGCCGGAGCCGGAGCAACCGGCAGACGACGACGAGATGCCGCCGCCGATGCCGTGGCCGGACGACATACCACGCCCTGAGGAGGCGGAATAGATGCTCAACACAGTGGTATTGGTCGGGCGCCTCTGCACGCAGCCCGAGAGCAAGCTGACGACATCCGGCACCACGGTAGGCAATTTCAGGATCGCGGTCAACCGCCGTGGCAAGAGCGACGAGGCCGACTTTTTCAACGTGGTCTGCTTTGAGAAGACGGCGCAATTCGTCGCGCAGTATGTGGACAAGGGCGCCCTCGTGGGCGTGGAGGGTCGGCTGCAGAGCCGGACGTATCAGACGCAAAACGGCGAGAACAGATACGTGGTGGAGGTGATCGCAAACAGCGTCCAGGCGCTGGAGAGCAAGCGCGAGGCCGAGCAGCGGCGGGCGCAGGCCGGCGGCACCGGTGGCGGCAACGGTGGCAGCGGCAACGGTGAGGGCCAGGCCAGGGCGCTGCCAAGGGCAGACGCGCAACCGGCGCCGACGCAGCAGCCACAGGCGTCCACGGCCATCGACGAGGACGACCCGTTTGGCGATGACTAGCAGCGGACAATAGTGCGCTCCCGGAGGTTGCCGCCTACCGGGAGCGCGAGCTCAGAGTGAGGACCCATGAGCAGCAGCCATTGTAGCACGAGACGGGCGGCGAGTGTGCGCGCGCGAGCGAACAAGCGCTTGACGAGCGAGCGTTTCTGTGGTAGGATGATAGCGTCTCCTGGCAGAGGCTCAAAGGTCGTTTGGTGCGCTTCGACAACCTGTGCTATACTCACGGACGGCCCCGGTTTACGGCCTGCGTTCTCTGCCAGGAGACACGCACCAAAAACCGGGGCCGCTTTGCGTTCTAGTTGCGTTCTAGGTGGCCTTTGACGGGCAGCGCCACCGGCAACGAAGAGCGAGCCACTTGTCTCGAGAGCACCATGACGCGCGAGTGAGCCAAAAGGCGAGAGGGCACCATTCCACCGGAGCGAGCCAGGAGGTTCGAGAGCACCAGAGACGCCGAGCGAGCCAAAAGGCCCGAGGGCACCAAAGCCAAGGAGCGAGCCAAATGAACCGAGGGCACCACGACAGGCGAGTGAGCCAAACAGCCCGAGAGCACCATCGGAATAGAGCGAGCCAAAAGTAGAGAGGGCACCATAAGTAGTGAGCGAGCCACGTGCAGCGAGAGCACCAAATCGCCTGAGCGAGCCAAAGCCTACGAAAACCCCAATATAGCCGAGCGAAAGGAGCCGGATAGACGTGGCACAACTACTTGAGCGAGCGCAGAAAGCGGATGACGTGCACGAGGAGCACGGAGCAGACGAACTGCTTCTCGGGCGACTGACCAAGGCCATGAAGGCCGAAGCAGCAAGCATGGGACGCGACGAAGCGCGGTACCTCGTAGACGCCTATTACCAGATTCAGGACTATCGCAAAAGCACCGCAAACCAAGTGCGCGCCGGGCAGCAGGCAGTCGACGCGCCGCCGATGGATGTGATCGGCTGGCTTGCGGGCCACATGGGAGGCCTTGAGGGCCGTATCGCGGCGCTACTCAAGGCCTGGGCACTGGAGCAACCTGTGGGCGCCTGGAGTATGAGCATCACCGGCGTCGGGCCGATCATCGCAGCAGGGCTCCTCGCCCATATCGACATCCGCAAGGCGCCGACTGCCGGGCACGTCTGGCGGTTCGCGGGGCTTGACCCCTCTGTGGAGTGGCTGGGCAAGGATGGCGCTGTGAAACTGGTGCACGAGGCGCTCGGGCGCAAGTCTGGCCCGCTTGAGCCCGGAGACCTGGACCTCGTGGCGCTCGCCACCAACCGGCGCGCCGAGAACATCGACGCCCTGATGCACCTGCCCGGTAAGGACGGCAAGGCGCCGCCGCAGACAGTGGCGCAGCTTTGTGCCGTCATGGCCCGCAAGCCGTGGAACGGCGACCTGAAGACACTCTGCTGGAAGATCGGCGAGTGTTTTGTGAAGGTGTCCGGCCACGAAGACGACGTGTACGGGCATGCGTACCAGGAACGCAAGGCATGGGAGACGCAGCGCAACCTGGACGGCTTGTACCGAGAGCAGGCGGAGCGCAAGCTGGCCCGCTTCAACATCGGCAAGGACACCGATGCGTACAAGGCCTACTCGCAGGGCATGCTCCCGCCTGCGCACCTGAACGAACGGGCGAAGCGTTGGGCGGTCAAGCTGTTTCTGAGCCACTGGCACCACGTGGCCTACGAGGTGGAGCACGGGAGACCGCCGGATAAGCCGTATATCCTGAGCCGTGAAGAGGGAGGCCACACGCACTATCTGACGCCGCCGAACTGGCCGATGTAAACCAGGTGGTCGGAGAGCACCATGACGCCCGAGTGAGCCACAACGACCGAGAGAGCACCACCGGCTGTGAGCGAGCCAAAATGGCCGAGAGCACCAAGCGCCTCGAGCGAGCCAGGGAACACGAGAGCACCACCACGAATGAGCGAGCCAAGGGCAACGAGAGCACCACAACGAACGAGCGAGCCATTCACGTCGAGAACACCAGCATCACGGAGCGCAACAGACTGCATAGATAGTCGGTAGGCAGGTGAAACCATGAGGTCTTGGTCGCGCATACACAGGGACTGCTCGGACAGCAGACGCCTCTGCCACGAGGGCGCACCTGATGACCGGAGCCATTTTGCGTTCTTGCACACTTTGACCGGCAACACAGTGCCGGGGCGGCGCTCCCAACGCCCCCCGGCGCGGCCACACGAGAGGAACCCGCAATGGCACGCTCAGCATACCACAGCAGAGCAGCGGCGTGCCAACCAAGGAGGCACGCCGTCTATGCTGACACTCGACGACTGCTCCACGATCAGCGAGAGCCTCGGCTTCTCGCTGGACAAGATCCGCAACCATGACTATCTGCGAGGCCAACCGGCCACCCACGAGACGCGGCAGTTCTACGAGGGTATCCGCAAGGACGCGCTGGACAGATTGAGCACAGCCAAGCAACACATCGACGAGTTTCGCAAGCAGCTCAAGGCCGGTGATGCTGCATGCAGATGATAGCCATCGACAAGGTAAGGATCGGCGACCGGAAGCGCAAGCTCGACCAAACGCGAGTCGCACAACTGGCAGAGAGCATCGGCGAGGTCGGCTTGCTCAATCCAATCACCGTCCGCAAGGACGGCTACCTCGTTGCCGGGAGGCACAGGCTCGAAGCCTGCCGCAAGCTCGGCTACATCCACATTCAGGCGACGCTACTGGACGGGAGCGCCCTGCACGCGGAACTCGCCGAGATCGACGAGAACCTGATCCGCAACGAGTTGACCGTGCTTGAGCAGGGCGAGCACCTGCGGCGGCGCGACGAGATACTGACGGAGATGGGTGTGAGGGCGGAGAGCGGCACCAACCTCGCCAACCTAACGGGTGACAAGTTGTCACCCGTTCCCAAGACCACAGCCGCCATCGCTGCCGAGGTCGGGCTCTCAGAGCGCGACGCGCAAAGGCGCAAGCAGGCGGCCAACCTGCCGGAGCCTGTCCGGGACGCCCTGCGGGACACGCCAACCGCAGACAATCAGTCGGAGCTGCTGAAGCTATCCCGCATGCCAGAGCCTGAGCAGCAGGCAGTGGTGGAGAAGATCGTGGCAGGCGAGGCCGCCAACGTCAATCAGGCCACCCTCGCCATTGTGCGCGAGAAGCGCGAGGCCGAAGCGCAGGCCGAGCCAGTCCGGCCGACCGTCACCCTGGCGCACTGGCGCGAGTGGCTTCCACAGCAGCCCGACTGCGACCTCCTCCTGACGGACCCTCCCTACATGACGGACGTGGACGACATCGCCGCCTTCGCCGCTGAGTGGCTACCCGTCGCCCTGGCCAAGGTCAAGCCCACCGGGCGCGCCTACGTCTGCATTGGCGCATACCCCGAGGAGCTACGGGCCTACCTTTCCGCCGCTGCCACCATCCCAACCATGCATCTCGCCAACATCCTCGTCTGGACCTACCGCAACACAATGGGGCCATCGCCGACGCTGGACTACAAGCAAAACTGGCAGGCGATCTTGTACTTCCGGGGACCCGACGCACCGCCACTTGACTGCCCGATCCTGACCGAGCAGTTCAGCGTGCAGGATATCAACGCCCCCGGAGGGCAGTGCGGGCACCGTTACCACGCATGGCAGAAGCCCGATGAGCTTGCAGAGCGGTTTGTGCTACACTCCACACGGCCAGGGGCCACAGTGCTCGATCCGTTTGCTGGAACTGGTACATTCCTGCTCGCAGCCAACAAGCACGGACGCACCGCGACCGGCTGCGACAGTGACAAGGCCATGATTGAGACGGCGGTGCAGAGGGGGTGCGCCTGTGCTACCGACTGACGCGTCGAGAGAGGACTGGAAGGCTACTCTCTCACGCAGCTCGCAGGATTTTGACCGCCTTGTCAAGCCGATAGCCTCACGGATACTGCGAGGACACTTTGAGATCGTGGAGAGTGTCACGGCTACACCGACGGCCCAAGCCCTGGACACCATGGCCGGCATCGACATATGGCTGGTGCATACCACCGGTGGCATCCGCGGCATCGCCAACCGCGTGCAGTGGGGGGACACCTATTGGCGCACGTTCACAATCCGCAAGGAGACGGCGCGCGGCGGAGTGACTGAGTACGACAAACGCATACGCGCAATAGCCAAGGAGTGGCTGTACCCGATCCTGACACTACAGGCTTACATCACAGCAGACAGGGCGTCACTGCTCGGGTTCGGTGTCGCGAGAACCAGGGACATACTGAGCCTGATCGACCCCCAGGACTGTGAGACGCGCAGCACCGCCAAATACGACCGACCGGCATCGTTCTACATCATCAACTGGGATGACCTCGTCCAAGCAGGCAAGCCACTCGTTGAGTACCCGCACCGATAGCCGTAGGCAGGTGACGCCATGAGTCAGCGATATGCCAAGCTCTATGCGAAGGCGGCCGAAAACCCGGACATCGGAGAACTGCTGGAGGACGATCCTCTCGCGGTATCCTTGTTCTTCCTCGCCATCGCCCGCGCCGATGTGTACGGCATCCTGCCTGCGGACCCACGACGGTTTCGCGCCCGCGTCGCTCCGGCCGCTGCGCTCAGTAGTGCTACCGTAGCACAGTCGTTGCACAACCTAGAATCCCATGGTCTGGTGCGCCGGTACACGGCAAGTGACGGGACAGAGCTACTCCACATCGTCCACTACTCGGATTACCAGGACGTGCGTTGGGCGAACCGGATCGGGCCGCCGGAGTATGAGTTACCGCCATGGTGGGAGCCGCCAGAGGCGTTTCTGGCCTATCTGGAGAGCCTTGACCTGTCTCGGGTGCGTGGCGAGGACAAGCGCAAAAAGTGGGTAGTGCTACGGGAGCGCTACTGTAGTGCTACTGTAGCACTACGGGAGAACAACCCTACACAGAACACAGAACACAGAACACAGAACACAGAGGACGTCAACGTCAACGTCAACACCAACGGCAACGACCTCTTGTCCGAAAGCGCAGACGACGCGCTTCCGGACGCCGCCATTGACGCGCCTCCGGCGGACCCACCGGCCACAACACCCAAGCGCAAGCAGCGCAAAGCCATGACCGACGACGAGGCAGAGAGCATGATTGCCCTCGCCAGAGCCGACTTACCACCCGGCTGCTTAGACCTCGTCGAGACGCTGATGGACCTCGTGGCGGCGCAGAACAAGACTGGCCGCATGGCGCTATCGCGCGAGGCCACGCTCACCACCGACCTCGCAGACAAGTGTAAGCGAGACGGGATCGGCACCGACGCGCTGCGCCACGGCCTGACGGCGGCCATCTCCAAGGGCGCAGGCAATATCAACTACGTAATCAAAGCCGCCAACGGATACGACCCGGCACGCGCCTCGCCGGGCCAGCCATCCCGCAATGGCAAAGCCTTTCAACTTATGAGCGACGGGTCACGCTGCTACGTAGAGGACTGGTCGCTCACGCAGCAGCACTACATCGCGATCTGGCAAGCCGAGGGCGTTTGGGACGCGCACACCGGATGCACGACGGAGCCGCGCACCGGCGCATGCTGCAATGACGGATGGTACTACGCCAACGATGACAACGGGACGCTGCAACGCGAGAGGAGGATATCAACGTGACCAGCGAGGAGTACAAGGACGCGATCAAGGCCGCATTTGCACGGTGCCCGCGACCACTGGTGCAGACGCTCGGCTTGCGCATTGACGAGCGCAAATCGGCAAGCCACGGCGGCCGCGATCTGTGGGTCTACGACGGCAACGAGACGGAGGCGTCATTGCAGATAGGCGGACCCGGTGACAAGGCCGGTCTCTGCCACAGATATGGAGATGGGTGGTCGGGCGATTGCTTTGCGCTCGTCCAGAGATACCGGCCGCACGATGGCTTCCGGACGCGACTTGAGTTCGTCGGCCATCTCTACGGCTTAGAGCCGCCGGAGCGCTATAGCAAGCCGGACCGGGACGCGCTGCGCAATGCGCCACCGGCGGCCGTGCTCGTGGCCGATACCCGCTACCAGGTGGTCAACGCCGATGGCGAGATCATCGCCGTGCACCGGCGCCAAGATTTCGCGGACGGTGGCAAACGCATGTGGTGGGAGGACGCCGACGGCAACCTCGGCACGCCGGAGGGCGTGGTCTTGTCGAGGCTGCCTCTGTGGCAGTCGTGGATGCTCGAGCCAGACAACCGGCGGCCGGTGGTCATCTGCGAGGGCGAGAAGGACACGGACGCTGCGCGCCAGGCCGGGTTGACGGCCGTCGGCACATACGGTGCCGATGTCATACCGGAGCCGGAGACACTGCAATGGCTTGCCGGGCGCCGGGTGATCCTCTGGCCGGACAATGACGGCGCCGGCGAGAGGCACATGGCGGCCATCGCACGGGCGCTGGACGGCATCGCCGCGGACATGCGCATTGTGCGCTGGCACGACGCACCGGCAAAGGGCGGCGCGGCCGATTGGTTCGCCGCAGGCAACGAGCGAGACGAGACGCGCGCGCTTTTCGCCGCGGCCGAGCAATGGACGCCGGAGGACGCCACCGAGCATGTAGCCGACGCCACCGACGCGATTGGCTACTCGGTGCCGGATGTGCTGGTGCGCGGAGCCGTCCCGGTGGCCGACGTGGCCGTGGGCATCATCGAGCGCACCGAGGCCAGGCGGCTTCTGCCGCGACGCATCTACGGCATGCGCTCCGGCTGGCAGACGCTGGACTGGCATTATCTTGGTTTCAAGGCCGAGGCGCTGATGCTGCTCACCGGCCTCTCCGGCATGGGCAAGACGGCTGTTGCGAGGCACTTTCTCTTCTCTAGTGCCGAGGCGATTATGGCCGAGCACTCGCCGGAGCGTGTGCTCTTCTATCCGCTGGAGGGCGGCAAAGACCAACTGCTGCACTACTGGTTCGGGTGGAGGTACGGAATACCGGCGACGCTGCTGCAGCCGGGCAGCGAGCAGCATATGACCGACGAGTGGGCGGACATTCTGGTGCGTGCGTATAGCGAGTTCCCGACGCTGCCGATTGACGTTTGCGACAGCACCAAAGACGCCGACCAGATACTCTTCGATGTGGAGAGACGCTGCCAGCAAGGGCCGGTAGTCGGCGTCATCCTCGACAACATCCAGGAGCTGGAGTTTCTCTGCGGCGGCAACGAGTACCAGAATAACCGCAGGGTGGCCTTCAAGGCGCGCGACATCGCAGAGCAGTATGGCATCACGTTCATTGCCCTCTCGCAGATCAACACGGACGGCAAGGGCTGGAAAGAGAGGGGCGGACCGGACTGGGGCAATGCGTCGACGTGCCGCTTCCACGTGGACCGCGGCGAGCCAGGGACGTCGCGCGAGGAGAAGGTGCAGAGCAATTTGACCGTGCTGCACAACATCAAGCGCCGCTACGGTGGGCAGCCCTGCGCGCCGCTGCGGCTCCGCGGCAATTGGCAGACCGGGCGGCTCTACGAGGAGACCGAGGAGCACCAGCAGGCGGCGATGGCCGCCACTACATCCCGCAGCAAGGCAGAGGAGGTCGATCCGTGGCACAGCAACTAGCCGAGATCGTGACCACGCTGGAGCAAGTGGACGCACTGCTGGTTGGCGCTCACGCATTGAGCATGGCGGAGGGGCTATTGCCGGAGCTGAGACTCGCAAAGGTGCGGCTTGTGATCGTAGACGCCTCGCTGATGCTAACGGCGGCAAGCGCGACGCTGCGCGAAACTGCTAACGCCGATCCAGGGAGGTTGACGGCATGATCGTCCTCGGCATCGACCCGTCCTATCGCGCCACCGGCATCGCCGTGGTCTCGTGGCAGCCGACCAACGGCCGCTACATCGCCGGCACCGAGCAGGTCCAGGCGACCGGCGTGGTATCCGCTCCAAAGCGTGGCGACAGCGACGACGAGGCATACCGCCGCAAGCACATCGCGGACGCCTGCACGGCGTGGGCACATACCCACCACGTGGACCTCGTGGCGGTGGAGGAGCCATGCCGCGGGCTCAATGCCGCTACGGACGCGATGCTGCAGCGGCTCTCTGCCACCATCACCGACCGGCTGAGTGCCGACGGCCACGAGTGGACGCTGGTCAACAACCGCAAGCGTCTCCGTGCCCTGGGCATCCACGGTACTGAC